>ENA-OPDA01002039-OPDA01002039.1-human-gut-metagenome-genome-assembly--contig:-NODE-2039-length-12443-cov-4.386584_pt1 | contig 12443 bp, 8 predicted proteins | sample MGYA00241253_ERZ501486 | MGnify/ENA primary metagenome ERZ501486 (study PRJEB25962, sample SAMEA2042510) | human gut metagenome | biome: human gut; feature: human-associated habitat; material: faeces... | reverse complement strand
ATAGTTTCTATCGAAAAGGAAGAAGACGAGAAAAACATATATTATAAGGAAGGTTCAGCATACTTGGATTTTCCACTAAACCAAACTTACATTCTCCCCGATTTCAGAAGAAACCAGAAGGAGTTGGACAAAATCAGGGTAACGCTAGATTCTATCACGAGCAATCCCGACTACGAGATCACGGGAATTTACCTTACCGGCTACGCGTCACCAGAGGGATCATATGCGCAGAACGAGGTGTTATCCAGAGATCGCACGAGAGCGCTGAGGAATTACTTGCTCCGCAGGTATTCATTCCCCGAAAACCTTTACCACGTGGATTGGCGAGGGGAAGACTGGATCGGATTAAAAAGATTGATTCTCCTGTACGGGATGCCAAATGAAGAGCAAGTACTCTCGATTATGGAAAACTACAGCGTGTTCGAGGGAAGAGAGAAACGCCTCATGGATTTGAACAACGGAAAACCATATAGGTACATGATGAAACATTTCTTCCCGGAATTGAGACGAGTGGATTACAAGATCACGTACAAGGTGATTAAATAAAGAAATTAAAACTATGATTATTTTATTATTTAAAGATCTTTTAAATTTATATATTAAAATTATTACTCACAATGAATAATCAACTGTGGCTTGCGAGTGATTCAAAATCATCACTCTGCTGCCATCCAAAACGAAAGGAGCATTACCATGAGTAACCAACACAAACACCTAACTATAAGTTTTAGAGTTTCTGATGCTGAACGGAAACAAATCGAAGCACGTATTCTTGCCAGTGGAATGATGAAGAAAGATTACTTCGTCCGTTCCTGCATATATAACCGAATCTGCGTTGTAGGTAAGAAAGAAACTATCTATCCGCTTGTACAGACTGTCAATGCTTTGTATCTTCAATTACTTGAAATGCATAAAGCATTTGTTGGATATTGTCAGGATCAGAATCCCGATAATCTACCTACCAGCAATGAAATTGCAGAGCTGCAGACCAGCTATAATAATGCTCTCTGCCATCATTGACTTACTTGATGGTGCTAAATATCTCTGGGAAGGTGGTGCTCACAATGAACAATAACCTTCTTTATCTGTTTGGCATGTATGAACCTGACTCAGATTCCATTGTTGTATATGCAAATGACAGTGACCCATTCATACTCAATTGCCAGAAGTGTAATTCATCTGTCATTCTTGATAATCCTAATGATATTGTATATCTTTACAGGCTTGCGCAAGATGCTCCTCTGCTGTATGCAGAACTTGCTCTCAAAGCAGATGGTTTGCAAAGATATGTTGATGCTATGAATGAATTCAATTAATCCTACCTAATCTCTCTGTGTCTTAAGTTGTTCTTCGAGTTTTCTTTCGAGTTTTTCTAAAAATAACTCGAAAGAAACTCGAGACAATACAATTATTTCATAGGCTTATAATACACAAAACTCTTGACAACATTATTTACAAGTAATTTATATAACCAGCTAGACATCTATTTATAAATAATTTCCCGAATACTATCCTTGATAGGAACTGCATCATATCTATTAAATAGCACAAGATTCTTTCCTATAATTTTCTTTGTTCTTGTACATGGATATATAATTCCTGTAATTCCTTTCGATTCCAAATAACCTGCCAAAATATGAAATGATTTATATGCTTTCTCTTTTCCGGCATTATCATCTTCGTCTACTTTTTTATAAATCGTATTACATACCATCTTTAAATATGTTTTTGCAATTGCTTTCTCAATAATCGATCTATCAATTATAGTTTCATCAACATTTTTCTTGATATACCGCTTAACGCTTCTCTTTGTTGTCCCCATCTTCTTTAATTCCGCTTGGTCTGACAATGTTGAATTAACAAATAAATCTTTAACTATTTCTTGATATCTATCCAATGCCATTTCAAGCTTCCATAGTTCTACGTCATTATACGATAAATCCAGGATTCTTCCCTTCTTTATCGGTTTAAAATGACAAAATGAATATTTGTTATCTTTTTCGGCTCGGTATTCTTCTAAACAGATATATTCACTAACTGATAATTCATCATTATATTTTCTTTCGCTCTCATCAAAAGACAGGTACAAATATGTTTTTCCTGGTGGATTCCATCTATTCATATTATCTATATTATCCCATGGGATAAATCTGCTTTCATCCCAGCCCCATTCTGGAACCACTCTACATAAAACATCACTATCACTTAATGTATGAAAAAATACATCGTCATATTGTTCTATACATTTTGAAAAAACATCGTCAAAAATATCTATAAATGCCTTATCACTATTTTCTGCGGCACATATGATATTATCCCACTGTTTTTCGATAATGTTTCTAGAATTCTCTAATCTTACATCCGATACGAATTTTTCAAAATAATATGGCTGTAAATGAACTCCCAAAAACAAAGAATATGGTTTTAGACTCAATATATAATCTGTAAAATCTTGTTCCATATATTGATCTGGACCCTTATAAGCCATATTCAATTGCTTTCCACACTCATTTAGCATCTTATATAACATTACATCATTTTTACCGCACTGCCATAAATCTCTTCTAATTCTCTTGCTAATAAGAATAAGTATTGCCTTATACTCTGATGACAAGTCTTCCAATCTTTGAAGTTCACCCAATATAAGCATATTGTAATTCACGTTTTTAATTAACAAATTACCTCCTTACCTTTCGAGTTTTCTTCCGAGTTTTTTCAAAATCCACTCGAAAGAAAACTCGAAATACTAAAGTCTTACATAATATGATTTATTTCCTTGCCTGCAAATATCTATCAGTTCTTCACTCCTCATTTTATCAATGACACTTCTTGCCTGCTGCTTAGTAAATCCACACATCTCCTGTATCTTAGCAGATGTTATCTGATCATTTATCTGTAAATATTCTAAAATCATATTTTTAGCCTTAATATACTGAACTGTTTTGTCTCTTGTATATTCCACGTCTGATTTTAATGCCTCATATACCTTAGCTGTGAGCATATATTCCTTGCCAACAATCTCTATCAGACCACTGTTAACCAGCTCATTGCATGACTTTTTTGTTTCATCCAACGATTTTTGGACTTTTCTTGATAGTTCTGACAACTGCTCTTTCCTATTGTCCATTAAGTCTCTTAATATCATCATTTCAGCCAAAGACATAATTTTACTATTCTTATCCTGTACTTCGGTAATAAACTTAACAAATTCTGTGTTATCTATTGCACTGAATATTGTCAAAGAAACTGCATCATTAAATGATCTGTATCTTGGATAAGGCTTACCCATTGAAATCATGTCCTTAAAGATGATATCTACTCCCTGACCGGTTCTCTGAACATATTTCAAATTTTGCAGTGTCTCTGCTATCAGTTTATTCCTTGGTATAGATGGATGCGTTATGATATTATCCTCTGTAATTCCATCAAGGAATCCTCCTGGATTTTCAATAACTATTTTATCCGGATATTGTTTTACATAAACCGCAGCATTACTCTGATAGTCTCTATGAGACAACGCATTGAGAAGTGCTTCCTGAAATACTCTCTCCGGAAAATCTTCCACCTCAAGTCTGAATAATCCTACCTGAATGTTCTCTATCTTACTGTATGCTTGTACTCTCTCTGTCAACTTGTCAATAATGCTTATTAATGGCAGCTTCAAATCAAGTCTTGCATCGTATTCTTCTAAATTATCAGCTGAATAATGTAAATATATAACTTCCGCCTGCGGTAATAATCTTTGAATTGAGGTTTCCTTTCCCACAAAAAGCAGACCTGCAATAGTCAGTCGTTCTACATCTCCATCATATTTTATAAGTTGTAAGTCTCTCAAAAAATCTATATCATCCAAATCTGGTAATGTGGATTTAGAATCCCTGACTCTTAGTTTTTCCTTCAAGCTGTACACTTCTAACTTATTTACATCATCCAGAGTACTTTCGCCTATAATTCTGCCAGAAAAATCCGGATTCTGCACAGATGAATACACATTACTTAATTCATCTGGATATGCAGGTTTTGAATTTCTACCTAATCTCTTCAGACATCTGCCATCTGTAGTTGTATATGTCTTTCCATCTGCTTTAACTGATATTGCAATAACGAGCTTTCCCTCATACTCAAAATCTGATATTTCGGTGAATAGTGGTGGAACGGTTCTATCATAAATCCCCTCTATAATTCGTTGCCCATCATAGTTTCTATCACATCCTGTAACCACAACCGGATTATCTTCTACTCCAAAATAAACAGTTCCACCCTTAGTATTTGCAAATGCTATTAATTCATCAACAGCAAGGGAAATAATTTCTTTCATATTTCTTGCATTTATCCAAGACTTAAATTCAACTGTATCAGTTTCCTCTTTATCTAATATTTCCTTAAATTCTTCTTCAGTCATTAGCGTTACACCTTCTTTCCCAATAAGCATTCATATCCAATTTACTAATCTCTTGATTTTAATTTGCATGATGTTGGTGTTTGTTTTCTGTTTCAAAGACGTAAGAATTAGCATTCATACCTTATAGTAGAATATATTTTTAAATATACAATGAATCCATTAACTCTTGTATCTCCTGTTGCTCAATCCTTTTCTTCCATCTTCGTATATTCTCTTGTATATACTGTTTATGTTTAAGCAAATCAACACCAGTAAAATAAGACAACAGAGACTCGTAAAATTTGACTCGTCCTTGCATACAAGGCACCATGCTTCCGGTTCCGCCCCAATGATTAGGTTCTAACGATAACTTAGTAAAGATTTCATAATCTTTATTATACTGAACAAACTTTGCTATAGCCTTTTCACGGATACCTGTACCCAATTCCGACAATGCCTCAAACAAAGCTATCATTTTCTTGTTATCCTCATTATATCTCTCTATGGTTTGTAATACCCATTCTTCTTTTCTTTCATTTCTTAAATCTTTTCCCTGCTCATGTACAAGCAAATTTTTAAATTCTTCTTTGGCTCTCCACCTATAATATCCACTCTTTTCTACAGCAAAGTCAAACAAGTAATCAAATATATTCATATAGTTATCCAATTCCCAGCATGCCATAATTCTATCATGTTCATACAAATATGACCTATCTTCATTTTCAATAATATACTCTGCATATAACTGAACCCAAGAATTATCAACACTTATAAAACACTTAATAAATTCACCATCATAATCTGTGTGCGAATCTAATCTTATTGTACATAAATATACTTCCTTCAATAATTCAATATCATCGGAAAACTTACACATTAACTCTTCCGGTTTCCACACATGGTCATTGAACAACCATTCAAAATACATTCGTACCATGAAATTACTATACTCTTGCTTTTTTAAAATAATTCTAGTAACTTTACAATATATTTTCGGCTCAAATTCAATAAAGTTATCTAAAAATCTTAGATCCCTATGTGGGGATGATTTAATTTCTTTATCTCCATCATCCTGAAAAAATTCAATCAATCTTTCTAACCACAATGAATCAATTTCTTCTTTTGGCAATGTTTCAAAGAACTCAAATTGCCACTTATTTTTTTGAACAAATTCCTTGCTCCATATAAAGTTGTAAACATACTCGCTACCATATTGTGCTATTAAATTCTTTATAAGTGTATATGGATATAAATCAATACAATCTCCCTTTTCAACAAATACTTTTGCAAAACGACACAATTTGTCTTTGTCACTTGATATTTCATCTACAAAGATTTCCAAGCCATGAACCATTTCATATTTTTCTCGTTCTAACTCAAATGTGATTTGATTGACTTTATCCACAAGATTGACTATATCCTCTTCTGTCAAAGAATTAGCATATTTTCTAATTTCTAATTTTCTCTGTTCTTCTGCTTCTTCATAGGACAATTCCTTTTCCCAACGCTTGTCCGAAAATACATTATATATCTTCCACTCTTCACATTCAAAAATTATATTGAACTCATCTGCAGAATCAATTCCATAATGATTCCATTTCTTTTTTAATTTTTTGCATAAAACACAATATCTTATCTTATTTATTTCCCACAGTTTATCAACCAACTTCACTACATATTCTTTATCAAATTCGAATACATCTTTTTCTACTTCATCATACCAGCCCTCAGCATATTTCTCCAAAATATTTCTAATATCTTTTTCCCAATATGCCTCTTCACTAAGCAAAATTAGTTCTTTCCAAATGCTACCACGATACTTCTTACACCCTTCGGTTAATATAATAGGTATAGTATACATCGTTATTGTCTTTCCTCTGCCCGATTCTGCCGGTCGGTACAACACCTCTAAAAAATGATTGGAAATTCCCATAAAGAGTTTTGTAATAATAAGACTATTCCTTTTTTTCTTTACTCCTTCTACAATCATATTTACTGTAAAATAATCATACCTATAAGCATTTTTATCAATGCTGTAATTTGTTTTTATACACTGCATAACCGTATCAATCGCTGATTGCTTCTTTTCTACATATTCACACATTAGCTCAACCGCCTCTGGCAAAAGAGTACGATTGCAATAACCGGAAAGCATTTCTATTATTACATCTTCTGTATGATATTTATCCTTTGAAAAATCTATTTCATCAATGTTGATTTTATCTGCATCGGCCGCCTCTATTCTATCCTTTACAATCAACAAAACTTCTTCAGGTCTAAAGTCGTGAAAGTATTTAACAAATTCATAAAATATTTCTCCACCTTCTTCTTTATATATATCCCACACTTTCTCTATCTCTGAAGACAAATAATCATGAATTTCCGACGAACTAAAAATGTTCCACAAAATACTTGTAGCTTTTACGATTCCATTTCTAAAACTTCTAAAGCCTATCTCTAATAATTCTGAATATGGCACAATTCGTTTTTTACAAAATGCGTAATATAACATATAATTTCGCAGACATTGATCAGATATTATTGCAACTTTATCCAGCTTAATCTCAACAAATTCATCCTCGCATAAACGATATATCATTTTCAAAAACAATTCTTGATTCATATTCAATTTATCCAACAAACTCTCCAAAGGCTTTATATCTGATAGATTGATTGTATGCAGTAATGAAATAACACTTGCCGTTAAGCACAAATCCCTATCTGTAGTAATTGCTGAACTTACCAAAAACTTAGTATAATAGCTTTCATATAACTGCGTTGCATCATTAATTGCAGACAATGATTGTTCTGCTTTTGCTAATCTACCAGCCATATAAGCAATTCTCGGATTTCCCTCTGCAATTCGTATAATAGTATCCACATAATCTCCATTGCGAATTTCCATATTAACATTCAAAAATTCTTTTATTTGCACATCTGTAAAAGGAACCACATTTAATATGTGTGGCTCCGTATATTGGCGAATTTGATTAACAACTCCAGCCGCCGTATAATCTCTTAATGTTGATATAATTTTTATATCATATCCCATATTCTCCATATTTATATATTCCAAAACATATTTTAATCCCACCAATTCATTGGCATCGTCAATCAAGAACAGGTACTTTCCTGCATTTTCCATATAGGCAGCAACATCTTCTGATATTGACAAATCCATACTCTTAATGCAAAACACCTTATATCCGAATTTATTTCCAAAATCTCTAGCTACCTCTAAAGATAATCTTGTCTTTCCTACACCTGCTTTTCCCACCACCACAACTACTTTTTTCTGCAGTAAAAATGACATCATCTCTTCATATTCATCTTTTCTAAATTGAAATGTAGTTGATAATGGCGCCATCATCTCATTTGAATCATACTTATTAATAAAGTCTCTTTGTTCAAGTATTTGATTTGTATCAATAGACATACCTAGATGATCTTTAGCCAATATTTTGTATTTTCGATATATTTCATCTGCTATTCTATCTATACCATAGATATCAAATAGAATTCCTTTTTGAGAGCATATATCTTTAAGTTTCTTATCTTCTCCCGCCGATAAATTTGATGAAGTATGGCAAAATATTATTTCCTCAATATCTTTTTCTTGAATTCCTGTCTTTTCTGGATCTAGACATTTTTCTATATCATCTTTTGCCTTCTCAAATAAATTGTCTTTTTGCGTAGTATATGCCACAAAAATATATTTGCCATTTTTACTCTTAAAGTACGTATCTGGATTTCCTTTTGTTGTCTTCATTGTTCCAGCTTGCATTCCATATGCATGAATTCCTTCATATCCTTTTCGTGCCAATAACGCATCACACAATTCCTGAAATGCTCCTCCCTCAAGAACATTAATTTTTGCTTTTATGTCAGTTAATCTAGACATGAACACCTCCTTACGAAAACAACTTATGAATTTCCTCATCAAGCACGTTTTCTAGCTGTACAACATTTGCTTTTTCTGATGTTTTTTCTCATCTCATCATGAATATCTTTAGATATTTCCTCTATTCTTCTATGTATCGAATTTATCTCATCATATTTATTAATAGCTATATATTTTAAGACATCCGCTCCTCTATTAGTTGATATTGCATAACCATCTACAGTATTTATAATACTATGAGAATTAACTGTTCCATATACCGCTCAAGTACTCGTCTAATGTTATTATCAAATCATATTCTAATATATTTTCTTTGTAATTCCAATATAAACTAATTGCTCTATATTTAACAATTTCCTTTTCTTTGAATCGTTTGACCATATAAACATGCTAAATCTGATAAGAAACAACTCTGCTTTTGCTAATCAATGCTATCTGTATTTCTTAAATCTAATCTCTATTCATTATATCATCTATGCCAAATAACCTAACAAGTAAATATGTATTGTAACACTTATTCTCAATCGAATTCTGAATCAAGTTTTTATTTCTTTTATATCATAAATGACTGGTAGAAATATTGATATTTACGCTATATAATGAATGAAATAACAACTCGAAATGTTTTGCAAAGGAGTATAGAAACATGAAAGATATGGATGTTTTAGATTTCGCAAGAAAGATTAGTATGTTATCAACTAATACCCCCTTATCTATAGAATACGATAAAGCACATGGACAAAAAACCGGAGATATATGGTGGACATGTCAAAGAGAACATCTTACCGTATGGTGCTTGCATTACCCAACTGGTGGAACAAAAGAATTTAAACATAAACCGAGTAATAGTTCCAAAACAATGTATAATCTGTTTGGAAGACCTGAAACTTTATTATGGTTAACTGAAGCACTTGGTGAAAAAAAAGAAATTATTCAGGAAATCATTGACGAAATAAAAGATATTAAAAGACCAAATTCTTGTTGTAAGATTATCCGAGAAAAAATACCTTATGAAAGAATTTTAGAATTGCTTGCTGAGCATGAAAGTTAACGTTATATCGTTATAAAACTCTCCCTTTAAAAATAATTATTGTAAGGTAAGATATGAATTTCTAAAAAACCGCTAGCATATCGTAATATTAAAAGACAATATAAGCGGTTCTCTTATATTTTGAGCGATATACAGTTAAATAAAAATATGTTTCTTCTTAGCTAACAGCACCTTACAGAGAACATCATCCACTGCATCGGTATATTACCTTGTTCGAGAAGCTCATTTTTCAGCCGGATAAGTGACTGAATGACTCTGCTCTGTTCATCGGCTGTTAGGTAAACTTGGTATTTCTGTTCTCTCATAACATCAACCTCACACTTTCTTATTTTGGGTTTTATGATAAATTCTAAAGATGATTATTCTGAAGAAGAATACAATGCCAGTCTACAGAATATCAATGAAAATATTGAAGAAATTAAGCAGCACCTGCTCGATGACAGTATGATTGTCAAAAAAGAAACTGACCGACTTACTGTGAAAGTTTATCCAAATTAAGAGAAACACCTTGAATTATCAGACATAACATGCTAATATCTAATTAAACAGAAAGCACCCACTCCAAAGGTGGATGCTCCGAGTTTAGGCTAAAGAAATGTCCTTACAGACACCGCCTATCCTGTTGGCAGACAGGATAGGCATTTTTATTTTCGCTTGTTTCTCTTATCGAGAAAGGCAAGCAACGCTACAATCAAGCTACCAAAGGACATCAGCAATGCTAATATCCCAATGAAAATCGAAATGATCTCATAAGCTGTCATCGGCGCCACCTCCCTTCCTATGTATTCCGGTTAACCGGTATCATAAACTCGGGAGGCTACCACCCTGTCATGGGTACTTTCCTTAAATAATATCCTAACATAACATCTATTACATCTGCAAGAACAAATGATAGCTTCTTCAAAACTATTATAATAATTTTCTTCAAGTATTACTTTCTGCCAATTATAACAACATGATTACTTGCACCTAATACAGATTGTTCACGGCATACACTATAATGATAATCACACCATGTTTCAAACTGACTTTCATTCCATTTATCTACCTGATGTGATAAAAAAGGTGCTAACCCATCCTGGGCAAAATGGTCAATAATTTTCAAGCCATGTTTTTCGTAAATTAATTGCATTTCTTCTTTTGAAGAGTAATACGTGTCCGTCCAAAAACACTTCTCATCATCATGTTTTAATACACCTGTTTCTATGATTTGTTTTGCCAAATGCTCATCTAAATATTTTTCATTACTTGTAGCTATATATTGAAAGACAAAATATCTTGGAATATATGCAGTAATTAAAAGTCCACCTTTTTTCAATACTCTTAAGCATTCCTCCAAACATTTTTCTCTCTGCTCCTCTGTAATCAAATGATAAAAAGGTCCCATATTTAAAACTACATCAAAACTGTCATCTGCAAAACAAGACATATCTGTGGCATCCAAAACAGCAGTATTCATAGAGTATTCTTTGCTTGCAAGTGTTTGATTTATAATACCTATATGCCTTGGTGTAATGTCGGTAGCAATTACATCATGCCCTTTATCCGCAAGCCAAAATGCATAAATACCAGTCCCTGCCGCACAGTCTAAGATTTTACTTTTAGCCTTAATAACTTCACCGAAAACTCGAGTAGTAGTTATAAATTCAATCTTCCTTGCATTATTCGTAGTCAAACGTTTTTCTTCTTGATAATTTTCATAGCTCTCAACAACATACTTCATTATAAACGCCTCCAATCCTATATTTATATCAATTTTATATACAAAAAAAGCTACCCTCCTTAAATATATTTTAAGGACGATAGCTAATAGCCTCGTGTTACCACCTTAATTCATCTATATTTCACAATATAGACCTCTGCAAGTACGGAAATAACTTTCGATACCCTGACGCTGTAATGGGCGTTCCCAGTGTAGCCTAATGAATAAATCAATCGGTACACAGCTCCAAGACTGGTTCAATATTTCTTCAATGGAATTTTCCACCAAACAATTCCTCTCTGTGATATCCAAAATATTTACTATCTCTCTTCATCGCTTTTTTATAAGAATACATACATTATTCTCTTTTGTCAAGTTTCAATGTGCATTATAAATACATTGACATTTACCTTTTATTATTGAATTGGTGCCGTTGGACTTTTGCATGCCTCCCTAAATTCCATCATTAATTGTTTAAACTCATCATCTTTCATTCTGACATACATTTGTCTCATATATTCTTTTTGAAACAGCAACACTCTGCGAACAGAAAATCTACATACCCAAAACACTGCAATCCTATGCTTAATTCTTATTTTTTTATCTTTTTCTTCCTTAAATGTCATTCTTAAAAACAATAGTTCATATTTCGCATACAATTCCAACGCATATTCTAATGGTATTATCAGCATCAAATACACAATCGGTATCATAAAACTTACTAATGTATTTATTACGTCTAATTCTTTATATTCAATTATTCCAATCTTTATTGTCTCATATAAAATCCAAAATCCACACACAGCTAATACAAAATCTAACAATTTGTGAACATTCTTGTATTCATCTTTTCTTTCTGCAATTACATTCATCACTGTAACGATTGTAATCATTGGAATGATGGCAAGTTCAATCCATATACTAAAAGTAAATGTACTCATAAAAAACTCTAATATCATAGTGAGTTTTAAATTGTCTTTGAGCACTTTTTGTATATATTTCTCATCAGCTTCGCTCGAAACAGCATTCATACAAAATACAAGTCCAGAAAATAGGAACCATACTATAATGTCCTTAAGATATATATTTTCCCATATGGATGAACGATAAAATATAAATGTGATGACAAGAACATATAATAAAATTATTTCCCATAATAATCTTAATTTCTTATCAAAGAATAATACAATTACCTTCAAAAAGCTCTTTCTTATTTCCTTATGACATAATATAAATAGCAAGAAAACTGCTCCCCATATTAATGTAGCCCATTCTCTTGTTGACAAAATTGACATAGAATACACCCACCTTCTACCTATCATACTTTCTACCACTCCGTCCAACAAATAGAGCCAAAGTAGAGCCATTTGATAAAACAAATGCCGGAAACCCGCATAAATACAGGCTT
>ENA-OPDA01002038-OPDA01002038.1-human-gut-metagenome-genome-assembly--contig:-NODE-2038-length-12448-cov-2.717825_pt1 | contig 12448 bp, 9 predicted proteins | sample MGYA00241253_ERZ501486 | MGnify/ENA primary metagenome ERZ501486 (study PRJEB25962, sample SAMEA2042510) | human gut metagenome | biome: human gut; feature: human-associated habitat; material: faeces... | reverse complement strand
AGTGTCAAAAGTAAATTTTGCCACTCACTGATGTAACCGGATTGCTCCATTGCTACGCAATTCCCGCAATCCTTAAACATCATTATACTATTTGCGGACAATATTTGCAATTAAAGAGAAGGGGGAATGGTGGAAAAAGACAGGTCATGGCAGTTGAGAAATACCAGAAGATAGATTATAATTTTCATAAAATATTTTGTGTATGAAAGGGAACGTAAAATGGTAAAATTAAGCACACTTTGTTATATTGAACAGGATGGAAAATATCTGATGCTTCACCGGACTGTCAAAGAAAATGATATCAATAAAGACAAGTGGATCGGAGTAGGCGGTCATTTTGAAAAAGGGGAAAGTCCGGAGGAATGTCTTCTTCGTGAGGTATGGGAAGAGACGGGATACACGCTGACATCCTGGAGATATCGTGGGATTGTAACCTTTGTATATGGCGAAGATGTAGTAGAATATATGTCGCTTTATACAGCAGATGGTTTTACAGGAACGCCGATTGCGTGTGATGAAGGAGAACTGGAATGGGTAGAAAAGTCTAAGATCGGAGAACTGGAATTGTGGGAAGGGGATCGGATCTTTTTTGAACTCCTTGAAAATGAGCAGCCGTTTTTCTCATTAAAGCTTGTATATAACACAGATGATGTTCTGGAATATGCAGCGTTAGATGGAAAAGAGATGAAAGATTTCAGAAGAAGAGAATGTTAAAGTGGGATGTCGAATAGTGTGAAAAAGTTACGAAAGTAATGTTTTGGCATGGAATGTTGAGTCTGCTCATTTGGATAGTGTATGATGATAAAGATTCTCATTAAATGAAGGGGGAAAAGAGAATGTATAGTGAGTTGACAAAGATGGAAGAGAAAAGGATTGTAATCCGCACATTCGGTTATTTTGATATTTTTGTGGATGGGGAAACGATCCCTTTTTCATGTAAGAAAGCCAAAGAACTGTTGGCACTTCTGGTTGACAGAAGAGGAGGATTTGTGACGACGGGGGATGCGATCAGTTATTTATGGGAGGATGAATGTACAGAAAAAAGAATAAAAGATAAATTCCGCAAAGTGGTAAAAGAACTTCGGAGAACGTTAAATGCATACGGAATCGAAAGAGTCCTGCACCGGGTAAATCAGGAGAGCCGTATCCGCACAGAGCATGTGGAGTGTGATCTGTATGACTACCTGGAGGATGAGGAAAAACATAAAAAGCTGTTCAAAGGAGTGTATATGACGAATTACAGCTGGGCGGAAAACACTTTGGGAACGTTGTTGAATCAAAAAGAATAATGGGGAATATAGCAAAAATCGGGAGACTGTTATCAGACAGCCTCCCGATTTTTTTGAAGAGATTTTATTGGACTACACATTCTTTGTACAGTTTTTTGATTGTGAATGTCTGCTGTAAAAGGAATAAAAAATGAATGGTTCAAAAGATTTTGTAAAAGAAACGAAAAAAGGATGAAAAAGAAACGGTTTTTGGACGGAAAAGAAACGGAAAACGGTTGTATGGATGTGTAAAATGAGGAAAGGATCCGAAAATAAAAAGAAAGAGAGGAAAAAGAATGAGACAATTGAGACGGCTGTTATCTGTTTTGGTAATGGCAGTAACGATCGTGGGGATGTCGGTGACGGCATTTGCACAGGAAAAAGATTCAGGGGTAGGAGGACTTGGAAGCCTGACGATAGCGAATGCATCAAAAGGAGTGGTGTATTCTGTTTACAAGGTGTTTGATGCGAAAGTAAATGTTGATGGAACTTCAGTGGCGTATACCAAAAAGAATCTTGCTGATAATCCATATTTTGAGAAAGATTCAGCAGGGAATGTATTTACAAAAGAGGAAGCTTATCGACCAGAGTCAAAAGAACAATTATCCGAAGGTGCAATTGAATGGATTAAGAAGAATAGTACAGAAATATCGAGTGTGACATCCGATGGCTCTATATTAAAATTTACCGGTCTTCCATACGGCTACTATTATGTCACCAGCACTTTAAAAGATGGCGGTATGATCATGGTAACGAGTGTTGCAAAAGACGCGCAGATCGTGGACAAAAACAGTAAGGAGCCGCAGTGGACTCCGGGGGATGACGGGAATGCCGGAGGGAAAAGTATTGTACTTGATGATGGTAAACAGGTAAAGGAAAATAATGTCAGTATCGGCGAAACGGTTCATTTCCGTTTACAGATCAACACCTCGAATTATGTTGCAGACAAGCAGATCAAGGAATTCATTATTGAAGATACTCTTCCGACTGGATTTGATGCAGCAAAGATTACATCTGTGATGATTGAAGAAGAACCGCTGGAACAGTTTGAAAATACAACTTTCCCGGTTACGATCCCTTGGGCAGCGGATGAAGGAGAAAATGGCTGGAAAAATCTTTATGATACCGGGGCAAGAATTACCATTGATTATACGGCTGTGTTAAACGATAAAGCAGTGATCGACGGTGAAGGAAATAAGAATAGTGCCAGATTTTCATGGAATTATACGACAGAGGAACCGGGAAAAAGCTCGATAGAGGACTCTACAACAACAGATACCTATGCGGTTGTGATCCAGAAGGTCAATGAAAAAGGAGAGGCACTTACCGGAGTGGAATTTGAAGTGCCGTTCCCGGTTCAGGCAGAAGAAGAAAGCGGTGTGTATACTGTAAAAGGCGGACAGACCGGAACCGGAAAGGTGAAAGCCGGAAGAGATGGAGCTGTGGTGATCAAAGGTCTGAAGATGGGTGATTACAGAGTTACAGAAACAAAAGCACCAGAAGGATATAACAAGCTGACGGAGTCATTTCTGGTAAGTGCCGAAAAGATCAGGGCGACAAGGACGGACGCCAGTACATATCTTGATGAAAACGGAAATGTTACAGAAAGTGAGACTGAGACAAAGGTAACTTATACAAATGCAGATTTTGCAGCAAAGGTAAAAGTTGTTGTAAATAAATCAGGAAAACTTCTTCCGGGGACAGGTGGAACAGGTGAAATGATCTTTACGGTCAGTGGAGTACTGATTGCAATTGTTGCAGGAGTTGTCCTGTTGAATACAAAAAGACGAAAACGAATTGTATGATAGTGAATGAGCCGGAACGAAGGGGAAGACTTTTCTTTTTTATATGGACAGGAATCCTTCTTGTGGGAATCGCGGTCATGCTCTATCCAAAAGTCGGAAAGATCTGGAATGCCGGTCGGCAAAGCAGGGTGGTAGATGGATATGAAAGGTCAGTGGAGAAGCTGGATGCCAGGAAGGAAGAGGAAATGATCGCACAGACAAGAGCATATAATGTGATGCTTCTGGAACAGAATAACCCAGTGCCGAATGACAAAAATGCTGATAGTTATGGAGCACTTTTGAATATGACACCTGACGGTGTGATGGGATATCTGGAAATTCCGGAAATCCGGGTGAAACTTCCGATTTACCATGGAACGGGTGATTTTGCAATCTGCAATGGCGCAGGACATGTGGAAGGAAGCAGTTTCCCGATAGGCGGAAAGGGAACACATGCGGTGCTTTCTTCCCACAGAGGACTGCCGGGGGCGAAACTTTTCTCGGATCTGGACAAGCTGAAGGTGGGAGACTATTTTACAATTACAGTGCTCCGGCAGACGATTTTCTATCAAATCGATCGGATCGATATTGTAGAACCGGAGGAAACGGGACTGCTTGCCCTGGATAAGGAGAAGGATTACTGCACATTACTGACCTGTACGCCTTACGGTATCAATACCAAACGGCTTCTGGTGCGGGGTGTGCGCTGTGAGGTGACGGAGAGAGCGGAGCCGATCCGGACAGGCGAGAAGACGTATCGGGGATGGTACGCTGTGATCGGACTGAATCTGTTTGTGGCAGGCGTGATCTTGTGCTGGAAAAGGAAGAAAAAAAGAAGAGGATAAATATAAATAGGGGGATAAAAATGCAGACAGTATTTGCTGAAAAAACAGAAGATCGGTCGCTGGATGATAACAGACATATCGGGGAGCTTTTCTTTATCCGGATGTACTGGGAAAAAGGGAGGATTCCGTCTGGAAATATTCTGTACTGGAAGGATGCCAAAAGAGAGGATGCACAGATCAATTTCACAGGATTTGACGGGCTTTTGCTGTATCTGGATGAAACTTGCGAGCAGAATGGTGTATTACTGAGGAAAGCACAGGTCAGAAGAAATCAGAAAAGAAGACGGTATCTTGAAACGGGAAAGGAACTGGAGCTGGTAAAAAAATCGGAGCATGCAGCTGTTTTCTGGTTAAAAGTAATGGGACGGGAGTTCGCATCTTTTCAGGGGATAGTGCATATCTGGGGAAGAGATTATCCGTACCGGAGCGGATTTGAACTGATTATACTGCTGAAAGATATTGTAGGATTTACAGAGAGAAGGAGTGTAAGGAAAAACTGGAAGGCAGAGAGAAACTGACGATAAAGGATTGTGAAGTTCTGAAAGACATATTATAATGACATAAGAAACTACAGACAAGAAGAACAGGAGATGCAGACAATGGAATTATGGGATATTTATGATGCAGACAAGAAACCAACAGGAAGAACGATGAAGCGCAATGACTGGTGTCTGAAGAACGGGGAGTATCACCTTACTGTTCTTGGCGTTGTAGCAAGACCGGACGGGAAATTTCTGATCACTAAAAGGGTAATGACGAAAGCCTGGGCACCGGGCTGGTGGGAGGTATCCGGCGGTGCTGCGCAGGCGGGAGAAGCGTCTTACGATGCTGTATTAAGAGAAGTCAGAGAAGAAACAGGACTGGATGTAAGCCGGGCAGACGGAGGTTATCTTTTCACTTACAAGAGAGAGAATCCGGGGGAAGGAGATAATTATTTCGTAGATGTGTATCGTTTTGTGATGGATATTGATGAAAAAGATCTCCATCTTCAGGAGGCAGAGACAGATGGTTATATGTTTGCAACATTAGATGAAATTAAGGCATTTGCGGCAGAAGGAAAGTTTCTGCATTATGACAGTATAAAGAAAGCATTTGAGATGTAAGTAAAATAAAAATCGGATTATCGGGGAAATGACAGATTGCCTGATAATCCGATTTTTTATAAAACAGAAACTCTGAAAAAATATGCAATACATAGAGAGTATCTGTTTCTTTCTGCTACTTGCAATATGATGCAATCACTTTCAATACCTTATCCATTTCCAGTGGCTTTGCGAGATGCTCATTGATTCCGGCATTCTTTGACTTCTGGATATCTTCCGCGAAAGCATTGGCGCTGAGGGCAATGATTGGAACCGTTGGGGCATCAGGGCGGGAAAGTCCGCGGATCGCCTTTGTGGCATCCAGACCATTCATAACCGGCATCATAATATCCATAAGAATGATGTCGTATTCATATGGCTTTGATTTTTCAAAAAGCCGGACGGCTTCCAGCCCGTTGATGGCTGTGGATACATTAAGTCCTGCGGCTTCCAGAGAGAAAACAGCAATCTCAAGGTTCAGTTCATTATCCTCTACAACAAGAATATGAAGATCCGTAAGATCTGCCGGAGTATCAGTGGCAGTTTCCGCAGAGGCGGAAGGTTGATGCTCGTCAATGGTAAATGGCAGGATCAGAGTAAAAGTTGAGCCGACATTTTTTTCACTTTTCAACTGGATCGTACCGCCCATTTCCTGTACCAGTCTGTGAACGATCGCCATACCGAGCCCGGTCCCTTTGTAAATCGTCCGGGCACCGGTATCTTCCTGTGCAAAAGGTTCAAAAATATGCTTCTGAAATTCCGGACTGATACCGATACCGGTATCAGAAATTATAAATTTGTAAATAACATTCTGATGTACCTGCCTGATGATCTTTGCGTGTATAGAGATCGAACCACCGGGCTTATTGTATTTAATTGCATTGCTTAAAAGATTCATGAAAATCTGACGGATATGTAATGGACTTCCGATCAGATAAGGATATTTTAAACTGCCCGGTTTTATTTTTTCCAGAGTGATATCAAGCCGGGAAGCCTGTGCCTCCAGCATACTCCAGCAATTGTCAAGGATCTCGCGGATGTCGAATGGTATCTGTTCAAGGAAGAATCGGTCTGTTTCCATCCGCTGCATATCCAGGACATCGTTGACAAGAGCTTTTAAGTGAAAAGCAGCAGTACGCATTTTCTCATGACACTCCAGCAGTGCTTTGGGATTTGTTTCATTTTTCTGTGCAATATCAAGCATTCCAAGAATTCCGTTAAGAGGGGTGCGGATATCATGTGACATCCGGTTGAGGAAGTCGGTCTTGGCTGTATTTGCCTGATTTGCGGATTCGACCGCCTTAACCAGCTCCTGCTGGTAAGCCAGTTCTTTCTGTTTGTAATCATCGATGATCTGGGTTACATAAAGAATTTCTGTAACATCGTCATCAGTGTCGCGGTTCTGGACGATAAAGGTGGCACGGCGCCAGATCCCCTGTGGAGATGGATACTCCCGGCTTATAAAAAGCTTTCCGTGCAGCCGGTCATTTACCGTTGTTAGATCAAAGAAATACTGCATGATCTCGTGATGTGACGGTGCAACCATTTTCTCAAGGATATCATTTAACTGCGCAGTGGCGGAAGTGACAACTCCGGTCGGTGTATAGTTCTGGTTGGCACCGGCAAGCTTTTCAATCCGGTCTTGAATCAGATCGATATGGTAAATTGCATGATAAATCTGACTGGTTGCAGCGGTCAGGTTCTGATATTTACGTTCATTTTCGATATTACGGGTGACATCCTGATGATATCCACGGATGCATATTCCATTTCCCTGATAATCCGGATAGAGGATACCGCCACATCGTATCCAGATCTGTCCAAGTAACGGATGATTCCATGGGTATGTGATTTCTGAATAACTTTCGTGAATGACCTTCTGTATATAATCAAGCACCGGGGTTACGTATTTGGGAGGAATCCGGTGATACCAGAACTGATAAACTTCTTCAGGAGACATCTCTTGTGACACACCAAGAAGAGTACACATTGTAGGATTTGGGTGCAGCCGGGGAGCTTTAACGCCATCCATCTCAAGCGTCCAGATACCGATCTGTGCGCCACGAAGAATTTCGTCCATCTCCAGCTGATAATCCAGACGGGATTTGGAGGCAACAACCTCCAGGCGCATCTGCTCATTCTTATGATCTTTGATCATGGTTCCGACATATTTTCCAAGAAGGGACAGCAGGCGGTGGATCAGGCTGGATTTCTCCATATCCGGATTATCTACGCCAACGAAACCAATCAGCTTTTCGTGTACAGAAATAGGAAAGGCGATCAGGGTAGAAACGTTCTGAACTTTTAACAGTTCATATTCCAGAGGCATAGATTCACGGTAAGCCTCCAGATCTTCGATCAGAATATTTTCACCATGAAGAAAAACCTCGATCCATTTTGGCATGCTTTCAAAAGGAATATCATGCAAATTCCGGATCTGCGGGGTGACTCCTGCGGCGCACCACTCATAAGTATTGGTAGAAGTATGATTTTCACTGGTTTCAAATACATAAGCACGGTCGGCGTCTGTAAATTCTCCGATCGATTTGAGCATAAAATTGATACCGTCAGCCAGATCCTCTGCTTCATGAAGCAGGGAAATCTGATCTGTCATAAAACGTTCGGCTTTCAGCTCAGCATATAAAGTTGCATTATCCTTGTCATTATTCATAAGGAAGTCCCTCTCAAGTAAAGTGTAAAGTTTATAAAATTACTTTACCTTGTTTTTGCGAATTCGTCCACGAAAAATTTAAAATACAAACAAATTGTCTGGTGGTTGAAAAAAAGAAGGAATGATTCTATAATTTCAATTAGACGAAAAAGATTTTGTCAGGAGATAACAGGAGGAAAATGAAATGGCTTGTACAACAATACTGGTTGGAAAAAAGGCATCGTATGACGGCTCTACGATGATCGCAAGGAATGATGATTCACCGTCAGGCGCTTATATGCCGAAAAAATTTGTGGTGATTCATCCGGAAGATCAGCCGAAGGTATATGAATCGGTGATTTCGCATGTGAAAATAGAATTACCGGAGAATCCGATGCGTTATACCGCCATGCCGAACGCAGTCAAGGGGGAAGGAATCTGGGCGGCAAGCGGGGTAAATGAAGCGCAGGTAGGAATGACGGCAACCGAAACGATCACATCCAATCCACGTGTGCTTGGAGCAGATCCGCTGGTTACATATCAGCCGAAGTCGGACGACCAGGAAGAAATTGCAGGTGGAATCGGGGAAGAGGACATTGTATATATCGTGCTTCCTTATATCCACAGCGCAAGAGAAGGCGTGCAGAGACTTGGAAGTATTCTCGAGAAATACGGTACTTATGAGATGAATGGAATTGCATTCGAGGATGTAAATGAGATCTGGTGGCTGGAAACAATCGGCGGACATCACTGGATTGCCAGAAAAGTGCCGGATGAGGTTTATGTGGTGATGCCGAACCAGCTTGGAATGGATGAATTTGATCTGGAAGATGCACTTGGTGAGCAGAAAAATTATATGTGTTCTCCGGATATGAAGGAATTCATTGAGAAATATCATCTGAACCCGTCCATGGATGGAACCTTAAATCCAAGAGATGCTTTTGGAAGTCATGATGACTCGGATCATGTATACAATACACCGAGAGCCTGGTTTATGGAACGTTACCTGAATCCAAATTCATACAGCTGGGATGGACCGGATGCAGATTATACACCAGTATCCGATGATATTCCGTGGTGTATGGTTCCGGAAAAGAAGGTTACAGTAGAAGATGTAAAATATGTTCTGTCTTCACATTATCAGGGAACACCTTATGATCCGTATGGAGCTTACGGGGACAAATCAATGAATGGTGCATATCGTTCCATTGGTATCAATCGAAATGATTTTATGTCTTTGATCCAGATGAGACCGGATCAGCCGGAAGATTCCCGCGCAATTGAATGGGTGGCATTTGCATCAAATGCATTTAATGTAATGGCTCCATTCTATGCAGATATTGATGAAACACCGGAATATTTTGCAAATACGACAGGGGAAGTTTCAACAGAGAACTTCTACTGGTCAAGCAGAATGATCGCTGCGATGGCAGATGCTTCTTATAAAAAGTCTATTTTCCATATTGAGCGTTACCAGGAACATGTAATGGCAAAAGCACATCAGATCATAAACCGGTATGATGACGATCTTACGAAAGAAAGTGATATAGCAAAGCGTATGCAGATCAAACGGGAAGCGAACCGGGAGATTGCGAAGATGGTGAAGAAGGAAACTTCGGATACACTGTCTAAGGTTTTGTACGAACTGAGCAATCAGATGAAGAATTCTTATGCGAGATCGGATGCATAAATAAAATACGAGTGGGAAATGAAGAGGGCAGAAAAATCATAAAATGATGTAAGTGTTAAAATAAGAAAAAAGTTGATAAAAAAATAATTTTATAAACAGAAAGGTTTGAATTTTGTAGACTAAGGTATTATAATAGCGTAGGAAGTTGAAAACTTCTTAATCAAATTCAAACAAAAGGCAGGTGAACAGAATGGACAGTTGTGATAGTCATGGGCGAAGTATATACGCAGGATGGGAAAATGGCAGCAGTTCATTCTGTTTGTTCGTATAGCATTTCTTATCCTGTTTTCCCGTATTGACATTCATAATTGAATATTGGATGAAAGACAGAAATGTGGAGAATTTTAGACTTTGATTCTGCATGTTTTTGTGCTGGAAAAGGATAAGGAGGGCGAAAGTTATGGAAAATACACAGGATTATCAGGACTACCAGGACTACAGAGCTGAGATCCTGGGCATTGTAAGAAGCAATGCCTCTCCGGGAATTATGAGAAACAAACTGGAAGACTACCATGAGAATGACCTTGCAGATGTATTCCCGGATCTCTCCGTTGCAGAGCGGCGGAAATTGTGCCGGATTCTGAATCTGGACATGCTTGCGGATATCTTCGAGTATATCGATGAAAAGCAAGCTGCTGAATATCTGGATGAGATGGATGTGCGGAAAGCAGCAGCAATTCTTTCCAGAATGGAAACAGATGCGGTTGTAGATGTACTGCGGATGATTCCAAAAGAAAAGAGAGCTCTTTTGCTAGAGCTGATGGATGATGAAGCCAGAAAGGATATGGCAGTTATTGCTGCATTCGATGATGAAGAGATCGGTTCAAGAATGACCACGAATTACATTGAGATCAGAGAAAATCTTACTGTAAAGCAGGCGATGACCGAACTTGTCAGTCAGGCAGCAAAAAATGACAATATTTCTACAATTTTTATGGTGACAGCGGATCACACCTTCTACGGTGCGATGGATCTGAAGGATCTGATCACGGCAAGACAGGATACACGTCTTGAGGATCTGATCGTGACATCATATCCATATGTATACGGTCATGAGCTGATTGATGACTGTATCGAAAAATTGAAAGATTATTCGGAAAATTCTATTCCGATCCTGGATAACGATAATAAACTTCTCGGTGTTATCACATCCCAGAGCATTGTAGATCTGGTCGATGATGAGATGGGTGAAGATTATGCGATGTTCGCTGGTCTGACTGCAGAAGAAGATTTGAAAGAGCCACTCAAAGAGAGCATGAAAAAACGTCTCCCTTGGCTGCTTGTTCTGCTGGCACTGGGAACAGTTGTATCTTCTGTTGTAGGTGTATTTGAGCAGGTAGTAAGCCAGCTGACGATCATTATGTGTTTCCAGTCCCTGATCCTGGACATGGCTGGAAATGTAGGAACCCAGTCTCTGGCTGTTACCATCCGTGTGCTGATGGATGAGAACCTGACCGGCAAAGAAAAACTGCATCTGGTGTTTAAGGAGATGAAGGTCGGTTTCTTAAATGGCATGATTCTTGGTGTGATGGCATTTGTATTTATCGGAATTTACGCATGTACCTTAAAAGGCAATCCAACTGCCCATGCGTTCCTGATCTCCGGCTGTGTTGGCTTTGCCCTGATGCTGTCCATGGTGATCTCCAGCATGGTAGGAACCATGGTACCGATGTTTTTCCATAAGATCAAAGTAGACCCGGCCGTTGCATCCGGCCCATTGATCACAACGGTGAACGACCTGGTGGCAGTGGTGACCTATTATGGTCTGGTGTGGATGCTGCTGATCGAGATGCTGCATCTGGCGTAGGAAAATAGAATTTTGTGTGCCTCTGATATCCGGCGGATTTCTGCCGGGGCGTTGGGGGCATTTTTGTTTGTATATTTAGTGAAAACAATGCTTGTATTTGTACCAGATTCCCCCTATAATAAACAGAAAGTAACTGGATGGTTACGAAAAACAAAGGAGAGAGAGTATGAACGAGTCAAATGGAGTTATTACGGACGCAAGGGAGCTTGGAACGGTCAAGATGCTGATCCTGGGCCTGCAGCACATGTTTGCCATGTTCGGAGCGACCATCCTGGTGCCGATCCTGGTAAACAACTATTTTCACGGCGAGGGCTTATCCATTCAGGTAACCCTGTTCTGTGCCGGATTTGGAACACTTCTGTTCCATGTACTGACTAAGCTGAAGGTACCTGCATTCCTGGGCTCATCATTTGCATTTCTTGGCGGATTTGCCACCGTTGCAGAGCTTGACACCGGAATTTTTGCCAACATGTCTTATGGAGAGAAGCTTCCATATGCATGCGGTGGTGTGTTTGTAGCAGGACTTCTGTATCTGGTACTTGCAATGATCGTTAAGGTAATTGGCGTAAAGCGCGTCATGCGTTATCTGCCTCCGGTTGTAACTGGTCCGATTATTATCTGTATTGGTCTTAGCCTTGCACCGTCTGCAATCAGCAACGCATCCCAGAACTGGATCCTTGCTTTGATCGCACTTGGAACTGTTATTTTCTTCAACATCTGGGGCGTTGGAATGTTCCGTATTATTCCGATTCTGATGGGTATTGTTGTTTCTTATGTGGTTGCCCTGATCATGAATGCCTTGGGTATGACAAACGCAGATGGAAGTGCTATCCTCAGCTTTGCAGGAGTAGCAAGTGCGCCGATCGTAGGTGTTCCGAAATTCTTCCTCTGCAAATTTAACATTACTGCAATCCTTGCAATGGCACCGATCGCAATTGCTTCCATGATGGAGCACATTGGCGATATTTCTGCTATTTCCGCAACGGTAGGAGAAAATTTCCTTGCAGAACCGGGACTTCACAGAACTCTGCTCGGAGATGGTCTTGCGACAGCTGTTTCCGGTTTGTTTGGAGGTCCGGCAAATACCACTTATGGAGAAAATACAGGAGTACTCGAATTAAGTAAAGTCTATGACCCGAGAGTTATCCGTATTGCTGCCGTGTTTGCAATTATCGTCAGCTTTATTCCAAAAGTATCCGCTGTTATCAGTACCATGCCAAGCGCAATTATTGGTGGAGTCAGCTTCATGCTTTACGGAATGATTTCCGCAATTGGTGTAAGAAACGTGGTTGAAAACAAGGTTGACTTTACAAAGAGCCGTA
>ENA-OPDA01002037-OPDA01002037.1-human-gut-metagenome-genome-assembly--contig:-NODE-2037-length-12450-cov-1.796208_pt1 | contig 12450 bp, 9 predicted proteins | sample MGYA00241253_ERZ501486 | MGnify/ENA primary metagenome ERZ501486 (study PRJEB25962, sample SAMEA2042510) | human gut metagenome | biome: human gut; feature: human-associated habitat; material: faeces... | reverse complement strand
CAACTATGATGAGGTTGGCAAGATCAATGTCGGAGCTGCAATTATCGTAAGGGGTACTCTTGTGCTCACTCCGGATGCAAAGCAGCCATTTGAGATTCAGGCTACTGAGGTGACTGTTGAGGGTGCATCCACACCGGATTATCCTCTGCAGAAGAAGAGACATACATTTGAGTATCTTCGTACAATCTCACACTTAAGACCTCGTACCAATACTTTTGAGGCAGTTTTCAGAGTGCGCTCACTCTGCGCATATGCTATTCACAAATTCTTTCAGGAGAGGGATTTTGTGTACGTGCACACACCGCTTATCACAGGAAGTGACTGTGAGGGTGCAGGAGAGATGTTCCAGGTGACCACACTTGATTTGAACAATCTCCCTATGACAGAGGAAGGAAAGGTGGATTTCTCAAAGGATTTCTTTAATAAGCCTACCAACCTTACTGTTTCAGGACAGTTAAACGGCGAGACATATGCTATGGCATTCAAGAATATCTACACCTTCGGACCTACCTTCCGTGCGGAGAATTCAAACACTACACGTCATGCGGCAGAGTTCTGGATGATTGAGCCTGAGATTGCTTTTGCAGACCTTGAGGATGATATGATGCTTGCAGAGAGCATGCTCAAGTATGTTATCAACTATGTGCTTGAAAATGCACCTGAGGAGATGGCATTTTTCAACAATTTCGTGGACAAGGGACTCCTTGACAGATTAAGAAATGTTGTTGAAAATGATTTTGCCCGTGTGACATATACAGAGGCTATAGATATCCTTTCAAAACACAATGACAAGTTTGATTACAAGGTATCATGGGGCTGCGATTTGCAGACTGAGCATGAGAGATACCTTACAGAGCAGATTTATAAGCGCCCTGTATTTGTCACAGATTATCCGAAGGAGATAAAGGCCTTCTACATGAAGCTGAATGACGACGGAAAGACTGTTGCAGCAGTTGACTGTCTTGTACCGGGAATCGGAGAAATCATCGGTGGAAGCCAGAGAGAGGATGACTATGACAAGCTTCTTGCCAGAATAAATGAGCTTGGACTTTCAGAGGATGACTACAAGTTCTACCTTGACTTAAGAAAATACGGCTCTGCAAGACACGCAGGCTTTGGACTGGGCTTTGAGAGATGCGTAATGTATCTTACCGGCATGGGCAATATCCGTGACGTTATCCCATTCCCTAGAACAGTTAATAACTGTGAGCTGTAATCACGAATGAATTTCATACATGAATAATTACCGCCCTTTGCACATATATATGATGTGTGGAGGGCGTTTTTATGTGGAGAAAAATCAAAGGTCCTGTGATAACAATATGTATCATGCATCTTACGGCGCTTTTGTGCCTTATCATACTTTCCATAGTACAGTGCTTTGTCGACATGGCGGAGTGGATAAGCTTTGCACTCTCAATGGCGGTCAATATAGTGGTGGGGCTTGTGTGCGGATTTTTGCTCAAATGCTGCTTTCACCGCAGACGTTTTATCAGGGTGACGGTCGTAGCATACTGGATAACGTATGTGATAGCAACAGTGGTCATAGATATAGGTGAATCAAAAAATATATTCGAGCTTTTGATAATACTCCTTCTGGTAATGTTTTCAGCGCTTGTTTTTCGCTAAAAAAGGACTTTTCATATTGATAATGCTGTGATATAATGTTGAAAGCAAATATGATGTGTCAATGAGACATCGTTAAATGAAAAGGAGATAAAAATGAAACACGTAAAGACATTAAATACAAGAAAATTACAGAACACAGTTAAAAAGGGCGGATGTGGCGAGTGCCAGACATCATGCCAGTCAGCTTGCAAGACATCTTGTACAGTTGGAAACCAGACTTGTGAGCAGTACAAATAGTCATAGGTGAAGCGGATTTAAAGAGTGTGCGCTGATAGGTGCACACTCTTTTCGCAGTGTAATTTTAAAATGTGTATAGAAAGAGAGGAATATTGTAGTGGTTCATCAGTACAAGAACAACGGCTATAATATTGTCTTAGATGTCAACAGTGGCGCAATCCATGTGGTGGATGATGTCACATATGACGTTATTGAGCTGTTTGAGGACAACTCAGCTAAGGAGATTATTGAAAAGCTTGTGGACAGGTATCCACAGACGGAGATAGAAGAAGCAATACAGGAAGTAAATGAGCTTAAGGATAATGAAGAGCTCTTCACAGAAGATACATACAAAGAGCGTATCATAGATTTCAAGAAGCGCCAGACAGTTGTAAAGGCACTTTGCCTTCACATAGCGCACGACTGCAACCTTGCCTGCAGATATTGTTTTGCAGAGGAGGGCGAGTATCACGGCAGACGAGCTCTCATGAGCTATGAGACCGGAAAACAGGCACTTGATTTTTTGATTGCCAATTCAGGCAGCAGGAGAAACTTAGAGGTAGACTTCTTTGGAGGAGAGCCTCTTATGAACTGGGATGTGGTGAAGCAGCTTGTGGCATATGGAAGAGAGCAGGAGAAGCTTCATGACAAGCATTTCAGGTTCACGCTCACCACAAACGGTGTGCTCTTAAATGACGAGATTATGGAGTTCGCCAACAAAGAGATGGACAATGTAGTCCTTAGTATCGACGGACGCAAGGAGGTTCATGACCGCATGAGGCCTTTCAGAAAGGGTGCCGGCAGTTATGACCTTATTGTTCCGAAATTCCAGAAGTTTGCGGAGAGCAGACATCAGGACAAGTACTATGTGAGAGGTACATACACACATTTCAATACTGATTTTTCAAAGGATGTGCTTCATCTGGCTGATTTAGGCTTCAAGCAGATTTCGGTTGAGCCTGTGGTGGCACAGCCTACAGATGAGTATGCACTTAAGGATTCTGATTTACCTGTGCTCTTTGATGAGTACGACAGACTTGCAGCAGAGATGGTAAAGAGAAACAAGGCAGGAAACGGCTTCAATTTCTTCCATTTTATGATAGATTTAGAGGGAGGACCTTGTGTATATAAGCGTCTTTCCGGTTGTGGCTCAGGAACTGAGTACCTGGCAGTGACTCCATGGGGAGATTTATATCCATGCCATCAGTTTGTGGGCAATGAGGACTTCCTTATGGGTAATGTCTGGGATGGCATCAAGGCCACTGACATCCAGGATGAGTTTAAGTGCTGTAATGTTTATGCCAAGGAAAAATGTCGCAACTGTTTTGCCAGATTCTATTGCAGCGGTGGCTGTGCCGCCAACTCATACAACTTCCACGGCACAATCACTGATGCCTATGATTTAGGCTGCGAGCTGCAGAAGAAGCGTATAGAGTGCGCTATCATGATTAAGGCAGCAGAGGCTGATATGGCAGATGATGCACAATAATTTGAATTTGTCACGGGAAACGGATAGCGGTATTTGTGACCCGTGTGCGAATATATTTGCCATCTGTATACCTATATGGATGGTAGCAAAATGACAGGAAGGTATAAGAAAATGAAAAAAGGAAAGAGTTGGGTGATTATCCTTGTGGCAGTCATTTGTATCGGCTTGCTGGGCTGGTATTCCACTGCAGTAATCACCGACACAAAGCAAAAGCAGGAGGCAACTGCTAATGGTGAGAGCACCAAGGATAAGGATTATCAGAATATCAAGCTTGGTCTCGATCTCTCAGGTGGTGTTTCAATCACCTATCATATCAAGGACAAGAATCCTTCAGACAAGGACGTAAATGATACTATCGCAAAGCTCGAGGAGCGTGCAGAGAGCTACACAACAGAGTACTCTGTATACAAGAGCGGGGATGACCGTATCACTGTAGAGATTCCGGGTGTTGACGACCCTAACAAGGTACTCGAGGATCTTGGAAGTCCGGGATCACTGTACTTCATCGCCCAGTATGACAGTGACGGAAATGCCAACTATACACAGGACACATCGGTTGAGGGCGGCTACAAGCTCAACTATGATATTGACACCTTAAAGGCCAATGGTTCAGTCATCCTCGATGGTAACGATGTAAAGGATGCAAGCGCCCAGTATGACCAGTCATCATCTACATCAACCAAGGAGCCTGTTGTTTCATTAAAGCTCAAGGATAAGGCTATTGACACATGGGCAGATGCCACAAAGAAGGCAAAGGATGCAGGACAGTCAATCGGTATATACTATGATGATCATTTCATCAGCGTTCCTACAGTAAGCGCCGTTATCTCAGATGGTAACTGTGTAATCAACGGAATGAAGGATTTCGACGAGGCAACAAGCCTTGCAACATTTATCCGTGTCGGAGCCATCAACCTCCAGCTCGAGGAGTTAGAGTCAAATGTTGTTGGCGCACAGCTCGGTGGATCAGCGCTCACAAATGCAGTAAAGGCTGCAATTATCGGAATTATCTTAATCATGATATTCATGATTGTGCTCTATGGTATACTCGGTGTGGTTGCATCTATCGGACTTGCACTCTACTCAATGCTTACAGTACTGTTTATTTACTGGTTTGAGATTACACTTACACTGCCGGGTATCGCGGGTATCATCCTTGGTATCGGTATGGCAGTAGATGCAAACGTTATCGTATTTGCCCGTATCCGTGAGGAAATCGCAGGTGGCAAATCAGTGCTTGCTGCAGTAAATGAGGGCTACAAGAAGGCTCTTTCAGCCATCCTCGATGGACAGGTTACAACCTTTATCGCAGCACTTGTGCTTATGGTGCTCGGTTCAGGTACAGTAAAGGGCTTTGCATACACACTTATGATTTCAATTATTCTGTCACTGTTTACAGCTCTTTTTATTGCAAAATACCTTACAAGAGCATTTTACGGTGTCGGTGTCAGAGCTGAGAAGTTCTACGGCAAGGCAAAGAAGAGAAAGGTTATCAGATTTGTACAGAACAGAGTTAAATACTTTGTTATCTCAGGTGTAGTTATACTTGCAGGTATTGGCGGCATGATTTATTTCGGTGCTACAAGCGGCAATGCATTAAACTACAGTCTTGAGTTTGTAGGTGGTACATCAACCACTGCAGACTTTGGCAAGGATTATACAGCCGCAGAGGTTGAGAAGGACATCGTGCCTTCAGTATCAAAGCTCCTTGGCAATAGTGCAGTGCAGGTTACTACAGTCCAGGGCAGCCATGATGTCACATTAAAGACACGTACACTTTCACTCGATGAGAGACAGGATCTCGCAGCTCTTCTTGAGAAGGATTTCAATGTTGATGCATCAACTATAGAGACTCAGAGTATCAGCTCAACAATCAGTGGTGAGATGAGAACAAACGCTGTAAAGGCAGTTATTATTTCATGTATTTTCATGCTGTTATATATCTGGTTCAGATTCAAGGACATCAGATTTGCTTCAAGTGCTATCCTTGCGCTGGTACATGATGTGCTTGTTGTTGTCACAGCATATGCACTTATCAGAATCTCAGTCGGCAGTACGTTTATTGCATGTATACTTACAATCGTAGGTTACTCAGTCAACGATACAATCGTTATCTTTGACCGTATCCGTGAGAACCTTCACGGTATCAAGAAGTACTCAGCAGATGAGCTTGCTGATATAGCAAACGAGTCCCTTACACAGACACTTTCACGAAGCATCAATACTTCGCTTACTACATTTGTTATGGTATTGTTACTCTTTATCTTTGGTCATACATCAATCAGAGAGTTCTCATTACCACTCATGGTAGGTGTGCTTTGCGGAACATATTCTTCAATCTGCATCGCTACAGAGCTGTGGTATGTTATGAAGCTTTATCTGGGCAAGAGCGCCATTAAAAAGCAGGCGGCTGCACCGGCTAAGGTTTCTAAAAAAGCTAAGAATTAATAATTAATTTATGGCCCGGCCTTTAAAGGCTGGGCTATTGTTTTTTGTGGACTTATTAATATATGCAGATATGTTTATATATTTATAAATTTATATGCGGAGTAATAGAATGGAGCATTATTTATATGAAAATTTTTCTGATTTATCTGCTTCTTATGAATATAGCAGGCTTTGCTGCGATGGGAATTGACAAGTGTAAGGCCAAGGCACACGCATGGCGCATCCCTGAGAAGACATTATTTGGGCTCAGCCTGCTGGGCGGAAGCGCCGGTACCTGGGCTGGGATGTATGCCTTCAGGCACAAGACAAAGCATTGGTATTTTGTAAAGGGGATGCCGCTTATTTTCTTTATCCATGTGGTTATTGCATGTGTTGTCTACAGGAATTTCTATTAGAAATTTAATTATACAAGGTAACAAAATACTTAATGTAGGTAAAAAGTAACAAAAAAATATAGCATATAAGTACATAATTGTGTATAATAGATAACAGGTACAAAACCACTACACAACTATCAAGGAGGGCAAAATAATGTGGGCATATGAAAGTGTATTTTATCAGATTTATCCGTTAGGTTTCTGTGGGGCGCCATTTGAGAATGATGGTGTTTTGGAGCACAGAATTTTGAAAGTGAATGACTGGATACCTCATATCAAAAAGCTTGGGGCAGATGCAATCTATTTTTCACCGGTGTTTGAATCTGATACACACGGATATAATACAAGGGATTATACAAAAATAGACACAAGGCTTGGCACAAACGAGGACTTCGCACAGGTTTGTGACAATCTGCACAAGGACGGCATAAAGGTAGTGCTGGATGGTGTGTTCAATCATGTGGGAAGAGGTTTTTGGGCGTTCCAGGATGTGCTTAAAAACAGAGAAAGCTCACCATATGTGAACTGGTTTGGTCGTATAGCGTTCGATGGCAATTCAAACTATAATGATGGATTGTGGTACGAGGGCTGGGAAGGAAACTATGATCTGGTCAAGCTTAATCTGAGAAATGAGGATGTAATCCAGCATATCTTTTCAGCGATAAAGGGCTGGGTAGACGAGTTTGATATAGACGGGCTGAGACTTGATGTGGCATACTGCCTCGACCATGATTTCCTCAGAAGACTAAGGGAGTTCTGCGACTCACTAAAGCCGGATTTCTTCCTGGTGGGAGAGACACTGCATGGTGACTACAACCAGATTATGAATGATGCGATGCTTCACTCGGTAACGAACTATGAGTGCTATAAGGGTCTGTACTCGAGCTTTAATTCCATGAATATGTTTGAGATAAATCATTCGCTTCTCAGACAGTTCGGACCGGAGCAGTGGACTCTCTACAAGGGTAAGCACCTCCTGTCATTTGTGGACAATCATGATGTGACAAGAGTGGCAAGCATACTGACCAATGAAAAGCATCTGCCACTAATCTATGCACTTGCATTTGGTATGCCGGGCATCCCTTGTGTGTACTATGGCAGTGAGTGGGGAGAGAAGGCAAAAAAAGAAGACGGTGATCCGGCGCTTAGGGCATGCTTTGAAGCGCCACAGTGGAATGAACTGACTGAGTGGATTTCAAAGCTTACAGAGGCAAAGAAGCAGTCAAAGGCACTCTGCTACGGTAATTTCTATTCGGTTGTGCTCACAAACGGCCAGTGCGTTTTCGGTCGTGAATGTGATGGCGAAAAGGTATTCGTGTGCATCAATGCCGCAGACCAGCCGTTTTTCGCGGGCTTTGATATGGGAAAGGGTGATGCAACAGACCTGATTACAGGTGAGCAGGTTACATTAAATGGTGGCCTTGAGCTGCCACCTTACAGTGCATACTTTTTGAGATAACATTTGTATGGACAATAAAGGAAAAAATAAAAGAAAAAATGGAAGAAAAGAGCTCATATGTGCTGTCACAGCCGTAGTGGTACTTTACACAGCTATGGAGTCGATAGGCATCACATGCCCCATTAAGTTCATCACCGGAATATCATGTGCAGGCTGTGGCATGTCGAGGGCATGGATGGCATTTTTACAGCTTGATATAGCAAAGGCATTTGCATACCATCCGCTTTTTTGGCTTGTGCCTATTGCGGTAATAGTGCTTTTGTGTAAATCTAAAATAAATATTAAAATTTATAAAATAATTATATTTACAATCATCATTATGTTTGCTATTGTTTATATATGCAGATTGATATGGTCAGGAGATGATGTCGTGGTCTTTGAGCCGGAAAAGAATATCCTGTTTCGTATCATTCGTGTAATAAAAAGCAAATAAAAAAGGAGAAAGAAGATGTTTTGTGAGAAATGTGGAAAAGAAATTCCTGATTCAACAAAATTCTGTCCATACTGTGGAGCAGCTGTTTCCAAGGCACAGGATTTTGTCAACAAAGCAGGAGAGGCCTTCAATGCAGCAGAGCAGGAGCTTGGAAGTGCATTTGATGAGGTAAAGCAGTCCTTCACAGGAAACAGTGCAAACCAGCAGAATGCAGGTGGACAGTACAATGGAGGCTACCAGAACAACGGAGCCGGACAGTACAATACAGGCTACCAGAACAATGGTGGTCAGACTCCTCCGCCATACAGGGGAGAGAAGTTAAAGGATGACAGAGGTCTTGCCTCATACATCATCCTGTCTATTATTACATGTGGTATTTATGGATATTATTTCATCTACAAGATGGCTCATGATGTCAATATAGCATGTGATGGAGATGGCGAGAATACATCAGGTCTCGTAGCATTTATCCTGCTTTCAATGATTACATGCGGTATTTATGCATGGTACTGGTACTATAAGCTGGGCAACAGACTGGCAAATAATGCAGGCAGATACGGACTTGTCATTCAGGAGAATGGAACCACTGTTTTGATGTGGTGCATATTTGGTACACTTATCTGTGGAATCGGACCATTCATCGCTATGCATATCCTTATAAAGAACTCAAATATGATCTGCAATGCTTACAACAGGGCACATGGACTTATGTAATTTGAGTTTTGATTTAATTTAATTAAATAATTTGATTATATTATTTCTAAAGCGGGAGGCAGTTTGCATTAAGCAGACTGTCTCCTTAAATTTTGTATATTAAATTAAACGGTAAATATTATTGAAAAAGGTCATTCAGACATTGACAAAAATTTGTCAAAGTGTTACTATTTTTTTATAAATTACGACAGAAATGTCGGTTATACATAGGTTTTTTAAGGAGGATTTATACAATGAGCGAGTTCAAAAATTTAACACTTGACGTAGCAGATCAGATTGCAGTACTTGCAATCTCAAGACCGGCTGCTCTTAATGCATTAAACAGTGAGACTCTTGATGAGTTAAATGTAGCATTAACAGAGATAGAGGCAAGAGACGATGTTAAGGTGCTTATCCTTACAGGTGGTCCTGACAAGAAGGGCAACGAGTTCAAGTCATTCGTAGCAGGAGCAGACATCTCAGAGATGGTTAATTTCACAGCACCACAGGCAAGAGCATTCGGAATCAAGGCTTCAGAGCCATTCTTCAAGCTCATGAATATGCGTCAGGTAACAATCGCAGCTGTCAATGGATTCGCACTCGGTGGAGGATGCGAGATTTCTATGGCATGTGATATCAGAATCGCTTCTGAGAACGCAATTTTCGGACAGCCTGAGACAGGACTTGGAATCATCCCTGGCTTTGGCGGTACACAGAGACTTGCTCGTTTAGTAGGAATGGGACGTGCTAAGGAAATGATCTTCACATGCGACAATGTAGACGCAGCAGAAGCATACCGCATCGGTCTCGTTAATAAGGTAGTAGCAAAAGAGGAGCTTATGCCAACAGCTAAGGCTATGGCTGCAAAGATCATCTCTAAGGGAAGCTACGCAATCTCAGTTGCAAAGGCTGCTATCAACAACGGATATGATATGGATATCAAGAACGCTGTTGAGATGGAAGCAAACCTCTTTGGTGTTGTAAATGATACAAACGACAAGAAAGAGGGAATGGGAGCATTCCTTGAGAAGAGAGCTGCAAACCTCACAGATTTCTAAATTATGATTTGAATTATTTATTGTATATGAATTAAAATAGCCGGTGTGTTAAGCACCGGCTATTTTGTATGAATCAGATTAGATTATTACTCTCACGATAAACATAGTATCAGATACACTGTACTGGCATTTGCCGCCCAGTCTCTCAGCAGTCTGTCTGATGCTTTTTGTACCAAGCCCATGCCCTCTTTCTGTTGCAATGGGCATATCGTTTATGAGCTAAGGCATTGTCGTTTTCATTGTTTTCGATGAAGGCAGCTATATTATTCAGAAAGTGCCTCATATCGTGACGCAGCAGAGAAACATTTTTACCCCTTAAGTCATTTTGACTTTATTATATAATCTTTTTTGTAAAGCGTAAACAACAGTCTTGAAAAAAGAATGAAACGTATCTATAATTAGAGTACTGTTCACATGGCAGTGTTAATATATAATTATAGATTTACAAGAGGAAAAAATGAAGTCAAGAGCAACACAGACCAAAGAACTGGATATGGTGAACGGACCACTCGCAAGGAAGATACTGATTTACTCCATACCGCTCATGTTCTCAAACCTGCTTCAGGTATTTTTCAATATGACGGATGTGGCAGTGGTGGGAAAATTTGCAGGTGCAAGAGCACTCGGCTCGGTCGGTTCCACGACAATCATCATCACACTCACAACAGGCATCCTGCTTGGTATGGGAGGCGGTGTCAATGCTGTCACGGCACTGCACATGGGAGCAGAGGACTATCAGAGGGTGCATAAGACCGTCCACACATCGGTCATTCTGTGCTTTATAGCGGGACTTTTACTGTTAGTGACAGGCCTGGCTTTTTCAAAGCCACTGCTTGAAGTGATGAATACAAAGCCTGAGCTTATAGACGGTGCTACAGCATATCTGATGATATATCTGTGCGGTTCGCCGGCGCTTGCGCTTTATAATTTCGGCAACGGTGTGCTGAGCGCAGTGGGAGATACAAAGAGGCCTCTTATATACCTGAGTATCTCAGGTATTATCAATATAGTGCTCAACCTGTTCTTTGTAATAGTATGCAGACTGGGAGTGGTAGGAGTAGCCATCGCAAGCATCATAGCACAGTACATCTCAGCGGCTCTCATCATCAGGTTTCTCCTGAAGACATACGGCAGTTACGGCCTGCGCATGAAGGATATAGCGATTGACAGGGATGCAGCTGCAGCAGTGCTTCGGATTGGAGTGCCGGCTGCGATACAGTACTCGCTCTTTGCCATAGCCAATATATGTATCCAGACATCCATAAATTCCTTCAGCCATGTGGTAGTGGAGGGCAATTCAGCCGCCACCAATGCGGATTCGCTCATCTATGACATGATGGCAGCATTTTACACCGCATGTACCAGCTTTATAGCGCAGAATCTGGGCGCGAGGAAAAAGGAAAGGGTGCTTAGGACATTTTTCATCACACTGGCATACTCGTTTCTGATGGGACTGGTGCTTGGAGTGGCATTGTTTATATTCCAAAGACCGTTCCTTTTGCTCTTTACGAGTGATGATGCCGTGATACACTATGGACAGATCAGAATCGGTGTGATGGCATTCGTCTACTGTGTATCAGCTTTCATGGACAATGCCACAGCCGCCGCCAGGGGCATCGGAAAAAGCGTCATGCCAACCATCATAGTTGTCATGGGTTCTGTCGTATTCAGGATTATATGGCTGCTCACAGTGTTTGCGTATTTTAAGACACTGCAGTCCTTATACCTCATATACGTCATTTCGTGGACGCTCACCGCAATAGCCGGCAATATATACTTTGCGTACCACTATAGGAGAATTTAGCGGACAGCTACAATAAAACTGAATAGTAAGCGATAAAAAACAGTCAGACATATGTGAGAGATGTGCCCGGCTGTTTTTGCGGTTTCGCGGCTGTCTCTCTTTTATAATAGGATAATAGGAATTTGCCTGATATTTTTATTGCCCTTTTGCGGTTTTAATGCTACAATCAAGCCAAAGCATTATATTTCTGTTGAGCGACACCACAGTACACATTTTTATCGGTGCGTATCACTTTGAAGAGGGCAGACCACTTCGCATTTTTCGACAAAGACATGGAAATTTTCAATGCTTTAAGTTACCTATCAATAGCAGGGAAAATGGATATGTCGATTGAGAAACATTATGTGAATGAAGCTGACTGGGGTTGTTGATGCTTTATATTGACAAGAAATTTTGTATCATGCGATATTCTATTCTTCTTGCTTACACAACTAAACAGGAGGAGAATAATGTCGGGAGAGACAAAAGAGGTTTTGGGCAGTAATTATGGCCAGAACGATGTAATCATCAACGGATTGATTGACAAAATGACGCTGTTTGATGACAATCTGATGAGTCTTGTATTCGGGCAGAATATCGAGACAACAGAGCTGTTGCTTCGCGTAATAATGGAGCGTGATATTAAAGTTATAGACGTCAGGGGGCAGGATGAATTAAAGAATCCGGTGATTGGCGGACGATGTATTACCTTGGATGTGCATGCAATAGATGTCGATGGCAGACATATTGATATCGAGGTGCAGATTAATGCTGAGGGATCGCATGTCAAAAGAGCCAGATATCATAGCAGTATGATGGATGCGAGGATGCTGGAGGAAGGACAGGAGTTTAAGGAGATTAAGGA
>ENA-OPDA01002034-OPDA01002034.1-human-gut-metagenome-genome-assembly--contig:-NODE-2034-length-12465-cov-2.727075_pt1 | contig 12465 bp, 14 predicted proteins | sample MGYA00241253_ERZ501486 | MGnify/ENA primary metagenome ERZ501486 (study PRJEB25962, sample SAMEA2042510) | human gut metagenome | biome: human gut; feature: human-associated habitat; material: faeces... | reverse complement strand
CGGAGGACGCCGACGCGGCCTACGTAAAAGAGGAAGCCCGCATCAACAAAATTCCGGTGCGCCAGGTCGAAAACCTGCCCGCCGAAGTGACCTACCCAGTCAACAAGCTGCTGCTTACCGGTGACCCGGCGGATATGCCCCATGTTGAGGAACTGATGCAGCAGGAGTTCGCGGGAAAGCTGTCCATCTGCCGCAGTGCACCGTTCTTCATTGAGACGATGCCCCTGGGCGTGGGCAAGGATACCTCGCTGGAGATGCTGCTGCGCGCCAAAGGCCTGACCGCTGCCAACTTGATGGCCTGCGGCGACGGCTGGAACGACCTGCCGATGATACGCCTGGCCGGTATGGGCGTGGCCATGGGCAACGCCCAGCCGCCGGTCAAGGCCGCGGCCAACTACCTGACCGCCGATAACGACCACGACGGCGTGGGCCTGGCGGTGGAAAAGTTTATTTTGAATGAGGAGACCTGACCTGTGAATCTGATCGTTTTCGATTTGGAATGGAACATCGGCTACCAGCCGAAAACCTTCTTCTATCACGGCACGGAGCTGACGCTGCGCGGTGAAATCATTCAGATCGGCGCGGCCCGCATCAATGACCGCGGCGACGTGCTGGATACGTTTGAGGTCAACCTCAAGCCGCATATTTTCCGCAAATTGCAGCATCATATCGCCAAGGTCACGGGTCTGTCCCAGGGCGACCTGGACGCGGGCCTGCCGATGAAGGAGGGTCTGCAGAAATTTCTTGACTGGGCGGGCGACGATGCCGAGCTGGCCGAGTGGGGCCTGGACGACGTGCCGGTTTTAAAGCAAAACCTGTTCCTCGTCGGGCTGGATGAAAACTGGCCGAACCGCTGGTACGACCTGCAGCGCATCTTCCTGCAGGCTTACCCCCGCAAGGAGGGAGAGGGCCTGACCCTGGAAAGCGTTGTGGACCGCCTGGGCATCCCCAAGGAAGAACCGTTCCACAACGCACTGGACGACGCGCTCTATACGGCCAGGGTCTGCCGCAAGCTGCCGCTGGCCGAGGGCCTCGCGACCTATCCGACGGAGGAGGAGCTGCTGACCGAGGCGCTGCTCGGTGCCGAGAACACGGGCCGCGATGTGCAGCTGTTCATGAACCGTATGGAACACGACGACTACCGCAGCGTGCCCGAGCTGTATCAGGCACGCTGCCCTGAGTGCGGCGCGCCGTTGCAAAACGACGAGGTCTGGCTCAAGCGCGGCAACACGGGCTACTTTACCAGAGCAGTCTGCCCCTACTGCGGGCACTGGTATCTGCGCTTTAAGCTGAGCCGCCGCGACGGCCTGCATTGGAACTTTGCCCGCTGCATTGAGACCGTGCGCCCCGAAAGCTATGCCCGCTATAAAAAACTGGAAAAATCCCAGCGCGAGCGCATCCGCATGAAAACGGAACGCGCCGAAAAGAAAACCCAGGAATAAAAATAAAACGCTCCCCGCCCTGTGCATAAGAGAACTGCATGGAGAGGGGAGCGTTTTGTAATGAATAAAGAATAAATAATAAAGAAGAATGGTGGTGAGCGCTGCGCGCCTTTTTTGGATATTAGGCGCGATGCAGGATAAAGAGTGCGCTCCGGGTGGGGGCGCTTACTTACTTCATTTTGCCGATGTAGACGAGGTAGGAGTAGAGGTAGATCCAGACGGAGCCGCCAAAGACAACGGCCAGCAGCAGGATCATGGTGGCGGCATCGCCCAAAATGGTGGCCAGCAGTGAAATTACAATCAAAGCAGCACCCATAACAACAAACACAATGCCGCCCATGCGCTGGGTGCGGTTCCAGTTGTGTTCGTTGTTCAGCGCCCAGGGAGTTTTGCAGCCGAACATATAGTTCTGCTTGATGCGCGGCATATAGTTGCCCAAAAAGATGAACAGTACCCCGCAGCCGCCGCAGACCAGAATACCGACCAGGCTGCTGCCCTCCGGAATCAAGCCGAACACGCTCAGCTCCGAAAACCAGCTCATAGCTGACATAAATATTGTAAGGGCAGTGAGGAAAGCGTTCCAGACGCCCTTGAACTTTTCATAATTCTGGTGTTTGGGGTCAATGCGGGGCAGCACTGCCATCAAAATCAGCATCAGGGCGGGCAGGGCTGCCATAATCAGCACAGTGGATTTTGGCCCCCAGCCGTTGGCCTGGCCGTCCGCGCCCCAGTGGGTGGGCACAACATCCGGCAGGGAGCCATAAAAGCAGAGGTGCGCCGCAAAGTTGATGGCGCAAAAAATCAGCAGCCCCCAAAACAGTTTATTTCGTTTCATCATCAGGTCCACCTTTCACAAAGCCAAAATCGAAAAACCACTTAACAGCTTCCTGGAACACGGTCAGGTTCAGGCAGTACACAATGTTCTGGCCGCGGCGCTCATCCGTTACCAGCCCGGCATTTTTCAAAATGTTCAGGTGGTGGCTTACGGATGGCTTTGCCATATCAAAGTGCGCAGCAATATCACCGGCACTCATCTCGCCTTCGCTCAACAGTTCCAGGATGCGCCGCCGGGTGGGGTCCCCCAAAGCCTTAAACGCATCGCCTACCATAGGTCAGCGTTCCTCCTTATCTGATAGCGTCTGCTGTTCCGGTTCTTGCAATGCACAATACTGCTTTTTGGCGTAAGCCGCGCAGCCCAGGCAGAGCACCAGCAGCAGTGCTTCCACCAGCCAGGTACTGTGCAGCACGCCGCACTGGAATAAAGCGGCGGGAACATCGAACAGCGCATGCAGCGCCACCGCCAATCCCAGATACCCGGCCTTGCGCTGCCGGACAGCCCGGAATACAACCACCGAGAGGGAAATGTGCAGCGTCATGGCAATCGCGCGTTCAGCCAGCCCCAGCAGCAGGTTGGCGGCCCCAAAGCTGGCAACGGCGGCGATCTGTGCCTGTACCTGGTCCAGCTGCGCGCCGGTCAGCCCATTGGTTATGGTTTCAATGCTGCCGCTGTTGACAAGCTGCGCAATCGCAATATTATTGATGGCGGTGAGCCCCAGAACCAGGATTGCCTCGATCCCGCCGTGGCCGATGCCATAGGTTACGGCGTCCCGCCGGTTGGTATAGCGCTTGAGCAGAAAGCGAAACGCAAGATAGCGCCCGACTTCCTCAAACACGCCCGCCAGCAGACAGCCGATCAGGGTGTAAGCCCACGCATGGGTCAGCACATACTGCGAAACGCCGGTGCCGCCGCCAAAGAAAATGGCCTTGGGCACACCTTCCAGTACCTGGGCGAAAACGACGAAGGTCACCGCGCCGACAACAGCAGGAAACAGCTTTGCACCCCGGCAGAATTTGAACTTCCATACCAAAAAAACCAGAACCGGCAGCCCGATACCGGCTGCGGCGGCCAAGGCGCTCCACAAAATGGTCTGCAAAGAAATTATCGTGCTCATAACATATACCCTTTCAGAAAATCACAAGAATTATATATTTAGATAAACGTCTAAATATTATGGCCCTAATATACCACCCGCACACGGCTTTGTCAAGCGGGCGCGGGTGGTACGGTTAAAACTTAATGGTCAGGGGGTAGCCAAACAGCTTGGGCAGCTTAGGCAACGTTGTCGATCTGGTTCTGCATCACAATGTCATGCAGAATGTTGGTTTTCACGTAGTTTTCGCCGTAAGCGTTCACATAGCTGGTCATATCGGTGGAGCCAAAGTAGCGGGAGAACTCAGCGTTCAGAATGTCGGTATCGCATACAATGTTGTTCTTCTCCGCCAAAGCCTGCATGATCAGGATCTGCTTGATCATGCTCTGCTTGGAGCTTTCGCTGTTTTCCAGGTATTCATCCACACTGCTGTAACCGGCCTGGCTCAGCATGGTCTCCAGCGAAACGCCGCGCATCTGGGCGTACAGGTACGGCTGGTACAGCACGGTATTGGTGAAATACTGCTGCACATCTTCGGGCAGGGTATCGGTATTGACTTCGGCAGCATCGTACAGCTGGCCGTACAGCTCATTGGCTTCCTGATTGAACAGCAGGCTGTTGCTGACAAAAGTTTTCAGCTCAGCCACATTGTTCATGCCCATGGACTCGGCCAGGTTGCTGCTGACCCAATCATCAGTCAGGTCGGGGGTCACATCCTCGTTGATGTAGTTCAGCGTGGTGGCGAACACTGCGTCCTTGCCGGCCAGGTTGGTGGCCTGGTAGTCATCCGGGAAGGTGACATTCACATCAAAGGTTTCGCCGGGCATGTGGCCAACGATCTGATCCTCGAAGCCGTCAATAAAGGTGCCGCTGCCCAGGGTCAGATCATAATCGCTGCCGGTGCCGCCGTCAAAGGCAACGCCGTCAATGGAACCGGCAAAGTCAATGTTCACAGTGTCACCGTTTTCGGCGGCGCGGTTGGTGATCTCGTTGGTGGTCTTATAGTTGGAAAGAATGTTGTTGGAAATGTAATCGTCAATATCACTGTCGCTCACGGTGGTGGCATCGTCCGAAAGGGTAAAGCTCTCAGTATCCGGCAGCGTGACGTAATCCAGCGCGGTGATGCCTTTCAGGTAGCCGTTCTCGTCATAGGCATCACTGAAAGAAAAATCAGCCAGATAAGAATAATCATCGGCGGCGCTTTCTGCGGTAGCGTCGTCAGGAACAGTGCTTTCACTGGCAGCTTCGCTGGAAGCTGCGCTCTCGGCGGTTGCTTCGCTGGAGGATGCGCTGGAACTGCAGGCAGTCAGGCCAAAAACCATGCCGCATGCCAGCAGGCTGGCAGCAGCGCGGGTCAGGTTGGTGTTTTTCATGGATTGTCTCCTGTCTTTTTTGAAAAAATACATCGCGTACCGCAGCAGGGAAAAAATACCCCCGTCAAAAGCGGATACTTTTCTATTATACAGCTTTTTTGCAAAAAGTACAGCCCTGCATTCACAAAAGGGAAGCGGGTGTGTTATAATACCCGTAGCAGAGCACCCAATGCTCTGCCATGGGCGGCAGACCTGCTGCCCGGATATCCTTATATAAGGAAAGGAACAGAACCCTATGGAAAAAGAAAAAATCGCGCGCATCAATGCGCTGGCTCATAAAGCAAAAACTTCTGGCCTGACGGAAGCCGAACTGGCGGAGCGTGACGCCCTGCGGCAGGAATACCTGGCCGATATCCGCGCATCCATGATTGACCAGCTGGAGCACACCACGGTGATTGAGCCGGACGGCACCCGCCGCAAGCTGCAGGTGCGCCACTGATCCCCTGTTCAAAGTGGCGGCCCGGCTGGCGCGGGGCTGTGTGGTTTGCACAAAATTGTGCCGGGGTATTGGAATTTGCAAGCAGGTTTGCTATAATATAGCTGGCGGCGAATCCCGGCTACAAGAAATCAGTCAGCCACCCGGCAGACTGAACGGAAAAGGCTGTACATTTTGCCAAAGCGAGGTTATTTTTCATGCTTACTGCAATTACCGGTATCAACTGGGGCGACGAGGGCAAGGGCCGTATGGTGGACCTGCTCTGCCGCGATTATGACATCGTTGCCCGTTACCAGGGCGGCGACAACGCCGGCCACACCGTCAAAAACGAGTGCGGCAAGTTCGTACTGAACCTGCTGCCCTCCGGCATCCTGCACCCCAACATTGTCTGTGTTATGGGCGGCGGTATGGTCATTGACCCGGAACATCTCGAAAAAGAGATCGCTGCCCTGCGCGAACAGGGTGTTAAGATTACCCCGGACAACCTGAAAATTTCTGACCGTGCTACCATCACCATGCCGTTCCATGTGGAGCAGGATGGCCTGGAGGAGGCCCGCCTTGCCAAAACGGGCGCACAGTTTGGTTCCACCAAGCGCGGCATTGCTTACACCTATGGTGATAAGTACATGAAGAAAACCCTGCGCATGGGCGATTTGGTCCACATGGATGCCAGTGTGCGCAAGCGCCTGGAAACCCTGGTGGAATCCAAGAACCTGACCATGGTCAACATTTATAACCAGAAGCCTGTCAGCGTGGACGATATGTGGAACTGGTGCAAGCACTTCCAGGAAGTGTTCAGCGCTTACATCTGCGATGTCGGCCAGTACCTGGCAGATGCTGACGATGCCGGCAAGAAGATCATGTTTGAGGCCCAGCTGGGAGCCCTGCGTGATATCGACTACGGCATTTATCCCTACACCACTTCCTCCAATACCATCGGCGCTTATGCACCCATCGGCGCTGGCATCCCCGGCCGCAAGCTGAACAAGTCCATCGGTATCATGAAGGCTTATTCTTCCTGTGTGGGCGACGGCCCCTTTACCACCGAGCTGGCTATGACCGAGGAAGAAAAGCACCTGCTGCGTGAAGCCGGCCATGAATACGGCGCTGCCACCGGCCGCCCGCGCCGCGTTGGCCCGTTTGATGTGGTTGCTTCCCGTTACGGCGTTCAGTGCCAGGGCTGTGACGAGCTGGCCCTGACCCTGTTTGACGTTCTGGATTATATGGAAGAAGTTCCCGTTGTTGCCCAGTACAAGCTGGCTGACGGCACTGTGACCGACCGCTTCCCGACCGGCAAGACTTTGGACGATGCACAGCCGGTTGTCGTCAAGCTGCCGGGCTGGCACTGCGATGTCACCTCCGTGCGCAAGTACGAGGACCTGCCGGAAGCTGCCCGCGGCTATGTGGAATATCTGGAAAAGGCCGTTGGCTGCAAGATCAAGTATATCTCCGTTGGCCCGGAGCGCGATGCCTGCATCATTCGTGACTGATCTGCATAAGATGGTCAGCAGGAACGCTGCTTGAACCTGAAATGATAAATGGCGGACCCCCATCGGTCCGCCATTTTTGTAAATTATCTGTCTGTGGGTTTTGTCGGATACAACGCCCCAGCAGGAAACTTCAATTCCGAATATCCATATCTGTAGGGGAAGGGAAGAGCAATTCTTGACAAAACTTCTGATCAGACTTTTTATCCGTGATCCGGCCAATATCCAGGACCGCACCGTGCGCACTGCTTACGGCAACCTGGCCTGCATGGTGGGGATTGTGTGCAATGTGCTGCTGTTTGCGGGCAAGTTTACGGTGGGCACCCTGTTTGGCAGTATGGCCATTACGGCGGACGCATTGAACAACCTGTCCGATGCAAGCTCCAACGTGGTCAGCCTGGTGGGCTTCCGCCTGGGGTCAAAACCTGCCGATGATGAGCACCCTTACGGCCATGCACGGTACGAATACCTGGCGGGGCTGGCGGTTTCGGTCATGATACTGGTCATCGGCATTGAGCTGCTGAAAGAAAGCTTCCTCAAGGTGCTGCACCCCACGCCGGTCACCCTTAGCGCGCTGACCATAGCGGTGCTGGTGGTGTCCATCCTGGTCAAACTGTGGATGAGCAGCTTCAACCGCAGCGTTGGCAGCCGCATCAAGTCCGAAACGCTCATGGCCACTGCGGCGGATGCCCGCAACGATGTGGTTACCACTGCTGCGGTTCTGGCCGCTACCATTCTGGCTCACCTGACTGGCATTGACCGCATTGATGGCCTGATGGGTGTTGGCGTGGCGCTGTTTATCCTGTGGAGCGGCGTCGGCCTGGTGCGGGATACCATCAGCCCGCTGCTGGGCGCGGCCCCTGACCCGGAACTGATCGATTACATTGAGAAAAAAGCCCTGAGTTACCCCGGTGTGCTGGGCATCCATGATTTGATGGTGCATGATTACGGGCCCGGCAGCAAGCTGGTCAGCTTCCATATTGAGCTTTCCGCCGACAGTGATGTGATGAAAAGCCATGACCTGATCGACTCTATCGAGCGGGATTTCCAGGTGCATGACCATCTGCTGGTCACGATCCACTTTGACCCCGTGGTGACGGATGACCCGCATATCAACGAACTGCGGAAATTCTTGAAAGAACAGCTGGCCGAGATTGCGCCGGAAGCGGATATCCATGACCTGCGCATTGTGCCCGGCCCCACCCATACCAATGTGATTTTTGATTGTGCCGTTCCCGCAGACTGGCTGGCCGCCAAGGACCACCGCGCCAACAAAATCCCGGCTGCTTTGCGCAAAGCGGTATCGGACCGCTGGCCGGACCATTTCTGCGTGATCCAGCTGGAACCGATTTATGCAAAACTAAAATAAAAACAAAATCAATACAGGAATACGAACAAAGGAGCAACTACCATGGATTACAATGCCGCCGCACTTGAAATGCATGCAAAATACCCCGGCAAGCTGACGGTCAACAGCCTGTTTGAAGTCAAGGACCGTGACGCCTTGTCCACTGCCTACACCCCCGGCGTTGCGGAGCCCTGCCGCCAGATCAAGGCAAACCCGGACGATGTGTATAAATACACCTTCAAGGGCCGCACCGTGGCAGTTGTCACAAATGGTACTGCTGTGCTGGGCCTGGGCAACATCGGCCCCGAAGCTGGTCTGCCGGTCATGGAAGGCAAGTGCGTTCTGTTTAAGGAGTTCGGCGGTGTCGATGCGTTCCCCATCTGCCTGAATGCTTCCACCCGCGAGGAAGTTATTGCCGCTGTCAAGGCCATCGCTCCGACTTTTGGCGGCATCAACCTGGAGGATATCCGCAGCCCGGAGTGCTTTGATATTGAAGCGGAGTTGGAGCGCGACCTGGATATCCCTGTATTCCATGACGACCAGCACGGCACCGCGATTATCGTGCTGGCCGGCGTGCTCAACGCCCTCAAGGTTGTTGGCAAGCGGCTGGAAGATGTCAAGATCGTGCAGAACGGCCCCGGCGCTGCCGGTACGGCCATCATCAAGATGCTGATGACCGCCGGTGCCAGGGACATCATCGCCGTGGACCAGTTCGGCACCCTGTACAAGGGCTGCAACAGCGCCGAGGCCCACAAGAACTGGCTGGGCGAGGTGACCAACCCCCGCCAGATCAAGGGCGGCCTGAAGGAAGCCCTCGCCGGGGCCGACGTCTTCATCGGTGTGTCCAAGCCCGGCATCCTGACCACCGAGCTGTGCAAGACCATGAACAAGGACGCCATCGTCTTTGCCATGGCAAACCCCACCCCGGAGATCATGCCGGATGAAGCCAAGGCAGGCGGCGTGCGGGTGATGGCTACCGGCCGCAGCGACTTCCCCAATCAGGTCAACAACGTGCTGTGCTTCCCCGGCCTGTTCAAGGGCGCGCTCAGCGTCCGCGCCCGGGATATCAACAATGAGATGAAGCTGGCCGCTGCCTACGCCATTGCAGACCTTATCACCGATGCCGACCGCAGCGAGGAGAACATCATCCCCGGCGCGTTCGACCCCCGCGTGGCCGAAGCTGTGGCAAATGCCGTGGCAAAAGCTGCCCGCGAGACCGGCGTGGCGAAGAGCTAACAAACAAGATAAGGAGCCGGACGACACAACGGATATTTTTAATAATGCTTTCGCAGGAAAGAACGATCATGGACGACCTTAAAATCGTATTTAGTGATGTAGATGGAACGCTGCTTGATTCTCGTCAGGAGATCACGCCAAGGACGCTTCGGGCCTTGAAGCTCCTGCAAAAAAAGGAGATCCCATTCGTTATTATCTCGGCGCGCAGTCCTTCTGGCATCGAACCCATTGTGAGGAAATACGGCCTGCGGTGTAGTATTGTTTCCTATAGTGGAAGCCTGATACTGAACGAGGAGCGACAGATCATCTATCACCGCGGGATGAGCCGAGCAGAAGCAGCAAAAATCCTTGACTTTACGGCGCAGCAGCACTTTGATATGGCATGGGGTGCATACTCGTTTGACCAGTGGGTCACACCGGACCGTACGGATCCGCGCATTGAACGGGAAGAGCGAATCGTTAAGGCGACCGCCCAGCAGGGCGTGATCGCGGATATGATCGCCGATGAAGTGCATAAGCTGTTGTTCATCTGTGCTCCCGCTTGGACAGACACCATAGAAGCCACATTGAAGGCTCAGTTTCCGCAATACGAAATTGTCAAATCATCGAATGCTCTGCTGGAAATCATGCCCGGAGGAACGACCAAGGGAGAAGCCGTGAAAAGGATCTGCGCCCTGCGGGATATCTCCCCGAAGGATGCTGTTGCCTTTGGGGATAACTACAATGATGTGGAAATGCTGGAGCTTGTTGGTCACGGCTATCTGATGAGCAATGCACCGGAGCTGCTGAAGAAGCATCTGCCCAGGCATACTACCGATCGTGACCATGATGGTATAGCTGAGGCGCTTGCAGCGCATGGGATATGCTAATAATACAGTTGGCATCATGTAGACGACCAGCTTTTCATGGTCAGGGGCAACTCCATTACAGAGGCCGGAACCGCTGGGTATGAGCCGTATTCTGAGGTGATGGCCTCGCTGATTGCACAGGTGCTGGGTCTGCCGGACTACAACGCTTGGGAAATCGTCAAGCGCACCAATGCCTGCCTGATGGAAGCCCCCTATTGGCTGCGATTCAGCGAGGATGAAACCTTTGAGGACACCACGTGCGGCCGAGCCAGAAGGATCATGAATGAAAATCAGAAAACCAGCTGATGTTATATGCTGTCCCTCAAGGTCTACGAAACGGTGAAAACCGATGTGGCCTATGTGCAGGATAAGACGGTCAGCCAGATTCAGGCAAAGGATCGGATTCTTGAATATCTGAAGCATAAGCCGTCGATTACGAATCAGAAAGCTCAAGAGCTGTGTGGATACACAAGAGGTCAGGCATACCGTATCCTCCGAAAGCTTTCAGAAGAAGGGAAGATTGAAATAAAAGGAGCAGGGCGCGGAAGGAGATACTGCTTAAAAGAAAATCAGCGATAAAAACGCGCGCCGCGCGATTATTACGCGCAAAGAAACGCGCGATTTTCTTGGGAAAGGACAGAAAATGACTGCAATTCGATAAAAACAGAAATCGTTAATCGCGCGCTGAAACGCGCGCCGCGCGATTAGCATTTTTGCCGCGCGTTTTCTAAGGTTCAATCCTCCAGCCTGCCGTGGTCGCAGCCGAGAGAAAGATAACGCTCCATTTCCCCTCTCAGCACCATCTGGACGTACTCCAAGGGCTTGTTATAGAGCAGCCAGTCCAGCTCTGCCCGCTGTGCCGGGGTGTTGCCGTACTCGTCCTCCACGGCGATGCAGTCGATGGCAAGAGTCGTTCCATCCTCGAACCGGGCTTCCACCCGGTTGGTGTCCATATTGTAGCGGCAGGAAAGCAATTTCGTCATAGTCGTATCCTCCAAGACTTGATTTTTGGTGTGCGGTCACTCGAACCAATGCCGTCAAGTCGTTGTCGGATGAAGAAGTTTTTTGGTTTGTCTGGGAGTAAGTGTACGGGCGGCTTTGCTTATTCTATCAGTGGCACCTGCCCCCGCAGTGGGAGCCGCAGCTGTGGCCCTCGTCGTGGTCGTGGTGGGTGCAGTGGATGTCCGGGTCGAAGACCAGCTTTCCGGCCAGATAGTCGGCCACAGCGGCGTCTGCGGCGCCGGAAAGGCCGCCGAACAGCTGGATGCCTGCCTGCATCAGTGCTACCTGCGCACCGGTGCCGATGCCGCCGCAGAGCACAACATCTGCGCCATGCTGTACGAGAAAGCCCGCCAGTGCGCCGTGGCCCTGACCATTCGTCGGGATGACCTCGGTGCGCAGGAGCTGGCCGTTTTCGGCCTCATAGAACTTGAACTGTGCGGAGCGGCCAAAGTGCTGGAACACCTGACCGTCTTCGAACGGGACTGCGATTTTCATGAGAACGTCTCCTTTACTGCTTGTTTTGTACAGCCTCCCGGATGCTCTTTGCCAGCTTTTTGGCGTCCAGAGGCTTGACGAGACGGCCATTCATACCGACTTGATGGCAGGACTGGGCGCACTCGTCGGAAGCCTGTGCCGTCATGGCGAGGATGGGAACGGTGGCGGCGTCGGGCCGGTCGAGGGCGCGGATGGCCCGGGAAGCCTCGAAGCCGTCCATCACCGGCATCATCACATCCATGAGGATGGCCTGATACCCGCCCGGCGCACTGGCAGCAAAGCGCTCCACGGCTTCCCTGCCGTTCCATGCCTTGTCCACCGCTGCGCCCTGACTGGTGAGCTGGAACTCGGCCACTTCCATGTTGATGTCGTTGTCCTCCACCAGCAGGATGTGCATCCCGTCCAGCCGCCCGTTGTCGGTGGGCTTGAGCTGGGGCTTTGCGGCGGCGTTCTTGTCCAGCAGGAAGGGCAGCTGGAAGGTGAAGGCTTCGCCCGTCTGCAGGGCGTAGCTGCCTCCGCTGTTGCCGTCGCTGCCGGTATATGTCAATGCCTCCAGTGGCTGCATCTCTATGGCGGGGGAGATGGCGGCGAAGTAGTAGGCGGCGGCGTCTTTCTCCCAGCGGAGGAGGTTGGCAGGGTCGGTGGGCTGCCAAGTGGCGGAGGTGACGGCTTGCGTGCCGCCGTCGGTGCTGACGGAGGTGCAGGTGTAGTTGGCGTGGCTGTAGCGGACTTCGGCAGACGAGCCGTCTGCTGCCGACGACGACCTTACGGGCACGGTCATGAATACGGTGATGGTGGTTCCTACTTTGGGGAAGCCGGTTTCCGTGGCGGGTGTGCCGGTGGTTCCGTCGGCGCGTGTCTGCCCTC
>ENA-OPDA01002033-OPDA01002033.1-human-gut-metagenome-genome-assembly--contig:-NODE-2033-length-12471-cov-5.529559_pt1 | contig 12471 bp, 10 predicted proteins | sample MGYA00241253_ERZ501486 | MGnify/ENA primary metagenome ERZ501486 (study PRJEB25962, sample SAMEA2042510) | human gut metagenome | biome: human gut; feature: human-associated habitat; material: faeces... | reverse complement strand
GGCTGGTGGTTCCACCCTAGCTGCCGCTCTGAATTTTCTGCAACAAGGAGGGATTCATATTGCAGGAAGAAGTCACCCAGAAAACCATTGCCCTGTCCATGAAAACAGGCAAACTCACCGCCCAAGCGTTGCAAGCTGCCCTGAAAAAATATTTGCAGCACCGGGCCAAGGGGCCAAAGCTGCACCACGGCAAGCAAAGCCTGAAACAGCTGAAAGCCCACGGCGCGGCCCTGACCAACATTGAAGTCACGGAAGCGAACATCGGGGCGTTCAAGCCCTGCGCCAAGAAGTACGGCGTGGACTTCACCTTACGCAAGGACAAGACCACCCAGCCGCCCCACTACATCGTGATCTTCAAGGCCAAGGATGCGGACAATCTGGAACAGGCGTTCCGGGAGTTCACCGCCAAAACGCTCTCCAAGGAGCAGCGGCCCTCCATCCGCAAGGTGCTGACAGCAGCCAAGCAGAAAGCCGCCCAGCAGCCGAAACGTGCGAAGGAAAAAATCAAGCAAAGGGGGCTGGAACGATGAAATCTGAACTGAAAAAGCTGCTGGTGCTGAATCTGCCGTATCTGCTGTTCGTGTACCTGTTCGCCAAATGCGGGCAGGCGTACCGTCTTGCGGCGGGCGCAGATGCTCCGGCAAAGCTGCTCCACCTGACGAACGGCATCTCTGCTGCCTTTGCAAACCCGCTGCCCAGCCTGCATCCGTTTGACCTCTGCGTTGGCGTTGTTGGTGCGGTGGCTGTCCGGCTCATCGTGTACAGCAAAAGCAAGAACGCCAAGAAGTACCGCAAGGGCGAGGAATACGGTTCTGCCCGGTGGGGCACCGCCAAAGACATTGCCCCCTACATCGACCCCAAGTTTGAAAACAACATCCTGCTGACCCAGACCGAACGCCTGACCATGACCGGGCGGCCCAAAGACCCCAAGACGGCCCGGAACAAGAATGTGCTGGTGATCGGCGGCTCCGGCAGCGGCAAGACCCGCTTCTATGTGAAGCCCAACCTCATGCAATGTTTCCCCACTTCCGACTATCCCACCTCATTCGTGGTCACAGACCCAAAGGGGTATAATTATCGAGGATAAAGCAAAGATGCGTTTACAAAATCGGAAAAGTATCGTATCTTTGTTACATATCGTGTCCCCACTAAAAATAAAAGAAGGTGAAACTATGGCAAAATCCAACCAAGGAAAAATCACGGCACTGTACGAAAGGCTTTCCAGAGATGATGAACTGCAAGGTGAATCTAACAGCATTCTGAATCAGAAAAAGTATCTGGAAGATTACGCTCGCAAAAACGGCTTTAACAACATCCAGCATTTTACGGACGATGGATACAGCGGAACAAATTTCAATCGTCCCGGCTTCCAGTCCATGATTGCCGAAATTGAAGCCGGGCATATTGCAACTGTTATTGTAAAGGACATGAGCCGCTTTGGAAGAAACTATCTGGAAGTTGGATTTTACACAGAAATTCAGTTTCCATCAAAGGGTGTTCGATTCATCGCTATCAACAATAATGTTGACAGTGCCAATCCCACGGACAATGACTTTACTCCGTTCCTGAACATCATGAACGAGTGGTACGCCAAGGATACCAGCAATAAAATCCGTGCCGTTTTCAAATCGCGGATGCAGGATGGCAAACGGTGCAGCGGCAGTATTCCCTACGGTTATAAGCGGGTTCCCGGTGATAAGCAAACCCTTCACGTAGATGAGGAAGCAGCTTCCGTTGTTCGCAGGATCTTCGATATGGCAGCCAGCGGTGCCAGTCTTGCACAAATTGGCCAGACTCTTTCGGATGAAAAAGTGTTGATACCGCCGTTGTAAAATCCGCAGCCAACCCGCAGTGCCGGGAAGCGGTGCGGTATATCCTGCAAAAGAACATCCTGTGCGGTGATGCGCTGACCATGGAGCAGTCCGACGGCAGCCCCATCGTGTTTGCGGAGTGGAGTTTTCCCACCGGCAACTTTATCAAGCGTCGGGATTTCCGGCTGGATGTCCTGCTGAAAGAAAACACTGACAACGATGCCTATTCCGACCAGCTTTCCCTGTTTGCCGATGAACCGGACGGCACGGAAAACTGGATGATAGACCCTGTTACCCACGAAACCATCCCTCGCCCTCTCCGTGAATACCAACCGGTGGATTACAGGAGGGTGCAGGAAAATGGCTGACGTTTATCAGAATCTTTACAACCCCGATGTGCTGTCCTGCCTTGCCAACCTGTCCAACGACGAGGTATTCACTCCGCCGGAGGTGGCAAATCGGATGCTGGACCTGCTGCCGCAAGAGCTGTTCCGCAGCCCGGACACCACATTCCTTGACCCTGCCTGCAAATCTGGCGTATTCCTGCGGGAGATTGCCAAGCGGCTGCTGGTGGGGCTAGAAAATGAAATTCCCGATTTGCAGCAGCGGGTGGACCACATCTTCCACAAGCAACTCTACGGCATTGCCATCACGGAGCTGACCAGCCTGCTTTCCCGCCGCAGCGTCTATTGCTCGAAATATCCCAACAGCAAATATTCCATTACGCATTTTGATGATGCAAGTGGAAACATCGAATACAAACGAATATCCCACCGATGGTCAAACGGTAAGTGCGCCTTTTGTGGAGCATCTGAGAGCGAATACAAACGCTCCGATGATCTTGAAACGCACGCCTATGAGTTTATTCATACGATTCGACCGGAGGATATTTTTAAGATGAAATTCGATGTGATTATTGGAAACCCGCCATACCAGTTGAATGATGGAGGTGGAAACGGAAAAAGCGCTCGTCCGATTTACCACTTGTTTGTCTCAAATGCCAAAAAGCTTAATCCTCGATTTTTAACAATGATTATTCCTGCAAGATGGTTCTCAGGGGGAAAAGGATTAGATGACTTCCGAAGGGAAATGCTGAACGATAAACGAATTCGAAAAATCGTCGACTATGACAATTTCAGAGAAGTTTTTCCGGGTGTTGACCTTGCAGGCGGAGCCTGCTATTTCTTGTGGAACAGAGATAATCCGGGAACTTGCGAAGTTACCAATATCAGTGGCGGAAAAAAAGATATAATGGAACGACCTTTGGATGAATACGAAATATTTATCAGACAAAATAAAGCAGTTAGCATCGTTCGGAAGTTACGCAAGTTAACTCAAATTCAAAATTTGAGCAATCGTGTTTATTCAAGAATGCCCTTTGGTATTCCCTCGACATATCAGCCTTTAGATGAAGGAATCCCTTGTTATTTCACACAACGAATCGGAAGAAAGTATGTGAGAAAGCAAGATATTTCCGATCCTTCGAACATTCTTGATAAGTGGAAACTCCTTGTGCCTAAAGCGCCTATAGCCGGGCAAACTGATTTTTCAAAGCCCGTTGGTTTTTATTATGATGGCAATACAATTATTGCCGCTCCCGGAGAATGCTGTACTGAATCTTGGCTTGCAATAGGTGCTTTTGATACGATGGCTGAGACTGAAGCTTACAAAAGCTACATATTCACTAAAACCGTTCGTTTCTTGCTTTTGCAAACTGTTGTTTCACAGAATATTTCAAAAAAGAATTATTGCTTTATTTCTGATCTTGGCAAATATATAGGACAGTACACGGATGAACAACTCTGCAATATGTGGAATATCACACAAGATGAATGGGCCTTAATTGATTCAAAGATCTCAGCGATAGGTGGTGACGAGTAATGGACTTTTTCCCGCAGCGTCCACCGGTAAGCCCTAAAATTTATGCTTACGAGCTGATTGGGGTGGCATCCCACAGGGGCTACATCAAGGTCGGCTACACCGAGCGGGATGTGGATACCCGCATCCGGGAGCAGACCCACACCGTGGCTGTGCCCTACCGGGTGCTGGAAACATGGCCTGCCATGCGCAGCGATGGCAGTTGCTTTACGGATAAAGACCTCCACGCCGTGCTGCGCCGCAAAGGGTTTCGGCAGTTGAACGAGGGCGAGGACCGGAATGAATGGTTCCGCTGTACCGTCAACGATGTAAAAGCTGCCGTTTATGCGGTACGCAACCGCACCGAAAACGTGGAAAACCGCACCAACGATTTTCCCATGCGCCCGGAGCAGAAAGAGGCAGTGGATAAGACCGAAGCCTATTTCCGCTCGGCAGCCGCCGAGGGCTACCCGAAGTTTTTGTGGAACTGCAAAATGCGGTTCGGTAAGACCTTTGCCGCCTATCAACTGGCAAAGCGGATGGATTTTAAGCGGGTGCTGGTGCTCACCTTCAAGCCCGCCGTGGTCAGCGCATGGCAGGAGGACCTGAACACCCACAAGGATTTTGAGGGCTGGCAGTTTATCTCCCGCACCACGGAATTGACCTACGAGACCGCCGACCAGAGCCGCCCCATCGTCTGCTTTGGCTCGTTCCAAGACTATCTCGGCGTGGATAAGACCACCGGCACCATCAAGGGCCGCAATGAGTGGGTACATACCATCAACTGGGATCTGGTCATTTTCGATGAATACCACTTTGGTGCATGGAAAGAGAACGCCAAGAAGCTGTTTGAGCAGGATGATGAGGACGACTACGATTCCGAAAATATGGAGCAGTACAGCCGTGCCGACGCCTACGATGAAACATGGCTGCCCATCACCACCGACCATTATCTGTATCTGTCCGGCACGCCTTTCCGTGCCCTCAACTCCGGCGAGTTCATCGAGGAGCAAATCTACAACTGGACCTATTCCGATGAACAGCGTGCCAAGGAAAACTGGCAGGGCGAGCACAACCCCTACGCCGCCCTGCCCCGGATGGTCATGATGACCTACAAGATTCCGGAAAGCATCCAGCAGATTGCAAAGCAAGGCGAATACGATGAATTTGACCTGAACGTGTTCTTTTCCGCCAAGGGGAAAGGCCGGGACTGCCGTTTTGTCTACGAGGATTATGTGCAGAAGTGGCTGGACCTGATTCGGGGTTCCTATCTGGAAACCACCGTGGACGAGCTGAAGCTGGGAGCCAAGAAGCCCGCTCTGCCCTTTGCGGACTCCCGTCTGTTGAACGTGCTGCAGCACACCCTGTGGTTCTTGCCCAACGTGGCATCCTGCTACGCTATGGCAAACCTGCTGGCAGATAGGAAAAACACCTTCTACCACGACTACCGGATCAATGTCTGCGCCGGTACGGAGGCTGGCATTGGTGCTGCCGCATTGGAACCAGTACAGCGTTCCATGGGCGACCCGCTGGAGACCAAGACCATTACCCTTTCCTGCGGCAAGCTGACCACCGGCGTGACGGTGAAGCCGTGGACAGGCATCTTTATGCTGCGGAACCTCTCCAGCCCGGAGACCTATTTTCAGGCCGCATTCCGTGTGCAAAGCCCTTGGGAAGTGACCACGGACAAGGGACAGAAGGAGATCATCAAGAAAGAGTGTTATGTGTTCGACTTTGCGCTCAACCGTGCTCTGCGGCAGATCTCCGATTATAGCTGCCGTCTGAACATCCACGAGGGCAACCCGGAAAAGAAGGTAGCGGAATTTATCAACTTCCTGCCGGTCATTGCCTATGATGGCAGTTCCATGCGGCAGATCAACGCCGGGGATATTCTCGACATTGCCATGGCTGGCACCTCTGCCACCCTGCTGGCAAAGCGCTGGGAAAGTGTGCTGCTGGTGAACGTAGACAACGAGACCCTCTCCCGCCTCATCGCCAACAAGGATGCCATGGATGCCCTGATGAAGATCGAAGGCTTCCGCAGCTTGAACTCGGACATCGAAACCATCATCGCAAAGTCCGAAAAGGTGAAAAAGGCGAAGAAGGAAGGCACCAAAGACCTTACCCCGAAGCAGAAGAAGGAGCTTTCGGACGAGGAAAAAGAGTACAAGTCCAAGCGCAAGCAGATTCAGGAAAAGCTCATCAAGTTCGCCACCCGCATTCCGGTGTTCATGTATCTGACCGACTACCGGGAGCGCTGTCTGAAGGACGTGATCACCCAGTTGGAGCCGGGTTTGTTCAAGAAGGTCACCGGTCTGTCGGTAAAGGACTTTGAATTGCTGGTATCGCTGGGTGTATTCAACGATTCCCTGATGAACGATGCTGTGTACAAATTCAAGCGGTACGAAGATGCCAGTCTGAGCTACACCGGCATTAATCGTCACGAGGGCGAGGATCGTGGCGGCTGGGATACGGTGCTCTCGGATGCCGACTACAACAAGATGTTTACCTTGCAGCAGGCATCTATGGAAGCCCCTGCGCCCGCTCCGGATGACCTGCCCGCAAAGCCCTATTTCACCCCGGACGAGGACGAGCCAAAACCGACTCCTGCAAAGAAGCCTGCGCCACAGCCCACAAAACCTATCATTAGCTATGACGGTTTTACGCCCAAAACCAACACGGCGCAAAGCACACAGGCTTCCGGCAGCAAAATCCACAAGCCGAGCAACAGCTATACACCCCGCCCGGCTTCCGGTACCCCCGGCAGCTTTACACCGCGCCCGGCTGGGTCGAGCGTTGGCATTGGAGTAGCAAAGCCGAGCTTTGGTCTGAACAGTCAGCCTGTCGCTCAGCCAAAACCGCCTGTCAAGGTGGATGTTTCCAAAATCAAGGTTGGTGTCAAGGTCAAGCATAAGGCGTTTGGCATTGGCACGGTAGCAGCCATCCAGCCCGATATGGTCACGGTACGCTTTGGCAGCGTAGAAAAGAAATTCCTGCTGCCTGCGGCGATTGTACAGGGGTATCTGACGGTGGTAGAGAATTAAATAAGTGTGTAAGAGAATCCTCGGCCTGCAAAATAGCAGACCGAGGATTTTTGATAAGTCACTATGGAAGTCCCCAAAATCATTTTTCTATCCAAGACTGTGTGCTGCAATCATAAACTTTGAATCCGTAGTTTTGAATTAACCGAAAATCTGTATCATCAAGTGACGAATTAGTAGGAGTGGGGATACCTATGGCCAAGAACTGTTTTGCTCTGGAAAAAGCAACGTATGCGAGTCGCGTTGATTCGGTTGTTTCAGATTCTCCCTGCGGAAACCAGTTTTTCCAATAGCTCGCAGAATCGCAACTCTGCTTCGCAGAAGAAACAAATAGAACGGACTCAAATCCTCTGCCTTTACAACCATGTATGGTTTCAATCTTTAAATTACAATTTTGTGTGGAATTTGTGCTTTGGTGAAATGTTGCTATAACCTTTTTATTCTTTACTTTATTTCTCAATTTCCCGATATGATATTCACCGATAGATTTATGGTGAGCATTTGCAAGAGAATCTGATAATGCATTCTTCCACGAGCCCCATGAAAGTTCCAAGTTGAGAGTATCTTCACTACTAACGAGCGCCTTTCTGATACATAATAAAATTTGCCGCCAAGTTTCTGAATCGACACATTGTGGTTTATATAGATTTATGGAACTTTCATGCTCTTCTGCTGAAAAATACGATCGTTGGACCGCTCGACTGAGATAGTGTAATCCTTCCTGGAAGGATGCTACATCTGTATTTCTTTGCAAATAAACAAAATGTGCAAAATCCTCTATGATATTGGGACTCATATTGGGATTATCGGATTTTACTCCTAAAAGCTTTCTCTTGAGCGCCATGTTTCTGACAATTATACAGCAGTCTTGAAATTGAATGCTTTCCTGTAAAAGAAGATTTTGGTATGATTGTATTAACTTTTCTTCCTTTCCTCCATTATACAGTAATGCAACGAGCGGAGTATTAGCAGTTTGTTCTTTTTTTCCAACTATGTAGCTTTTTCGATTAACTACTCGTCCCGAAACATTTACAATTGCTTGATTACTCCGAAAATTTTCAATCAAATGCATTTCTTTAAAATGATTCTTCATAATAAAGTTTTTCGTATCACTGGGTTCAATGCTACGAAACCCATATATTGCTTGATTCAAATCTCCCACAAGGTGTATTTGAGTACCGTACCTATGGAGCTCGTTAAGAATTGAAAGCTGAACATATGATAAATCTTGGCATTCATCAATGATAATAAAAGGAAACCGTTTGGCAATCAAGCTGGCAATATTGGAGTGAGTTTTTAAAAGGTAATCAACTAAGCACTCAATATCTTCATATACGAAAAAGCCACGTTCTCTAAATTTTTTCTTGGTTGCTTTCAAATCAGCCTTTATGTGTTTCTTTCCCTGATCACATTGTTTTATAAATTCTTCTTTTTCGGTACTAAGTTTATCACCACAATAACAATATTTTTCGGATTTTATATCATAAAAGAAGTGATTTGCGGGAATGTTTCCAAGCCTTCCATAAGAATAGTTGGTTTTAAATGCGTTTAAAAACTCACTTTCACATGAAGAATCCACAATTTTCAGGATGGAATCAGATTCCTCAGATAGCTTTTTACGATGCGATTAAGAAAGGGATTGGCAATATATCCATGAAGCCAACTTGTAAATGTGCCAAGGAAATGGGGGTATTGTATCTGATGCCGGAGATATGATACAGTTCTATTTCTTATTTCATCTTCCGCCGAATTTGTAAATGTCAAAATCGCAATTCCGCTCGTTTTAGATTGCCAATGTGATAGTTCATAAGCGACCTTGACTCCAATCACTTCTGTTTTTCCGCTTCCTGGACAGGAATTCAAATAGATGTCAGATCCAATATCTGATAGAACATAGTTGATTTGATCATCAGTAAGATGAAATAAAGCACAGCATTGATCATGGCGACACTTGTTTGATAGTCGGCCTGAACAAAGAGAATGATTTTTTATATTTACTATTGTGCCGCAGAGATCAGGAACAAGCCAAATCATATTTTCATTCATTTTTCAATTCCCAGCATAAAGTCAATAGCTTCTATTATGTATAGCGGAATGTCAAATTCATCATCAATTGCATCAGAGAGTAATTGTGCAAATAATCCCTTCCCAATTTCTGATGACTCGATTTGCGTAAGAATAAAATATGACATTTGAGCATCATCACTTACCGTATCGCTATTGATCATATCAATATATTCCTTTATTTTATCCTGTCGTATTTTAGAGGAAACTTCAGATAAAAGAGTTTCCAACATAATTTTAGCATTGTGATGACTTTCGATTGCAAGATCATACTCAAAAGTTTTACTGTTGACAAATACTCTGCAATTATTTGTCATTGCCGCAGACTGATCTTTATAGTAGAGAAATGGATTTTCGCCCTTCAAATGCTCACCTTTTTGTGGAAGAACAGAATCTTTTGGCGGATCATTATCTGTTAAGGCAACACATCTTTGCGGAATAGATGAAACCTTTGTGTATTCAGAAGGTTCATATGAGCCTTCTCGTTTCATGAAAATTTTTATACGCTCGGCATATGTGGTTTTTGATTCTTTTTCTCCTTTAGATGGAATATTAAGCTTATATCCATTATATAGTTGCATAAAGCGTGTAAAATATATTCCATTCATGTTTATAATGGATATTCCGGCTTCTTCTAGACTGGATACTTTACACTTTTTTGCCGAACACATTCTTTTTAAATATATCTGGGCTAGTTTTGGAACAACAATCGCTTCGGCTATGCCCTCTACTAAAATATTGCCTTTGGAGAAAAGGAGCGTGGATTTTGTGGCATCCAGCCATCGATTTATAAATTTTCTAGTTTCATCATCCAGACCACAGTCACATAACGGAACAATCATGCTGCCAGAATCTGTTTGATTGAAAGAAATAATATTGTCAATTGAAACAGACGATGCCAACGAGACAGAATGTGTGGTTATTATTACTTGAATATCATTTTTCTCTGCCTGTTCCTGTAAAAACTTCAACAATTTTATCTGGAGCTGGGGATGAAGATGCGCTTCAAGTTCTTCAATTAAAAGAATTCGTGGAGTTGTATATTTGTCTTTTAAGCCTTCGAATTCTGCAAGAATTGTAGCAATATAAATCAAGTTATTATAACCAAGACTATTTTCCGAGAGACTTCTGAACAAATCAATTGATGGTTCCGAAGTGCTATTCGGAAAGAATAATAGTTGAAAAGATTCAATGATTCTTTCATATGTCAAAGGGTTGAATTGAATTGCTGTTTTCTGACTATATACTGTGCCAGCTGCCTTTTCTAAGCTTTCGTTGATTAAGTTTTTAGCATGTATAATTTCTTCCTCTTGCGAAACGGCAGAATTAAAATCATTGAAGTCCTCTTCCAAAGGCATTAGTTCAGAACGATCACGAATTTCCTTTAATTTTTCTTCAGATAAGTTTGCAATCAGCCTTGATAATCTTGATCCTCGTCCGGATCTCAATGCTCGTTCTGCGTCTCGGAGAGGTGGCAAATAAACACATTGAATATCATTTAATGGCTCCCAATCAAATATACTGCCGGATGATTTTCCACCCCATCGATTCTGCTTGTACACATTTCTAATATTTGTTATATGCTGAATCTCTAAATTGAGCTTTGCGTCAAACGTATCAGTCAACCATGTCAGATATTCAACTTTTTGAGCCTCACTTAGTTCTGAAAAAATCCCGGAGATTTCAATGCAGTCCACCGGTTTTGAAGAAAGCGTTTGGTAGTCAACATGAAAATCTTCTTCGGATACTCCTTTTCTCGAAAATTCAGACTCGCTAAGAAGAACACGAATAGCATCAATTACGGTACTCTTTCCGCAACCATTTTCGCCTACGAGCAAATTAAGCCCTTTGGAAAATTTGACTTCAATTTTGTCAGAAAACATTCTGAAATTTTGCATTGATAATTTCGAAAGATACATGGTTATCTCCTCCAGCACTCATAAAAGTTGCTATATCGTGCATTCTGACTTCATTATACAATTTTTACTAATACATATCAATTCAATTAGAAATTTATTTATGCCAAAGGAGCGTGATGCCATGACCCAACTGAAAACCGACCTTGCCTATCTCCGCAACGAAAAAGCTAAAGCAGAGCAGAAGCTACGCTCTTGCCAGCACCGGGAGAAAATCCTTGAACGTCAGATGTCAAAGCTGAACCGGAGAGAGCGTGTACATCGCCTTTGCACTCGTGCCGGAATGCTGGAAAGCTTTTTGGTCTGTCCGGGAGAATTGACCGATGATCAGGTGATGGAACTGCTGAAGATCTCGTTCCGTCAACCGGAAGTCGTGCTGGCACTTGCAAAGATGGTGCATGACGTTCACGAACGCAGCAACGTCCAAAACCCTTTAGAATAAAGGGCGCAATTATACACCGTTCCGGTGAAATTGCGGTCTTGCAGACGGCTCGATGAAATCGAAGCTGGCGTTTGTGCGCCAGCCCGATTCCATCCCAAGGAAAACTGCATTTTCCTTGCGCTGCTTTGCAGCTATCCTTTTGCCCGCTACCATAAAATACGCATAGAAAAAGCCGATTGGAAACAGAAACATTTCCAATCGGCTTATCTTTTTGTTAGGCAGATTTCTTTTCAGCTAATGCCCGGACTTCCTCAATTGAAAGGTCGGTGTACTTTGCCACCTTTTCACAAGGCACACCATCTGCCAACATTGCCAATGCGTGTTTGACCGATGTTTCATGCTCGGTTTCATCCCGCATCTTTTCCATAGCTCTGCACATAGCTGCCACTCCCTTCGTATCTTCTTTAAAATAACGAACTCTCTGTGCCAAAATGGAATAATTCATATCCTTCGAGTTGGTACAGAAAAAGTCGTGCATCAGTTTTCCTAATGCGGTTTCGTCCTTGATTTGTGAGTTCACATAAACGATGTGCGCCTGATCGTTGAAAGCCGTTCCAGTTTCCCGAACTGTACGGTCAACATGATAAATTGGAAGGCCTGCCTTTAATACGTCATTTTCCGTGATAAAGATAACGTATGTTTCGTTCAGCGCATCGTAATCATCGCCCGCATCAGTCAGGTTTGCATCCAACAGACTACTGTTATACCGTGCACGTTTTTCACTCGCACCACGGTCACTGCGCTGCACCTCAATATTATATGCACGGTTTTCCCGATCCACTGCCAAAATATCCAACCGGACTGAACGGCCTTGCAGATTTTTGATGCTGTACTGGCCGTGAACCTCTTTGACGGTCAAATCATCACGTTTCAAGATGATCTGCAAAAGGAACTCAGCACAAGCACGTTCTTCAAACACCGCAGCCATGAAATCATCATCAATCAGACGTAGCCCACGCAACCGCTGCAAATCTTCTTCGTGTTTCCGTTCAAAATCCAATTCTTGTTGTGATTTTCTTTCCGACATTGGTTCACCAACTTTCTGCTTGCTTGTTCAAGCTAATAGTACCATAAATTCGTAATTTTTACAAGAGAACGTTCCGGATGTTATCAACGGGGGTGATGCCTATTCCATGTCCGCATTTCAAAATTACCATCGTCAAGCGCAGCCAAGGTCAGTCCACCGTTGCCGGAGCCGCTTACCAGAGCGGCGAACGGCTGTTCAGCGAGTATGACCAGAAAACCAAATTCTACAACAAGAAGAAAGAACTTGTCCACGCCGAGGTCATGCTGCCGTCCCATGCGCCGCCCGGATTTGCAGACCGGGCAACGCTCTGGAA
>ENA-OPDA01002024-OPDA01002024.1-human-gut-metagenome-genome-assembly--contig:-NODE-2024-length-12528-cov-2.869478_pt1 | contig 12528 bp, 7 predicted proteins | sample MGYA00241253_ERZ501486 | MGnify/ENA primary metagenome ERZ501486 (study PRJEB25962, sample SAMEA2042510) | human gut metagenome | biome: human gut; feature: human-associated habitat; material: faeces... | reverse complement strand
TAAAGCTGATCTGGGAGTACGTATCAAAGATGCCTATGACAGGGAAGAGAAAGAGATACTAAAAGAAATCAGTCAGAATGAAATCCCTGATATCATCTGCAATCTTGAAGAGATGAAACGGATCAGAGAGGAAATCTGGATGACAGATGCAAAGCCATTTGGCTATGAGCTGCTTGATGTGAAATTAGGTGGAGTGATCACCAGACTTAAAAGCACAGGACACCGGATTGATGATTATCTGAATGGAAAGGTTTCCAGACTGGAAGAACTGGAAGAGACCAGGCTTCCATATTTTACTGGTGAAATGGATAAGCGTGAAAACCGCTGGGATCGGATTATCAGCGGATGTGATTTAAATGATACGATCTGAACAATATAAATCATGAAGGGATTTGATCTTCAAATGGAAATTATGTTAGTTCTGATAATTGCTATATTTACAGCGATTTTTTTCAGATGCATTTTTGAATGGACGATAAATTCAAGTAAGTGTGCCGGAATAAAACTTTTTACACTTTGGGTATCCGTATATTCTCAGTAACACACTTCGCAATATGAAAAATAAGTTGCTGAACAGTCATTGCCTATATTATAATGAAGCTATAGCACCCTGTTAAATAATACATTTGAGAAAGTTCAACTTTCACGCTTTGTTGAGCCAGATCAATATACATTATTTACGAGGAGTGCTACAGGTACAATAAAAAACGGACAAGAGGCAGACTGATATGGAAAATAAACTGGAACATTTAAAAGAATATCTGAAGGGACTTGGCAGTGTAGCAGTTGCTTTCTCAAGTGGAGTGGATTCTACATTCTTATTAAAAGTAGCTCATGATGTGCTGGGTGATAAGGCGATTGCGATTACGGCTCAATCCTGTTCTTTCCCGAAAAGAGAGCTGAATGAAGCGAAGGCATTCTGCGAGAAAGAGGGGATTCAGCATGTGATCTGCCAGTCTGAGGAATTGGAGATTGAAGGATTTTCAAAGAATCCTCCGAACAGATGTTATTTATGTAAAAAAGAACTGTTTGAGAAGATTGGCGATATTGCAAAAAAGAATGGGATTGAATATATTGCAGAGGGATCAAATATGGATGATAACGGCGATTACAGACCAGGTCTGATCGCCGTAAAAGAACTTGGAGTTAAGAGCCCGCTACGTGAGGCGAAGCTGACGAAAGCGGAGATCAGAGAATACTCAAAGGAACTGGGGCTTCCGACTTGGGACAAACAGTCATTTGCCTGTCTGTCCTCCAGGTTTGTCTATGGAGAGACCATCAGTGAGGAAAAGCTTGGAATGGTTGAGAAAGCAGAGCAGCTTTTACTTGACTATGGATTCCATCAGGTACGTGTCCGTATTCACGGTTCACTTGCAAGAATTGAGATCATGCCGGAGGAATTTCCGAAACTTCTGGAAAAAAATGTCCGAGAGGATATTGCAAAGAAATTTAAGGAGTATGGATTCACTTATGTGACCATGGATATTCTGGGATATCGTATGGGAAGTATGAACGAAACACTTGGCGAAAATGATAAAACGACTGCAGATAGCAGCCTTAAGGGTAAAAACGAATGACAGTAAAAGAGAGAATAGCAGCACTTCGTGCACGCATGAAAGAGACAGGAATTGATGCATATCTGATCCCTACAGATGATTTCCATGGTTCGGAATATGTAGGTGAATATTTCAAATGCAGAAAATATATCACAGGATTTACCGGTTCTGCAGGCACTGCGGTGATCATGCAGGATATGGCAGGATTATGGACGGATGGACGTTATTTTATCCAGGCTGCAGATCAGCTGGAGGGAACAGGAATTACTTTATTTAAAATGGGTGAACCGGAAGTTCCCACAGTTCATGAATTTCTGAAAAAAAATCTGACACAGGGAAGGTGTCTGGGATTTGACGGACGTACTGTCAGTGCAAAAGAGGCAGCAGAATTGGAGAAAATGCTGGATGAAAACGGTGTGTCTCTCAGTGTTGATCACGATCTGGCAGGCGATATATGGGAAAACCGTCCGGTACTTTCCTGTGAACCGGTTACAGAGCTGGATATAAAATGGGCAGGAGAATCCAGAGCTGATAAATGCGCAAGAATCCGCAAAGCAATGGAGAAGAAGGGTGCAGATTTATTTGTACTGACTTCTCTGGATGATATTGCCTGGCTGTTAAATATACGTGGGGGAGATATCCACTGTTGTCCGGTGGTTCTTTCTTATCTTGTAATGACAAAAACAGAGATCAGACTTTTTGCAAATGAGAAAGCCTTTCAGACAGACGTACTGGAAGCGCTGGAAAAAGATGGTGTGACCCTTTTTCCCTATGACAGTATCTATGAGTATGTGAAAACATTTAAAAAGGACAAAAAAGTTCTTCTCTGCAAAAAGAAAGTCAACAGTCGTCTGGTTAGCAATATTCCGGCAGACACCCGGATTCTGGATGAAGAAAATCTTACACTTCTTCCCAAGGCAACAAAGAATCCTGTTGAGGTGGAAAATGAACGCATTGCGCATATCAGAGACGGAGTTGCAGTTACAAAGTTCATATACTGGTTAAAGAAGAATGTTGGAAGGATTCCGATCACAGAATTAAGTGCAGCAGAAAAGCTGTATGAATTCCGTTCGGAACAGGAGGATTTCATAGATAACAGTTTTGATCCGATTATTGCCTATGGAAAGCATGCTGCTATTGTACATTATTTTGCAACACCCGAAACGGATATTCCTCTGGAACCATCCGGCTTTCTTCTGGCAGATACAGGAGGACATTATAAAGAGGGAACTACTGATATTACCCGTACTATTGTCATGGGACCGACTACTGAGGAAGAGAAAAAGTACTTCACAGCAGTTTTGCGGGGAACTCTGAATCTGGGAGCTGCCAGATTTCTTCATGGCTGTACCGGTGTAAACCTGGATATTCTGGCGAGACAGCCGTTGTGGGAAATGGGAGAGGATTTTAAACATGGAACCGGTCATGGAGTAGGATATCTTCTGAATGTCCATGAAGGACCCAATAGCTTCCGATGGAAAATTGTTCCGGGTGGAAATGCAGTGCTGGAGGAGGGAATGATCACCTCTGATGAACCGGGATATTACAGAGAGGATGGATTTGGAATCCGTCATGAAAATCTGATGGTCTGCAAAAAAGCTGAAAAAACAGAGTATGGTCAGTTTATGTGCTTTGAATTTCTGACTATGGTACCTTTTGATCTGGATGGAGTGGTGCCGGAACTGATGAGTGCCCGGGAACGTAACCTTCTCAATGATTACCATGCACAGGTATATGAGAAGATTTCTCCGTATTTGAACGAAGAAGAAAAAGAATGGCTGAAAGATGCTACCCGGGCAATCTGATAAAAATAAAAAAACATTTTACAAAATCAAAAAGAGGAACAGCCGTGATGGACAGCTGTTCCTTTTTGATTTATTATCTGGTTTGTTTTATTCAGAAACTTTTGCAAACTGGCTGTTATATAAAGTATGGTAAAATCCACCTTTTGCAATCAGCTCATCATGAGTACCCTGCTCAATGATACTTCCGTCTTTCATAACAAGAATCAGATCTGCATTTCGGATGGTTGAAAGCCTGTGAGCTACGATAAAGCTTGTTCTTCCCTCCATCATTCGTTCAAACGCTTCCTGAATTTGTAATTCTGTTCGTGTATCAATACTGGAAGTGGCTTCATCCAGGATCAGCATCGGAGGCAGACAGAGCATAACTCGTGTGATACACAGCAGCTGTTTCTGTCCCTGGCTTAAGCTGTCTTCGTTGAGCATGGTGTCCAGTCCTTTAGGAAGCCTCCGGATAAATTCCCAGCTGTGGGTAAGCTTGGCTGCTTCGATGATTTCAGTATCTGTAGCTTCCGGTTTTCCAATCGAGATATTGTCGCGGACAGTTCCGTTTTTGATCCATGTTTCCTGAAGCACCATACCATAGCTGCTTCTGAGAGAATGGCGGGTAATGTCTCTGATCGGTTTGCCGTCAACGGAAATAGATCCGGAATTTACATCATAGAATCTCATCAGAAGGTTGATAAAGGTTGACTTACCGCATCCGGTAGGTCCTACAATGGCAACGCGCATACCTGGTTTTACATGGAGATTAAAGTCCTCGATCAGTTTCTTTGATTCATCATAATGGAAGCACACATTCTTAATATCTACTTCACCCTTTACATCTTTCAGTGTCTCAGAAGCCTCTGCAACTTCCGGTTCCTCCTCCAGCAGATCGAAGATTCTGCCTGCACAGGCAAGAGCATTCTGAAGTTCTGTAACAACGGAACTGATATCATTGAATGGTTTCATATACTGGTTGGCATAGGAGAGAAGTACGGAAAGTCCTCCGACTGTCAGTCTGCCTCCAGGGATAATGAATGCACCCACCAGTGCAACACAGGCATAAATAACATTATTGACAAAACGGGTGGAAGGGTTTGTCAGGCTGCTGTAAAAAACAGCCTTCAGACTGCATTCCTGTAATTCTTCGTTAACCTTTGCAAAGCGTTCAGAAGATTTTTCCTCATATCCAAAAGCCTGAACAACCTTCTGGTTTCCAATCATCTCTTCGATGAGAGCAGTCTGACGTCCTCTGGCATCGCTTTGCTTCCGGAACATCTGGAAGGTATGGGAAGAAATAAATTTGGCCACCAAAAAGCTTACGGGGGTCAGGACAATGACCATCAATGTAATCCAGAAGTTTTTGGAGAACATGAAGATCAGTGTTCCGATGATCGTTACGATTCCGGAAAAAAGCTGGGTAAATCCAAGCAGCATACCATCGGATAGAATATCTGTATCTGCGATAATACGGCTGATGATATCTCCGGTACTGTGTCCGTCAAGGTAAGAGAGGGGAAGTACCTGAATGTGTCGGATGGCTTTGGCACGGATATCCTTTACTGTCTGGTAGGTCATGCGGTTATTGATTACATTCATAAGCCACGTGGCAGCAGAAGAGAGGATGACCATTACAAGGATACGTGACAGATAGTACCACATCATTTCGAAGTTTACCTGATGTTGGGCAATGACCTGATCAATGGCATTTCCGAATAGGATTGGGACATACAGCTGAAGGATAACGGAAACTGCTGCCAGTATGATACTGAGGATCAGCAGAAAACGGTATCTTCCGATGAAACGCAGTACTTTAAGAAAAGTTTCGCTGCTTTTGCTTTTAGCAGGATCTTTTATTGTTGATCTGCTCATACAGTCACCTCCTTCATTATATTACCTGTAGATACAGAGGAGTATCTGGCTCTTTCTTCCGGAAACTGAGAGAAGTAGATTTCCCGGTAAGTATCACAGGTACGCAGCAGTTCAGCATGAGTACCCTTACCTGCCAGAGTACCGTTATCAAGGACAAGGATCAAGTCTGCCTGCTGAATGCTGGAGGAACGCTGGGATACCAGAAATGTAGTTACTTTCCAGTCAAGTCTGTTGAGAGACTTACGCAGTGCTGCATCAGTGGCAAAGTCCAGGGCACTGGCACTGTCATCCAGAATCAGGATTTCAGGTTTTTTTACCAGGGCACGGGCAATGGTAAGTCTTTGTTTCTGGCCGCCGGAAAGGTTTTTACCGTTCTGTTCCAGCATAAAATCAAGCTGTCCCGGTTTACCCTCTACTACCTCTTTTCCCTGTGCTGTGGTAAGTGCCTGCCACAGATCCTCGTCAGAGGCATCTTCCCGGCCCCATTTCAGATTGTCCCGGATAGAGCCTTTGAAAAGAGCTGCCTTCTGTGGAACAACGCCGATTCTGGAGCGGAGATCACTTCTGGTGTAATTTTCAATATTCTGACCATCCAGCAGAACAGTTCCTTTGCTGGCATCATAGAATCTGGAGATCAGATTTACCAGAGTGGTTTTTCCGCTTCCTGTACCACCGATAATACCTACGGTCTGTCCCTTTTTTACAGAAAAACTGATATGGGAAAGACTGGGGGCACCGGCTTTGCTGTACTCAAAGGTTACGTCATTGAATACGATGGCATTTTCAGAAAGTGATGCATCAGCAGTTGCTGTTGCAAGGTCCTTCGATATCTGAGCAGAATATGTGGAGGAAGAGGGGTAATCCATAGTAGATTTCACTTTCAGGATATCTGCCACACGTCCTGCGCAGGCTGCAGATTTGTTCAGGGTGATGATCAGGGAGGCAAGCTTGATCAGTTCCACGATCATCTGAGCCATATAGTTATAAAGGGCAACAACCTGTCCCTGCTGCATACCGCCAAGATTTACTTCTACTCCTGCTTTCTGGATCAGAATAACAGTAGCAATATTGATCAGTACGTAAGTGACCGGATTTAACAAAGCGGAAAGCTTTCCTACAAAGAGATTTAACTTTGTCAGCTCCTGATTGCGGGTATCAAATTCTGCAACTGCCTCTTTTTCGCGGCAGAATGCACGGATAACGCGGACGCCTGTAAGGTTTTCTCTGGTCAGTCCGGTTACTGTGTCCAGTTTTCCCTGTACCTTTTTAAACAGAGGAATACTGAAAAACATAATGACAAAGACAACCAGAAACAGAAACGGGATCGCAACAGCAAAAACCAGGGCACATTTAAAGTCAATGGTAAATGCCATGACCATGGATCCAAGTACGATAAACGGACTTCGAAGAAGAAGACGAAGCCCCATGTTCAGTCCGTTCTGGACCTGATTGATATCGTCGGTAAGTCTTGTGATCAGGGTGTCTGTTCCCAGGGTATCCAGCTCTGTAAAAGACAGATGCTGTACATGGTCATAAACTGCCTGTCTTAATTTAGTGGCAAAGCCCACGCTGGCTTTGGCTGCAAAGAACTGAGCTGTAATGCTGCTGGCAAGACCAAGAGCTGCCATTAAAATAAGAATAAAAAATCTCTGGACAATGTATTTGTTGTCATGGTTTGCAATACCTACATCAATGATCTGTGCAATGACGATAGGCACGATCAGGTCAAATACAACCTCCAGAAATTTAAAAAATGGCGCCAGGATGCTTTCTTTTTTGTAGTTTTTTAAATAAACTGCCAATGAACGCATTTTAAAAATTCCTTCCTTTCGTAAAAAATCTTTCCTATATTATTTCTTCCTTTTTTTGAAAAATAATACATTCAAAAGTGTATCATTTGAGACTTTTTTGTCAAGAAGAATGTGCAAAAACAGCTGAACTTTGGAGAAAATTCGTTACTGTTCACTCCGTTCACAGTAACTTAGCCAAAATTCATTCCAGATTGCCTGCGGCAATGGAATTTTGGCTTGTATGTCTCGGGATTTTGGCATATTCATGCCAAAACACCTCGCAGAATAGTGGTGTGTGAACAGTAACGAAAATTCAACTTGACTTCCAAAAAAGATATTATTAAAATATTCCGTGGCACTATTTGTGCACTGACAATTGATAAATTATTATTACCATAATGAGGAAGAGACAGACTATGGAGATTATTGAGACATTTGGTCATTATGTGGAAAATCTGACGGATAAAAAGCCTCAGTCAGCCCGCCGGCTGTTAAAAACCGGTTGGGAGGCGCAGAATCTGAAGTTCCGTTACATGCAGGACAAGAGACTGATGCCTGCAGACAGGCATCTTGCAAATCTGATGATGGATACCATGCTGCGGCCCCTTCAGAAACCGGAAGATTCTGTTATTGTAAGTATTTTTACACCCTGCGAAATGATGCAGGAGGTGGGATTACATCCCTATAATGTAGAAGGATTTTCCTGCTATCTTTCTGCAAGCAAAGCAGAGAGGGCGTTTCTGCAGCAGGCAGAGAATCAGGGAATTGCAGAGACACTGTGCAGTTATCACAAGACATTTCTTGGTGCAGCGCAGAAAGGACTTCTGCCAAAGCCTAAATGTATTGTTTATACCAACCTGACCTGCGATGCTAACCTGCTCACCTTCCGTACCCTGGCAGATTTTTACCAGGTACCTGTATTTGCCATTGATGTACCATGGAATCAGACCACAGAGAATGTACAGTATGTGGCAGATCAGTTAAAGGATTTAAAAATATTTCTGGAAAAAAATACAGGAAAAACAATCTCTGAGGACAGATTAAAGGAACGTCTTGCCTGCAGTAAGCGGACTCTGGAGAATTACAAAAAATATCAGCAGATGCGTGCAGACAGATATGTGCCCTCTGATCTGGTCACACCCTTGTATGCAGGAATGACAAACAATATCCTTCTGGGAACAGCAGAAGAAGAGAAGTATACACAGATGCTTCTTGAAGATATTAAGAAAGCACCGGCAGCGAAAGGGAAACACATTTACTGGATGCATACCATTCCATTCTGGTCGGATGCAGTGCGCCAGGAGCTTTGCTTCAGTGAGAAAGCCCAGATCGTAGGATGTGAACTTGCAGAAACCTGTGAGCCGGATTTTGATCCTGAGAACCCCTTTGAAGCAATGGCAGAAAGAATGGTATATCATTCACTGAACGGAAGTGCCCTTAGAAGGATTGAAGCCGGTATCCGCCATGCGAAACAGGCAGGAGCAGACGGTGCTGTGTGGTTTGGACATTGGGGATGTAAACATACGCTTGGTGCGGCACAGCTTGCAAAGAAGAAGTTCGAGGAAGCCGGTCTGCCCCTTTTGATCCTGGACGGTGACGGGTGTGATCGAAGCCATGGAGGAGAAGGACAGACTTCCACCAGGCTGGGAGCTTTTCTGGAAATGCTGGGAGGTGCTGAGAATGAATAAAACTTACTATGTCTGTAAATATACCCCAATTGAACTTCTGGAATCTCTTGGCGGGGAATGTGAGAACTTTAATCATATGCCGGAGGGATTTGACCTGGCCGATCAGGTTTCACATCCCAATATCTGCGGTTTTGGAAAAACACTTCTGGAAGGAGTCATGGAGGGGAAAATCAAGGAACTTGTCCTGGTGAGCTGCTGTGATACTATCCGGAGTGTCTATGACATTCTGCTTGAAAGCGGCAAGCTGGATTTTCTCTATATTTTGGATGTGCTTCACTGTGACAGTGCCTGTAGCAGAGAGCGTATGGCTGTACAGTTAAAAGGGCTGGCGAAGGCTTATGCACAGTACAAAGGCACAGAGTTTGATGCCGGAAAATTCCGGGCTGCTTTCCATGCACAGGAGAAAATCACAAAGTCCCATATTGCAGTGCTTGGCGCCAGAATGGGGCAGGAATTATTTGAAATGACCAGCAAGGCTATGCCTTTTCCTGTAGAGAATGATACCTGCGTGCATAACCGTTCTGTGGGAAATATACTTCCACCGGAGGGTGCTTCTTTTGATGAGCTGATGGACTGGTATGCAGGTGAGATTCTGGGGCAGATTCCATGTATGCGTATGATGGACCCGACAGGCCGTAAGAAGCTTTATAATGATCCGTCTGTTGCGGGGATTATTTATCATACAGTGAAGTTTTGTGATTTTTACAGCTTCGAATATGCTGAGATCAAGAATCATACAGATGTACCTCTTTTAAAAATCGAATCAGATTATACTATTCAGAGCAGCGGTCAGCTTCTTACCAGACTGGAAGCTTTTGCAGAGAGCATTCAGCCTGAAACACTGGAGCAGACCATAGATGGAGACACAAAAGGAGAGAGAAAAATGGGAAAAGGTTATTTCGCAGGGATTGACAGTGGTTCCACCAGTACAGATGTGGTGATTTTAAATAAAGATCATGAGATTGTGACCAGCATTATCCTGCCTACAGGAGCAGGAGCTGCTATCGGAGCAGACCGTGCCCTTGCAGAAGCATTGAAGGAGGCCGGATTGCAGAGAGAAGATATTGATGCGCTGGTTACTACCGGATACGGACGTACAGCTATTAAAAATGGTGATAAGAGTATCACAGAGATCACCTGTCATGCAAGAGGTGCGCATTTCCTGAATCCGGAAGTCCGTACTGTTATTGATATTGGCGGACAGGACAGCAAGGTGATCCGACTGGATGAGAACGGTGCAGTTGCAAACTTTGTTATGAATGACAAATGTGCGGCAGGAACCGGACGATTTCTGGAAATGATGGCACGTACCATGGAAATGAATCTGGATCAGATGAGCGAATGTGGGCTGGAATTCAAAGAAGATATTACAATTTCCAGTATGTGTACAGTATTTGCAGAATCAGAAGTTGTATCCCTGATTGCCCAGAATAAGGCAACAGATGATATTGTCCATGGCTTGAATAAGGCGGTTGCCGTAAAGACTGCCGCCCTTACCAGACGTGTGGGCGGTGAGGAGAAATATATGATGACCGGTGGTGTTTCTAAGAATAAGGGCCTGGTAAAGACACTGGAAGAGAAGCTTGGAACAAAGCTGGTGATCAGTGACAAGGCTCAGCTTTGCGGTGCACTTGGCGCAGCACTGTTTGCGGCTGATATGGCTGATGTATAAAAATTATTTAAATATCCAGGGATTTTACAAGGTGGAAATCTCTGGAATTTTTATACTTTTTTTATAAAAGTTTAATTTTCTATTGACGAGTTCAAATTTAAGAGCTATAGTATACCACAGTAACAGCAAATTAACGAGGTGAAGTTTGCAGGAAAGAGGAAGCCACACAAAAGGCTATACCCGCCGAAGGAGTAAAACTCTCAGGTTCCCTGGATGCAGGGAAGAACTGCAAATGGATCGTTTCTCTGGAGACACCCGTTAGATCGGGGGCCGAAGGTGCAAATAACACGAATTATCAATAGCTACCCACAAATGGTTATCTGATTCGTGTCTTGAATCTCTCAGGCAAAAGGACAGAGGATGCTTTATCATCCCCGCTGATTCATATGAACTATATGAACAGTATTTTCTGAACTTCTGATTTTTGAAACGGTCTGTTATTACTTTGTTTCCCAGCTGTACAATATATTACACTTTTTAAAAGAAAAAGGAGATTTATTATTATGTGGGAAGCGATCAATTCTTTTTTGACAACAGTAGACAATCTGGTCTGGGGCGTGCCCCTTATGGTCCTGATCATGGCAGGTGGCATCCTGTTAACTGCCAGACTTGGACTTCTTCAGATGCGAAGACTCCCTCTTGCATTGAAATGGATGTTTAAGAACGAAGAAGAAGGCGATGGTGAGATTTCCAGCTTTGCAGCTTTATGTACAGCACTGAGCGCCACAATCGGAACCGGTAATATCGTCGGTGTTGCAACTGCTGTCTGTGCCGGAGGTCCCGGAGCTTTATTCTGGATGATTCTTGCAGCATTCTTCGGAATGGCAACAAAATTTTCCGAAGGTCTTCTTGCAGTGAAATACCGTGTGGTAGCAGAAGACGGTCACAGCCTTGGCGGTCCTTTCTATTATATTGAGAAAGGTATGGGAACAAAATGGAAATGGCTTGCAAAGATCTTTGCATTCTTTGGTGTATGTGTAGGTCTTTTCGGAATCGGTACATTCAGCCAGGTAAATGGTATTTCCAGTGCAGTTCAGAACTTCTTTGATCCGAACAAATCAAACTGTGTAAATATTCCGTTCCTTGGAGAGTATTCCTGGGCAGTTGTAATTTCTTCCCTGATTCTTGCAGCCTGTGTTGCAGCAATCCTCATCGGTGGTCTGAAACGAATTGCAACAGTCAGCCAGATTATTGTACCGTTTATGGCGGTGATCTATCTGATCTTCAGTGTAGCGCTGATTCTTTTAAACATTACAGAGATCCCGGCAGCTATCGTAACAGTTGTGAAGGGAGCCTTTAATCCGTCAGCAGTGACAGGCGGTGTGGTAGGAACAATGATCGTATCCATGCAGAAAGGTGTGGCTCGTGGTATTTTTTCAAATGAAGCAGGTCTTGGTAGCGCACCTATCGCAGCGGCAGCAGCTCAGACAAAAGAGCCTGTACGTCAGGGTCTTGTAAGCATGACTGGTACATTTATTGATACGATCGTAATCTGTACGATGACAGGACTTTCTATTGTCATTACAGGAACATGGAATACGGGACTGGAAGGTGTGGAAATTACGACAGCGGCCTTCCAGAAGGGACTTCCGTTCCCGCCGGTTGTGGCATCCTTTGCATTGATGATTTGTCTGGTATTTTTTGCATTTACAACGATTCTTGGATGGGATTATTACGGAGAACGATGCCTGGAATATCTGTTTAATAAGAATATGAAAGCTGTAAGAGCGTATAGATGGCTTTATATTATATGTGTATTCATCGGACCATATATGACGGTTGCGGCAGTATGGAATATCGCAGATATCTTCAATGCATTGATGGCAATCCCAAATCTGATAGCCTTGCTTGCACTCAGCAAAGTCATAGTAAAAGAAACGAAAGCATTTACGGAAAAGCTGAATGTGGAAGAGAAGAATCAGAGAATTCTCAAAGGAATGAATGCAGAGAATGTATAATAGAATATAAGTTCTGTAGAGCATATGGTGATAAAATACAGGGATTTTGGTATAAGAAGCAGAATCCCTGTATTTATTTTTGTCCTCTTATTTTGATAGAAAAATTATGCTGGATGCAGAATTTATAAAAGGTCATACTTTTCTTTAAAAGTCCGTATTATTTCTAAAATAAAACAAAATACATACAATATTTGTGTAAATTTGT
>ENA-OPDA01002021-OPDA01002021.1-human-gut-metagenome-genome-assembly--contig:-NODE-2021-length-12529-cov-5.465689_pt1 | contig 12529 bp, 12 predicted proteins | sample MGYA00241253_ERZ501486 | MGnify/ENA primary metagenome ERZ501486 (study PRJEB25962, sample SAMEA2042510) | human gut metagenome | biome: human gut; feature: human-associated habitat; material: faeces... | reverse complement strand
CTTTTCGCTGGCAGACCTCATGGCGGAGATGGAGTAACGCCCGCCGTATCCTCTCGAATACGGCGTAATCATTGTTATAACGTAACAAAACGTAGTAAAAAACTTATTTTGAGTTGTATGAACGCGGATCTACTCCCGAGAAGAGTCTTGTTGCTATTGCTCCGTGCGGCAGAACAGCATGTATACCTCTGACGCCATTTACAATTTGAGTCACATATTCATCCACTACAAGGCTGGCAAGCGCGAGAGCTTCCTCACGTGTAACACAATACTGCTCCATCATCAACTGTACCATTTCATTCAGTGCCTGATAAGAAGCCTTCGTCAAATCTTCATCAAAACCAAAAGTGATCCATCCTTTCGGAGTCCGCGCGCGCGGCATATTAATATGGAGGTCTGGATGTAACTCCACTCGCAGTTCAATTCGATCCATCGGACACTCGATAGCTGTTCCACCCAGTTCTCCTTGACCTTGGAGCGCATGACCATCTCCCACGTAAAGTAGCGCTCCGTCACAGAACACTGGCAAATACAACACAGACCCTGGTACCAAATCTCGACAGTCCAAGTTCCCACCCGCAGCACGTGGAGGGTGTGTCGACACTCTTTCGTCGCAATCAGGAGCCACTCCCAACACACCCAAAAACGGGCTTAGGGAAACAACGTGGCCCAAATGGCTGACTCCAACCATACGTTTCACATCCAAATCCCAATTGAGAAAGAATTCTTGTTTCTCACATAGGCCAAGCGCACACACATGCGGGGATTTTCCACCTCCGACACGACTCCATCCCCAATTTGCAGGCCGGTTCTCCAAAATATGAACTGCCAGCGTCATACCTGGCTTTGCTCCTTTGACGGCAATCGGACCAATCAGAGCATGCCCCCAATCTTCCAGCGTCCTTCTCTCTTCAAAGAACGGGCCAGAATTACTCTCCGGTCTCATCGGTTTGGCTGTGTGCCAGTCTCCGTCCATGCAGGAGCACACCAATGTGTCTCCCGATTCCAATTCTGCTACAGGTGGGTCGGCACGGCAAAAGGTTCCGTTCAGCGTGTCACGACACATGGGAATCATTACAGTTTTCATGCGCATCCTCCTACATTATGAATTAAGTCCCTCTAAAGTATCATTTTTCAGGTCATGAGATATCCGAACCTGCCGGCCCAAGTACAATAATCCGCCAAAGCCTCTTCCAGTCCGAATGCAGGACAAAATTCGCCGTCGCTGCGCAGCGCTGTAATATCCAAAACGGCATTATCCTGCAAAGCATGATACCGGACATTTGCGTCAGTCGGATCAATCACGTAATGGAACTCGGTAAAACGTTTTTGCAACGCCTGACACCATTCCTCAATCGACCACACTTCTGGGCCACCAATATTCAATACATTCTGGTGCAAATGCCTTTTTTCCGCCACATGGCAAATCGCTCTTGCCACATCCCTGCTGTATACCCAGTTGGTGCGGTTGGGCCGCGGTAGCACAGCGGTCTGTCCCTGTATGGCCATTTTGAGTGTTTGATACGGAGCACTCATCAGATTGCGGACACCCGTAGGACGTTCCCACGGTCCAAATACGTCTCCAAGCCGTACACTTGTCAAATCCAACCCATATAGTGCCTTATACCGCAGGGCAATCTTCTCTGAAGCGAACTTGGAAATTTCATAGAGAGTCTGCGGCATCAGATTGGTCATGTCTTCGGTCAACTTTTCTGCACAATGCGCAGTATTTCCGTACAGCGCGATAGAGCTGACATACACAAACCGGGAGACGCCGCATTCAACGGCCGCTTGCAGCATCTCTATCGTACCGCAGCAATTTATCTCAAAGGTCGAGCGCATACCTCGGCGTTCGCGCGCTTCATCAGCCGTAATCACCGCCGTATGAATCACGGTATCAATCTTACAGCGTTGCAGAGTTTCACGGATACGAACGCCGTCCAGCACATCGCCCTCAACCCAATGATAATGGCTGACCATCTCACCCAGACTTTCTTCCGCCTGTCTCAAAAGGGGCTGACGATCATAGTTGAATACCCTGTGCCCGTGATATAAAAGTTCTTCGAGCAGGTTGATTCCGACGAAACCAGAGCCTCCCGTTACAAGTATGTTCATCAATGCGCCACCTCTTATTGGTCCGTTTCGTCCAGAATGGCAAAAGCGCGTACAGGAGAGGCTGACGCACCAACTAGGCGCAAAGGAACCCCGAAAAACCAGAATTCGCCCTTGCCGACAAGCTGATCCAAATTCACGAGCCACTCGTAATGAGTGATCTTTCTATCACGACAAACACGATGACTTACAAAGCGCTTTTCATCCATAATATCTGTTGAAGGGCCTTCCACACCGTGAACCTTGGAGCCGTGGTCTGCTAGCCAATGTGTAGCCTCCGCGCTCAGCTCGGGATTCGAAAAAATGCATTCCGGGCGAGGATAATACCGAGATACGCCGGTGCACAGTAGAACGATATGCCCGTTGATTTTCACGCCCGCTCTTCGTTCAGCCTCCTCCATGTCACCGACGGTAATCGTCCCTCGGTCAGGGATACTACGCAGGTCCAAACAAACCGCCTTACCGAAAAACATCTCCAGCGGCATCTGATCAATTGGCTCGCCAGTTGGGCTCATATGATAGAAAGCGTCTACATGGGTGCCGATATGGTCCACCGTGCTGATATAATGCCATGCGGATGTGAAGGGGTCTTCCGGTGTTCCCTGTTTCAATGCCAATGTCTCTTCATGGGATTTAAGCTGTACAAATACATTGCCCGGAAACGCAGATTGGCACGGCATATGATCCGTATAAGGAAGTGTTAAATCGATGATTTTCTGCATGTGTTTGCTCCTTTTCCTTTTGGACTTCCTTGTCTGACCTGACAAGGAAGCCGCTGTCTCCAGTACGTTTATGACAATCCCAGCGTTCCCAGAGGGTCCAGAACTTTAATGATGTCAGCATCGTGCACATTGTTTGCGTCTACATAGACAGCCGGCACAAACGTGGTAGCTTCGACGCTCTCTCCTTTGAGTACTTTCAGGGCCGCCTGCACACTGAGATATCCTACATTGTGCGGATCTTGTGCCACTGTTCCCGTCAATACTCCGTCATAGATTGACTGAATCAAATCCATCGAAGAATCGTAGCCGATCACACAGACATCCTGCCTCTGCTCGTCGCGAATCGTAAGCGACACACCTACCGAAGCGCCCTCATTTGTCGCAAAGATCCCCTGGATTTCGGGGTGCTCTGTTAGAATGTCCTGTGCAATGTTGGCGGCCTTTGTGCGATCTCCTTCGCTGTAGAACACTTCCAGGAGTTCGAAGCCTTCGTTCTTTTGAATTTCTTCAATGAAGCCGCGCTCACGTTGCTCGCCCTGCACGGAGCCGGGTACCTCAGACACCACAGCAATAAGGCCTCCATCGGGTCCGATGGCTTCGACCATTGCCCGAGCTCCCATTGCGGCAGCAGAAACATTGTCAGTGCTGACAGTTGTTTCCTGACAATCAGAATTCAACTCACCATCCATGATGATGATGGGAATCGTTTTTGCTGCTTCTTCCAGCACCGGCGCCAAAGAATCCGAATTCACAGGGGAGATCACAATGGCATCCACTCCCGCAGTAACAAAATCCTCCACGATTTTAATTTGTCCCTCAATATCTGTATCCGTGCCAGTTCCCTGATAGCGGATGGTGTACCCCTCTTCCGCCGCAGCATCTTCACAGCCCAAACGCACCATTTTCCAGTAATCATACATGGTGGATTTGGGGATCACACCAATAACCTTTTCACCGTCATCTACCGTCTCAGCCCGCACCGAAGACGGCGCATAGGACGGAGTAGACGACACTTCACCGCCGGAACAACCAGCCAATGCAAATGTTGCCATCAGTGCGGCAAGACAAGCGGATGTTGCTTTTTTCATAGTGAATCCTCCTTAAATAAATAATAAATTGCCGTGTAAGCAATCATTGTGCACGGGGCAAACTATCTGGCGGCACCGCTGCCACCTTCACACGATGTGTTCACTTTTTCACTTTGTTTCGCACGACGTCAATGTACACTGCCACAATGATGACGAGACCTATCGCAATCTGCTGCCAAAAGTAATTCAACCCGACCAAATTGAGGCCGTTACGCAACACACCCATGATAAAAGCTCCAATCATCGTTCCCAAAATGCTGCCCGTTCCTCCTGCAAGGCTAGCCCCTCCAATAACGGTAGCTGCGATGGCGTCCGTCTCGTAGGCATCTCCCGCTGTAGGAGCCGCCGTTACGAGCCGTGATGTTAGAATCACTCCAGCTAACGCAGACAAGATTCCGCACGTAACGTACATGCCAATTTTGCTCCGCACCACATTGACGCCCGAGAGATATGCTGTTTGCTCATTGCTTCCAACTGCAAAAATACTACGGCCGAAGTAACTTTTTTTGAGAATCACAGCCATAACAATAGCCACCGCCACCATAATTAGAACGGCATAAGGAAACCAGCCACCTATGCGACCTCCTCCGATGATGCTGAAGCTCTTAGGCAGTCCCGTGACGGGGACGCCGTCAGTGATCACATACACTGCGCCCCGGATGATGCTGTTCATTCCAAGTGTAGCGATAAAAGGCGCAATTCCCATCACGGCGATCACAATACCATTTAGCAGCCCCAACAGCGCACCTACCGCTACCGCCAACAGGACAGCCAGCCAGAGGGGTATCCCCGCATTCAACATGATTGCAGCGCTCATTCCGGAAAATGCCGCTACAGATCCTACCGACAAGTCGATTCCTCCTCCGGCAATCACATACGTTTCCCCGATCGCAACAATGGCCGAGACGGATGTCTGTAATGCGATATTTATAATATTCTTCCCAGTAAAAAAGTTTTCCGTCAATATAGAGAACAGTCCGCAGAGAACCGCTAAACCTACCAGCACACATAATTTTTGCATATCCAGCTTAGCCGCCCGACGGCGAAGACCTAGAGTCGTGGAAGATTGTGGAAACATCTCATTCACCCTTTCCTTTATTCGCACATTGCATACTTCAAAACAGTCGTCTGGTCAGCTTCACCTGAATCCAAGTCCGCTGTGATTCTACCATCACGCATTACCAAAATCCGATCGCTCATTCCCAGAATTTCCGGTAGCTCCGATGAAATCATTATAATTGTCGTCCCCTTGCTCACAAGATCGTACATCAATTCATAAATCTCATACTTTGCTCCTACGTCAATTCCACGTGTCGGCTCATCGAGAATCAATATGCGAGTTGATTTACAGAGCCATTTGGCCACGACTACTTTCTGCTGATTTCCTCCGGAAAGGCGTCCTGCTTTCTGTGCACGGCCGGTCGTTCGAATGTTGAGAAGTCTGATGAACGCGTCTGCTTCATCATCAGCAAGGCTGTCGTTTACCAGCCCCAATCGTGTGAATCGTCGATATGCTGCTAGCAAGATATTCTCTTTCAACGACTGTTCCAGCATCAGCCCATCCTTTTTCCTGTCCTCCGTGACATATCCGAGACCGCGTCTGATTGCCTGAGTCGGAGACCGGGCTGCCCCCTTTTGGCCGAGGATTTCAATCTCACCTCGCTCGATTTTATCCGCTCCAAACAATGCACGGGCAAGTTCTGTGCGCCCTGCTCCCATCAGACCTGCAATTCCTAAGATTTCACCTTCATATGCATCAAAACTGATATTCTTCAGCAGTTTGTGCGTACACAAACCGCGCACTTTGACGGTGCACGAACCCCGTTTATAATCCGGCCTCGGCGGAAATTTTTGCACAAGATCGCGCCCAACCATCTCTCGGATCAACTGTTCCTTCATCGCCGGCCGATACGGATGCTGCGCGATAAATCGTCCATCACGCAAAACTGAAACAGTATCAACAATTGCATCCAAATCACTCATTCGATGGGAAATGTAAATAATGGAAACGCCTTGTTCCTTTAAGTGGCGGATGATCGAGAACAAAATTTCGATTTCGTGTTCCGTCAGTGCCGCCGTCGGTTCATCCATAATAAGTAATTCGCATTGGTAGGAAAGTGCTTTGGCAATTTCAACCATTTGCTGCTGGGCTACGCTTAAGGTTTTGACTTTCTGCGTTGGTTCCATTGAACACTTCAGGTCTTTCAATATCCGTGTAGCTTGCCGATTCAATTTCCTCTCATCAATCAATCCTTTTATACGACTTGCAGGTTCCCTTGTGACATAGATATTTTCCGCAACCGTCAGATCGGGAAGCAGGTTGAACTCTTGATATACGATGCCAATGCCATATTTTTGAATCTCTTTAGGATGTCCGATTGCAAGGCGTTCCCCTTTATAAAGGATTGTTCCCGCATCCGGCTTTACAACTCCTGTCAGAATCTTCATCAGTGTGGATTTCCCGGCTCCATTTTCTCCCAGAAGCGCATGGACCTCGCCTCGTCGTACCGTCAGTTCCACATGATCGAGCACTGTCACCCCGGAATATGCTTTGCAGATATTTTGCGCCTGTAGCAATATATCTTTCATGCTTTCCTCTCCTTTTACTCTCAAAGCATCACATCGCCCAAATTCGGTCCCAGAGTTTGTCCCGTATATAGATTGCCATCTGGATCACTCGCCAAAAAGATTGCCGAAGGGAGAACTTCCTCCAATGTTCCAAAGCGTGGCAGCGCAAGTTGCGCCTGCTTTCCCTGCCGCCAATCGTCACTCACCACTCCCATCAGTTGTGTTTCTATAGGTCCGGGAGCAATACAGTTTGCAGTTATTCCATAGGCTCCCATCTCCCATGCAAGGCTTTTGGTAAATCCTATCACGCCCGCTTTTGCCGCGGCGTAGTGGCAATGCTCCACGCTACCCTTTTGGCCGATTTGAGATGCAATGTTGATAATCCTGCCGGAGCGCTGCTTCATCATAACAGGGACGGCATATTTACAAGTAAAATATACGCTTGTCAAGTCCACCGCCAGCATCCGATTCCAGTCTTCAGTTGTAATATCAATCAGAAGCTTCGGATTTGATATCCCCGCAACATTGATCAGCACATCTACGCGTCCAAAAGAATCCATCGCTGACTGAATCAGTTTATGCGCCGTATCTTCCTGACTGATGTCTCCTTCAACCAAAACAACCTTTGCACCGTAGCCCTCCAGTTCTTCCTTGAATTCCTGCATCTTTTGCGGGTCTTGCTGAAAGTGATTCAAAACTAAGTCAGCGCCTTCGCGCGCAAATGCTGTGGGGAATCCCCGGCTCATGCCATATCCGCACCCAGCTCCAGTTATAACCGTTACTTTACCTTTCAATCGCATAGCCATTCTCCATTCATCAAAAAAGATTACCATTCATCAATTATGATTGATGCTGCATTTACAGAATACTACAATATTGTCAAAATGTAAATAAGCTTCTTTATTTCTTAATATTTTTTAGTTATTATGTTTAAAACGCATTCTTCCTTTTTGACGAATTATACAAATTAAACATTAAAAGCTCCGATTCCCCCTTGATATTTAACACAAATAGTGCTACACTACATTTATCACTAATCATTAAAGAGCAACGATCATCTTGCTATTCAGGAGATGTATGTTTATTATGGAAAGTCTACTTCAATCTTACAATATCAAAAAACTGGAAAAATTTTTTCCCTCCCGTTCTGATTTGCTCGATTATCTTATCATGGAGATTATCCGCCGTGAAGATATGCTTATCGGCTCACTGACGCTAAAAATCGAGCTAGATAAACTGGGTATCCATATTGCGACAGCTACAATCGGTCGAAGTCTGAAAATGCTGGACGTAAAAGGATGGACGAAACCAGTGTCCAACAAAGGGCGCATGCTGACGTCGCAAGGACGTTCTGCTCTATCCACAATAAACAATCGGATTGAAAAATCGATCCTCAGCGATAAAATTGTCGACTCCGTAGAAATCAACCATTTTGATGACCTTGTCAGCGTGCTCCAGACAAGATTGATCATTGAGCGTGAAGCCGCACGTCTTGCTGTTGTCAACGCAACGTCAGAAGATTTAGAGCAGATGCAAAAAGCTTTGGATCAGCATCGAATGTTACTTGAAAAAAAAATGGACGATTCTCATGCTGGGTTGGACTTTCATACGCTGATTGTCGATGCCAGTAAAAATCGTTTTATGAGTGCAGTAGAAAGACTCTTAACATATGAGGAGCATCAAATCGAGTCGCAGTTCGAAAGCCTCTCTGTCCGGAACCACGCCATAGAATATATCGAAGTTCACCAGCAACTTTTGAACGCACTCAAAAGCCGTGACATCGACGCAGTGTGTCAACTGATGGAAGATCACTTTGCCCAGATTATCAAGACCGTAAAGCAGGAACGCACAGACAAATCCAGCGCGATGGAATGACCGATAGAAAGCATTTTCCGCTTCCAAACCAGCCCTTGAGCGTGAAGCAGGGCCACAAAACGACCAATCACCGCTGTGTAGGAAAATAGTCGGCCTGATTCTTTTGCAGCATTGCATATTTCCGATTACCCGATAATCAAATGACAGAAATTGGGCCGCCGGCATTGTCAACGATTGAATCTTCGTCTACTGCTCATTCTGTTCAAAGCAGCCGAGCATACAGTCGTTCCACGGCATCACCAGTTTGAGCCGCTCCGGGGTGCAGCGAAAACCCATCGATGGGATATCCGACAGCGCAATGTACAGATAATCCCTTACATACAAGTCATTTACTTCAGCTGTTTCCACCAGGTTGTAACTGTATTATCAGTTGAGAACGAATTTCTATCATATGTAAAATCAGATTCACAATGGTTCACCGATCATTCCAAGTTTCATCAAGTCGGAATTGAAATTGCTTTCACAATATTCTTCCGCCAACTCGCAAAAGTTGAGCAAAATTGGGAATTTCTTTTCCAGAAACTCAAAGTTACTCTTTGTCATTGCACACTGCCTTCATCATTTCCGTGTCTAATGAGCTTTCCACTCCCACTCGATCATTACGTTGTTTTCATTATTATGCCATATTGCCAAACGAACCCCGAGTGGCGCTAAAAGAATTTCAGCGACGAAAAGTGCCAATAAACTCCCGCTTCCGCATTGGAACGTCTCAATGCGGAAAAGTGAGTCTATTGGCACTCTTTTTTATGTGATTCTTTTGTCTCGTAAGGGGATAGGCTAATGCAACCGTTGATCATCAGAAATCTCAGGAACAAACAACAATGCGCAGCACTGGGCGGACAAGGGATTATCCGTTCACGATTGGCAACCGTTCGGTGCGCTCTCTTCTCCCGTCCCAGGAAGTATTGCCGTTGAAATGCGAAAGATAGACATGGATTTTGCTACCGCCCTCACTGAGCGTTGCGGTTCCGGAAGTATACCATCCATCTGGTGTGACAAAATGAATCGTATTGCCTTCAATTCTTGTGATCTGATATTCGGTTTCACCCAATTCATAGGGGGTGATTTCAAAAATCTCCCCGCTGTAGTCGACCACCCAGTTGCCCAGCAGATCTTCTTTGGTGGCTGTATAAACCGTCATCGAATCCCCCATGATCTCGATCCAGCGTTCATCGGTGGTTCCGTCGCTGCGCGCGATCGTAACATACAGCTCGCCGAGATTTTCGTCGACGGCGGAGATTGTATACGAATCACCGCCGTACGTCTTACAGTATACCGAAAAACTGCCGGACAGCGTTCCAGCTATGTTTACCGCCGTTACCGCGCAGGTAACACCTTCAAAATCGCACCTGGAGAGCGTTGCCGAGCAGTGAAAATCGGATAAAACAGGCTCGTTAAAACAAGGACTGTCCCACCCATCGGTGGGCCTTATAATGGCAAAAAAGGAGTTCAAAGACTCTTTTTCAGAGGAATTAAGTTTCAAAAATTTCAATCCTTTCCGGCCAAAAATCAGAGAAAAAATTATTCTAGTGTAGAATTTTTGTGAATAAATCTCTACTTCTCTATTTAATATAGTTGATTCATTCCTTTGCGTCAAGCTGTTCATCCGCGGCACGTGTGGTTCACATACCGGGAATGCTATGCCTCGATTTCTGCCGTCTTGACATCCATCGGATGAAGCCCAATAATTGGTAAAGCAGGAGAAGCGAACCGTCGCGAATGAAGTTATTCGACAGTTGACGGAACGAAAATCCGTCCGCGTCTATATCAATCAAAAAATATCCCCGGATGCAAATCAGCCTATTCTGAAAGTGGTCATGGCAGTGTCCACCGCAGGAAATCAGTAGCTCTATACCATTTTGGATATCACGGATGAGGCATTGAAACAAAAGCTGTCCGTCAGCTATGACAACCAGCCAATCATCGCATAGGGAAAAATATTTCTCATTTTTTGCGCGCCGATTTTCAAAAGTGGTACGATGTTTTCACGGAAGGCAGCCGCAAACCTCATCAACCGGACATCGGTGATCTCCTGTTTGCGGTATCAGATGCCAATTGCAGCGCAAAACACTGTCACTGCCGCTCAGAGCTTCGGCATGGGATTCTGCTGCATCGAGGGCAGCAGCAAAGTATCTGCAGGACTTTTTGCGCGGATATCTGCAAACAAAATGCCCCCCAGTGAGAGACGGAACACCGCCGGTCACAGGGGGAGCATTCTTCTGTTTTATGGTATCGAGTTTGATTCACCCTGCTGTTCATCGTCTTTCGACAGTCTCTCATAAAGGGCAGTACGCTTGCCAATATCACGAATTTGCGCCATTTTTCACCTTCTTCCTTTGCCGGGCTTTTTCTTTTTGTGGGACATATTTAGTTGAAAGGCGTATTGCATGGCAGATGTGCTTGACGCTCCGGTAAGCGGAGCTATGCCATATTAAGGCAGCCCCCCCTCAAGCGCCACTGTGTACTTTCAAAAGTCCCTTCGCCGCGTAGTTTTTCGTGTATTATTCGTATGCCAGATGGTTTTTGTGACCATCTGGCGTATTTTTTTGCTTCCTTTTTGCTTTGGCGGCAGAGGACTGCCGTTTTCTGCCCGCGCCCCTCCGAGTTTTGAGGTCTATTCAATGAAACTCAAAATTCAGGAGGTTTAAACGATGTGCCTACGCTGATCGACAACGAGAAGGCTGATGCTATAGAGTTCTATCTGATTCAGAACGGCTATGTGGATATGAAGCGCAGAGTCACGGACAAGTATCGCCGAGATGTCGCAATGAATCAGGTCGCGGAGCTGCCCGATGAGCTGAAACCTATGTCCGAAGGGATTCATACGCTTGTTCAGGCAGTTTACGATGACAGCATTCTTAAGGATATGTTCACCGATGGTCATGAATCGAAAGTGAAAGAAAATCCGCTGAACGAGAACTTTGCCAAGAAAGAGTTTCAGGCTTTGTGGCGTGAAATTAACCACAAGTATGCCTACACGATGGAGTTCGATAGCGCCGAGCTGATTCGCAAGGCCATTGCCCACATTGATGAAAAGCTGTTCGTTTCGGAACTGCAGTACACGACTACCAAATGTGACCGGCTGGAGCATAAAAACAAGTAAAAGGACGCCATGGAAAAACTATATCTTCTGGCGATGCGTACTGTGAGTAACCTTGCGGATAAGAATCTGTGGCAAATTCTGCTGATGGAATTTGTACAGGCTGTACGCAAGTTCAGAATCTAACCCATATAAAGAGAAGTTTTTTTGTCTCTCCTTGTCTACCGCAAAAATTGCTGCGGTCATTCTACTAAAAAGGAAAGTCCAGTCCCAAAGTGTAGCCCTGCAATACCATAAAATCACAAAATTCCTCGTCGAAAAAGGCGGGGGATTTTGTTTTACTATAATGCCCTTTATTTTGTTTTTCTCCATTGCTTTTCCGGTTCGCGTTTTCCTGCCATGTCGGCGGAAGCGGGCCATTGAATCAGCCACTCAAAGTACTCTGATTTTGTGATAGCGCGGGAGGCAAGTTCCTGTTTTCTGGTAAGCCATTCTTGCATGAGAACATTGGCAAGTGGCGCGTTCATCCACAGTACAGTTGCGGGGTCGACAACATCCCCTAAAACAGTACAGGCGTTGCCATGTAGTTCGGGTGTTTTACTTTCTGTTGAGGCAATCGAGGAATCAAGTGTCACCGTAGCCAATTCGAAAGTCCCTCTGTGTTCAAAATCGTACCACATAATTGTGCGCAGGATATCAAAAAGATATTGGTCTTTCAAGAAAAATGTATCCTCCTGCACATCCAAAACTCTTGCGATTTCTTTCAGCAAAAGGGCTTTGGGAACACGATACCCCATTTCATACTGTGCAATCCGATTTGCACCGCCGTCTCCAAGATTGAGAAGGTCGCCAAGCTGCTTTTGTGTCAGCCCTCTATGAAGACGTATTAGTTTGATTTTTTGACCTACATCCACGAATATTTCCTCCAAATTGTTTTTTCTATTTTAGCATACCATAACATGAAAGCGCAACCTAAAAATAAAAGTAACAATTTTGCGAAAACTATTGACATTCGCATAAAAGCGCAGTATCTTATATTTGTATCGCAAATATGCGAAAGTCAAAATTCAAGGATGGTGATCGAATGGATTGTAAAGAAATCAGAGAAATGTACAAGCTCATGT
>ENA-OPDA01002020-OPDA01002020.1-human-gut-metagenome-genome-assembly--contig:-NODE-2020-length-12535-cov-3.139423_pt1 | contig 12535 bp, 11 predicted proteins | sample MGYA00241253_ERZ501486 | MGnify/ENA primary metagenome ERZ501486 (study PRJEB25962, sample SAMEA2042510) | human gut metagenome | biome: human gut; feature: human-associated habitat; material: faeces... | reverse complement strand
GCCGTTTTTTACCTTACGCATATATCTGGTATCTACTTTATGACGCTCCAGTTTGCGGATCACATCATCCCCCATAGCGTCGTCATCTACCAGACTGACAAAGGTTGGTTTCAACTCTATATTGGCAATATCTTCCACTACATTTCTTCCTACACCGCCATGGATCTGCTGGATCACACCGGCATTTCTTCCTCCAGGAATAAATGGTGCTGTGGAATACCCTTTCACATCGATAAAAACATCACCGATTACAACAATTCCCATATTATAACTTTTCTCCTTTGTTACGTTATATCTTTTGGTTTGCGCTGCCTCTTATGGAACCCGCACTTCCTCGCGGCTACATACCGGCTATGATTTCCGTCACCAGCTTTTTAAAAGATTTCGCCACTCTGTCTGCAGTCTCCTGAACCTCCTTGTGGTTCAGCTCCTGCTTCGAAATGCCAGCTGCCATGTTGGTGATACAGGAAATTCCGCACACTTCAATTCCCATATGACGGGCTGCCATAGCTTCACATGCGGTACTCATTCCGACAGCATCACCGCCCCAGCGCTGAGCAAGTCTTATCTCTGCCGGGGTCTCATAGTTAGGTCCTGTAAACTGCACATAAACCCCTTCCTTCAGTTCAATTCCACATTCTGCAGCGCATTTTCGAATCACATCCTGAAGGGATCGGCTGTATACTTCGCTCATATCCGGAAATCTGGTTCCAAGTTCATCAATATTAGGGCCGATCAGAGGACTTGGAACTGCCGTTGTAATGTGATCCGTGATCATCATAAGATCGCCGGGATGGAAGGATGGATTGGCGCCTCCGGCCGCATTGGTGAGAAGAAGTTTTTTTGCCCCAAGAAGCCCCATCAGACGTGTCGGAAGAACTACGTCAGACATTGGATATCCTTCATAATAATGAACCCGGCCCTGCATGATCACAACCGGTGTTTTCTCTACATAACCAAATACAAAACGTCCTTTGTGCCCTTTTACTGTCGATACCGGAAATCCTTCGATATCTGTATATTTAATGATCTGTTCGATCTGGATCCTCTCTGCAAAGTCGCCAAGTCCAGATCCCAGAACCAATGCGATTTCCGGTTTAAAATCTGTTTTCTCTCTTACACTTTCCAGACATGTCATTAATTTCTGATACATAGTTTCCGCTTCCCTTCTTATCTTAATACCGTCAGAACCATATTGCAAAAATCCCCTGCTTTTTTCTGTACTTTTTGTTCTTAACTCTGTTATATATCATATTTATATGATAATTCCGTCACAGTGATCAATCTCATGCTGAATGATCTGCGCTGTCCAGCCAGAATATTTCTGGCGTTGTTTATGGAATGAAATATCCTGAAATTCCACTTCTATGTTTTCATATCGGGTAGTCTTTCGCACACCGTCAAGAGAAAGACATCCCTCCTCTGTCTCGTATGCTCCGGACTTTTTCACTATCACCGGATTCAGCATTGCCACATTGATAAATCCCATATTTACAGCAATGATTCTTTTATTTACTCCAATCATATTGGCAGCCATCCCCACGCATCCTGCTTCGTTGGCTTTCAGTGTATCCAGAAGGTCCTGTACTATCTGTTTATCTTCCTTTGTGGCAGGCTGCGCTTTCTGTCTCAGAAAAAAAATATCTCTCATTATCGGTCTGACCATGATTTTACTCCTGTTTTCTGTTTTATTTTAATTTTCTGTTGAAAAAATCGATGATCCAGTTCCATGTTTCATCCTGGAAAAACTGAAGATCCGCATGATCTGCTCCGTCCAGCGTCAGCAAAGTTACATCACAGCCCTGCGCTTCCAGGAGATTATATAATGTTTTTGACTGCACATAGGGCACTGTCCGATCACAGTTTCCATGGATGATCAAAAATGGCGGCGCATCCTTCGTTACTTTGGATACAGGACTGCAGTTATACGCCTTTTCTCTGTTTCGTTTGGAATTAAAGCCCAGAAGGAGGGACTCTGCGGAAGAAGCACATTGTTCTGCGGATTCGCACGGAAACGCAGAAAGATCTGTGGGCGGATACCAGGGGCAGGCTGCCTGTACTTCGCTGGATTCTTCCAGATATTCTCCTACATCCAGGGCCGGATCATGATCCAGCGCAGCCATACATGTAAGATATCCTCCGGCGGATTCTCCCATAACTCCCATCTGCTCTTTGTTGATACGGAACCGGTCTGCATGCGCTTTCAGATAACGGATCGCTGCCTTTACATCCTGCAAAGGCATTGGATATGGCCCCTGATTGGAAGTGCGGTACTCCACACTTGCCACTACAAATCCGCCTGATGCCAGCCTGCTGAGATAAAGATTATGCGCCGACTTATCCATCATCAGCCAGGCCCCTCCGCAGATCCAGAGAATACATGGATAAGTTCTGCCATCCTGTGCCTCCGGATAGATAATATCCAGTTTCAGGTCTCTTCTGCAATGTCCAAACCAGGAGTCCACCTGTGCATAAGTCACATCATTTACCGTAATATACTGCGGTTTTTCTATTTCCAGTTTCAGTGTGTGCTTTTCTGCTTTTGCCATAGTATTTCCCCCTTCTTTGATCGTTATATTCTGTCTTTGAAATATCTTTTATTTTATCACAGTACCGGGAATTGTGCCTTTATTTTTTCATTCGATATTCCATTTCATTCCATTTTTCGTCACCCAGTACAGAAGCTGAGATTCCAATATATTCAAATCCCATTCTCCGGTACATCTCTACTTTTTCATCTACGCAGGTAAGAACCGCACGTTCTCTCCCTCTTTTCTGCTCACGGTCAAGATAACGCATCATCAGTTCTCTTGCAAGGCCCTGTCCACGGTATTTCGGGAGGACCTCAAGCCCCAGAAGCATATTATTTTTCCCATCAGGATCACAAAGATCTGCATTGGTAAAAAATTTATCCTGGAAAGCCTCCTCACTGGTCGTAAATCCTGTGAGATATCCTGCCAGCTTTCCGTTTTTCCGGTCAACTGCCACAAGGAACAGCTCCGGAATTTTTTCTACACGGTCTATAACATCCGCTCTGCTTATTGCCTCTGCCGGTGGAAAACAGATCTGCTCAATTTCCGCTGCCTGTTCTGCTTCCTCCCTGTGTATAGAACGGAATTCATATTTCTCTGAAAGTCTCATAATTCTTCTCCTTTGATTTTTCTCATCCATATATAGAATAACATTTTTCCGGAGAAAAACCCATCTTTTATTGTAAGCCTTATCGCAGGATCTCATCAATAGTTGAAACAGTACTGAAAGATCCTTTATTCCTGGAAATAATTTCTTTCACTTTCTGCAGTTCAAAGTAATTCACATAACAGATCAGTGTTTTATTTTCCCCCGCGATCACACCGGAAGAATTGATAATAGTACAGGTCTTATTCAGTTCTTCTTTAATATCGCAAATAATTGAATCTGGATCTTTTGTGATGATGGTCACCTGTTTCAATGCCTCAAAATGATCTGTGAAATGATCGATGATGGAAGTTGACACGATGTACACCAGAAGACTTAAAAGTGCGGAATCTCTGTCAAGAAGTACAAACACCGCCCCATATACACAGGCATTGAACGCAATTAATATGTAGGAAATACTGTAGTCTTTTCCCGAATGATTGTAGATTTTTTTTACAATGATATTGGCAAAAATCTCAGAGCCGTCAATGCAGCCACCATTTCGAAGGATCAGGGAAAGTCCCACACCAAGAATCGCCCCTCCGAAAGCCACCGCAATAAAATGTTCTGTATTTAGTTCAAAAGGGATTTTTTCAAAGTAGGAAAGACCTATTGTGTAGATCACAAAACCTACGAACGTTTTTGCAAAGAAATATTTACCGATAAGAATGATCCCGGCGATCAGAAATGGCAGAAAGACAAGCAACACACACAACGACAGATTATACCCAGTGAGTTTGCTTATGATAATGGCAATTCCGGCAGTTCCGTAATCGATGGCATCATTGGGAAGCAGGATACAGGCAACGGAAAAGCTGGCCAGTATGGCTCCGATAATGATCATCAGATACGAAAACAATGTTTTGATTTTTTTGTTCATAAAGACCTCCTTTTTGCAAGCAAAATTGTTTGTCAATAGTAACAAAAAAGCTGTTATAATAGATTTTTCTATTGTAACAGCTTTGTTTTCCCTCTTTTGGAATGGGTTTATTATATGATGTTTTCTTTTTCCTGTCAATGCTGCATTAACTCTGATATGCACCCTTCCAGTTTGCAAAAATATCTGCGGAATCCTTCAGAAAATCATAAGATATCTGGATCTTACCATCTGCAAGTATCCAGTCACTTTCCAGAATCGGCCAGGGATTGCAGCCTCCTGCAGTTTCTCCTACCTGATCCATGGTAAAAGAATTTCCACAGTTCTGGCAGACCAGTTTATCGTCTTCCTGTTTGTAATAACCATTTCCGGAATCATAACAGATCTGACAGGTATTAAAAGCGGTACGGATAGTTCCATCCGAAGTCTTTACTGCGATCACTTCCATTTCCGTGCCATCTACATTTGCAGGATAAAAGACTGCATTTTCTGTCAGTTCATCAACCGGTATGGTCAGATTCCCACCGGAACTGACGCTGATTTCCTGATTTCCATCTGCTGCGGAAGTCTCTTCTGTAGTTTCTGTTTCTGTTACATTTCCACATCCTGCAAGCGCCGTCATTGCTATAAGAAACGCCATACCTGTTATCATAATTTTTTTCATCTTTAACATTACTCCTCTGTTTTTATTTTCCTGTTACATAAATAGTCCCTGTGATCATGCCCATCCAGCAGCTATACGTATAGACGCCTTCTTTTTCCGGTATAAATTCGATGACATTTTCTCCGTTCTCGAAAGTATGATCCATTCCAAAATCCTGAAGGATCATCCTATAATTACATCCATTGATGCTGCCCTCCGGTACATTGATCTCCCACTTCACAGGTTCCCCTGCCTTCACAGTAATATCCGGATACCATCCAGAACGCAGCGTACTGGAAACATACTGCACTCCATCTTTTTCCACTGCCACATCTGTCTGATCATCATTCTGCACATTATCCGCTTCTGCTGCTACCTTTTCGCCGGACCTGCTTTCCAAACCTGACAGCACGCTTCCCTGAGACATCATGGCAAGTCCCATAACAACCACCAGGATCGCTCCTGTTTTCAGGATCTGTCTGGTAAATTTCTTTCCCAGTGCAGAAAAAATTGAGCCAAATCCAAGCATCAGAGGAACCGTTCCCATACTGAAGCAGAACATGGAAAAAGCTCCTGCTACCCAGCTTCCGGAAGCCAGTGCAACAATCTCCATAGACTGCAACGGTCCACAGGGCATGAACCCGTTACACAGTCCAACTAGAAAAGGCGTCCTTTTTTTCCATAAAGATTTCCCTCCAGGAAATGGAATGTGGATTCTCAGTTTCCGAAGCCCCGGAAAAATCCCCAGCATATTCACACCCATAACGACCATGATAATTCCGGCCAGGAGTTTCAGAGACCCCTGAAACACTGTGGAAGCCTGTAAACTGTCCCCAATTCCAGCCAGACCTCCTACGGCCCCGAGAAATCCTCCGATCACGGTATAGGAAACAACCCGTCCCATATTATAGGAAAATGTATTCCGAAACATTGACCTTGATATTTCCTCTGCGTTCGCTTCTTGCTTCTGCAAGGTCTGAGAAAGATTGATCCCGCCGCACATGGCAATGCAGTGTACAGAAGTGATCAGACCAATGACAAACAGCATTCCATATCCCATTCCTGTCTCGGCAAGAGAATCCGGCGCAAGATGGTTAAGAATTCCAAAACGCTGCAGGATCACAAATAAAAGGGCGATCGCAAAAATTTCCGCTGCTGCCTGACGAAGCTGTTTCCTGCGAAACTGTTCCGCGGGAATTACCTGATATCCCAGATCCTCGATCATTTTTACAATTTCTTTCATCCCGATTTTCTTCGAATCATAGTCAAACTCTGCCCGTGAATATTCATAGCTGACTGTAATTCCCGTGATCTCCGGTCTTAATTTCAGTACATTCCAGATCCTCGACTGACAGTTAATACAGGTCATACCATCAATATAAATAACCGTATGCTTCACTGTTTTGCATCCTTTCTCATAAAGTTTGTAAAGCGATAAAATAAAAAACTGTTACAATAGATCTTATTTCTACTGTAACAGTTTTTATATCCTACTTTTACGATAGGTTTAATTATATTATTGTATTTTTCTTCTGTCAATGGTAAAGGCCGATTTCACAGAATCTTCACCTTTTAACCAGTCAGACTTTACAGCCACTTTCTCATCACATCCCGAAGCCTTGTCATATCCAGTGGTTTGGAAATGTGTTCATTCATTCCGGCACTTCTGGCAAGCTGAACATCTTCCGCAAAGGCGTTGCCGGAAGAAATCATATCCACTGCTGTCTTTCCGTTTTCTGCTGTCACGACCTCTGCTCCGGTCATCCCTATGATTTCTTTTGCGATCTCAGAGTAGTCATACGCTGACAAAATAATAATGGTTACATCATTTCCAACTATTTTCCGGATCTGCCGGGTCGTCTCCAATCCGTCCATTCCCGGCATTTTCCAGTCAATGATAATGGCAAAATAATCGTTTTCTTTTTCATAACGCGCCGCAACAAGGTTAACTGCTTCTTCTCCGGATGTTACCCACTCCCCGTCGATTCCTATTTCTTCCAGAAGTGCCACCGTATTCTCGCAGCAATTCTGATCATCATCTACCACAAGTACCGGCAGATCGATCAGCTCATCCCAGGTACTGCTCTCCTCAAACAGTCCGGATAATGTTTCTTCCACCTTCAGAGAATTAAAGCTGTTTTCCTGAAGATCCACATAGTATTCACAGAGATTTGCCGTTGTGTATGCACGGTGAAAAGCATCTACTCTCTGCGTATACTGTCTCGCTCTCTTCTCCGCATCAATATTTATAAAAATCCCGGCCATACGAAAAGCAGTTCCGTCCGCACGACGGCTCACCTCTCCCTTATCCTTAAACCACTGATAAGTTCCATCCGCCATACGCATGCGGTATTCCACATCATATTTTTTCTCATTGGTCTTATCCTGAAAAGCTTCCTGAAAAGTCCTGGAAACCTCCTCAAGGTCCCGTGGATGAATTCCCCTTTCCCATGTTTCCAGATTGTTGGGAAAATCCAGAGTATCATGATATCCAAGCATCTTTCGAAATTCATGACTGAAGAAAACTGATTCAGGATTTCCGGACTGAGCACATTCTACAGACCAGAACCCGGAACTGAGCACCTGATTTACCAGTTCCAGATTTTCCTGCATCTCGTCAATGTGCGTGGATAATATCCATAATGCGTTTCCTTCACTGTCAATGGTATCTTTCTTATATACACGCACATTAACCGGTGCACCTTCTTTATTCAGCATCTGTGCTTCGCCTACTCCATGGATCTTTTTAAAACGTTCGATCTTTGCAAACGTACAGTTCTGCCCACAGAATACATTTTTCAGCGATCCGGAAAATTTTTCCATAAATTCTTCATAGGTATATCCAAGATTGTGAAGAAAAAATTCACTGATATAAGCAATTGTAAGATCACGGTCATAATATCCGGCCAGAACACCTACCGCCTGGTTATTTTCGATGTTTTTCCGTATGGCCGCATACGTCTCCTCACAAAGATGGGACTCTCCCACTATATATAAATTTTCTTCTTCAAATAGTGCCTTGTTTATCAACTGTTCACTCCATATTTCACCATTTGCAGCTTTTGGAAAATCCCTGTAACGCGCAGGAAACCGCAATGCATTTTATCTGTTCTTCCAACAAAAAAACAGGGTCAGGCTATAGACATGCAACTATACCATTCCCTGTTTCTATTCCCTGCAGCTGGCTGCCATTTTAAAGGCCCTTTAGCTTTGCGTCACAGCTTTTCAACTGCTTTGCCCATATATTCTCTTTCAAATCTGTACTATTATACACTCATTTATAAATGCCTGTCAACAGCTCTCTTACAGAGTTTTGCAAAACATCTGTCAGATCTGATACCAGCGGATCTCATTGGCAGAGAGATGAATTTCAAAGCTCTTTCCGTCCCCTGTATAAACAGTTGTATCCTGTGGTTCATAGGTGTTATTTACCACACAATACTTTCCGTTTTTCACATAGGCATGAACTTCCACATTATAATTAGACGAGAACCAGCGGTGAAGTTCATCCTCTGCTGCCGCAGACCAGAGCACGGATCTGTACAGAATACGACTGTTTTTAAAGCTGTAAGGCAGCCCGCTGATATAAACGCCACGACCCTTTCCGAAGGTTTTTACCGCCATCTGGACTTCCTGGTCTTTCTGGATCAGGATCTTCGTATCCGGCAGTGCAAAGATATTCTTTTTGCCCTCGCCGAAATCTACGGTTCCGTCTGTATCTTCCAGAATAAAATGATCTCTGTGTTCTTCCCAGTTGTATTTGTCTGTATTGAGATTAAATCCTCTTTCTTCCTCTACTCCCAGGATATCATCCAGCTGAAAGAATTTTCCCTGCCACTGGTGGGCTGCCGGCTCACCAACGCCGATAAAACCGCCGCCATTGTAGACAAATTTCCGCACTGCTGTAAGGATTTCCGGATTTGCCCAGTTCTCGCCGCCGGACTGTGCAGTGTCCGCATCACCTACATTGATGATCACGTCAAAATCATTAAGAAGATCTTTATTTTCACGGATATCATCGAAACTGATAAAGGAAACATCAAACGGCGCACCGCTTAATGCCTCGATGATTCCAAAATAAGAATAATTCTGTTTGTAATAGATAGCATGATGTACCATATGGTTGCCCCAGGAGCGCATTTTTCCCCAGCAGTTTAAAACTGCCACACGTTTTACGCAGTATGGCGTGGTTCCCTGGATATTGTCATAGAGCACACGAAATTCCTGGCATACTTCTTTGATATACTGTACGAAATCCGGAAATTCCAGAGCCAGCTTCAGATAGCCGCCATAGCCGATTCTCTGGATCGGGCTTCGAAGGATAGCTCTTCTTGCAGTTACCCAGTTTACTTTTGCCTCTTTTACCGGATCTCCGCCTTCATGGAAGGTATCCGGGAAAAAGTATGGAAGAAATCTTCCTTCTGTATATTTTACATGTTTGATATCGCTGAACAGACGTAAGGTTGCTCCGTTTCCAACACTTCCCACTACTGCATCCAGTCCGATAGATGCAAATTCATCCATGAAAGGTTCCATACCGATCCAATGATCTCCCATGAACATCATTGCTTCTTTTCCATAAGAATGTACAATGTCAACTAATTCTTTTGCCAGTGCACACACTTCAATCTGCTGGAATTCGATAAAGTCGCGGAACTGTTTACTCGGCACGCGGAACATACTGTTGTGATATCCCTGATCTACAATGTATTCCGGACGGAATTTATAGCCTGCCCATTTTTCAAATCTTTCTAAGATATATGGGCTTACACTTGCACTATATCCAAACCACTCCACATATTTTTCTCTTTTTTTATCATCAAATGTCAATGTGAACTGATGGAAAAAAGTTGTAAATCGAACAACATCGATATGTGGGTTTTCCTCACACCATCTTTTCAGTTTTTCTTTTACGTATTTCTGAGTTTTTGGTTGTCTTACATCATAAGTTAACTGATGTGGTGTATCCTTCCAGTCATTTGTAATAAAGTTGTACATATGTACCGGATCCCAAATCAAGAATGCCAGAAAGCTGACGGTATATTCATGATATGGTATTGTCTGGATTTCAACTTCTTCTGAAGCTGCATCAAATTCCCATTTATCTATAGGAACAATTTCTCCGGTTGTGCGATCGATTACTTCCCACCAGCGTTTCGGATCATCTAATGTATTTACTTTTAACTGTTCGGTATGAAAACCTTCCATTAAACGAATACGAAGTGTCTCGCCTCTTGCGGTTACACGATCACTAATTAAGTACTCCTGCTGAATCTCATCTGGATTCTTCATTGCCCACTCATTATCTTTTCTTGTAGTATAATAAGTCGCATATTTCTTTACTGGTTCTGACAAAAGCGCTTCCGGCATCTCTGTTCCGTCGCAGTCCCTCAATGCATCTGCTCCTAAAAGATTTTTTAGCCGTATTGTTTCGTCAACGATATCTGCATCAGTCGGCAGCGTAAGTCTTCCCGTCATCAACACTATTCCCTCCAAACAACTTTTTTCTTATCTTTTATCTGATAGCTACAGTATAGCGGACTTCAAAAACGATATCAATTTTATTGTTGCTCGTTTTGTTATATTTTTTGCTATTTTATCAATAAAATACTATTTTTTTATCACTTTTTTATGTATAATGGATTTAGAGAGAATTTCATTTTACTATTTTTTCGTCTTTTTTACGAACTTTATTTACCTCACGTAACTTAACATACAAGACTCGCACATAATAATTAAAAGGATGTTTGCTTATGAGTAATGAATTTATTAATCTCGGTTCCGCCAATAGCCGCCCTGAAGATTTTAATCTTCGTTATATTTCAATTTCCAAATATGAGGATGACTGGCACTCTTTGCCACATACGCATCAATTTTCAGAACTTTTTTATGTTCTGCGTGGCGAAGGAATCTTTTATATAGAAGATAAAAAAGTCTCTATGAAAACAGATGATTTAATGATCATCAATCCCTATGTAGAGCACACGGAAAAAACACTCCCAAATAATCCCATGGAATATATTGTGTTTGGTGTCGAAGGTCTTGCCTTCTCATTTAATGACCCGGACCAAGATGGTACTCAAGGCTATAGCTTCTATAGCTATGGTTCTGACAAAAATCAGTTTATTAACTTCGCACAACTCATGATGCGGGAGTTCCAGGATAAAAAATCTGGATTTGAAAAGGTCTGTCATGGATTACTTCAAGTGCTTTTAGTCTATATTGCGCGAAAGCAAAACTTGTCTGTAATCTCAGACTCTTCTTTCCGGCTTTCCAAGGAGTGCGCGCTTGCTAAACGTTATATTGATATCAACTATTCCCAGAATATTACGTTAGATTCTTTAGCAGAAATTACACATATCAATAAATTTTATCTGGCACACTCATTTACAGAATGTATCGGACAATCTCCGATTAACTATTTAACCAACCGAAGACTTGAAGCGAGCAAAGAACTGTTGACTTCTTCGAATTTGTCGGTAACGCAGGTTGCTTCCAGCGTCGGCTTTTCATCTCAATCTTATTTCTCACAGAACTTCCAGAAGAAGGTTGGCATGTCACCCAGACAATATCGTAAACTGCACTCAAAGTAAAAAAATCCTAACAAGTGCAAGGCGAATTACGCTTTGCAGCTTCGTTAGGCTATTTTTCTGCATTTAAGAACGATTTTTTTAGCTTTTTTAGTATACTTTCTCTACTTTTCTGTTATAATGATACTTAGTGTTTGTTAATTTTACTTATATTTGGAGGCTTTTACACATGAAAAAGAAAAACGCTGTACAGACAATATCAATTCCCTCAGCTCACTCCAATAACACACTGATTCCTCAAACTTCAAACGTCTCCGCGAAAATTACATTATCTGATTCTATTTTGTCCGGAGCCGTTATCGAATATCGCAAAGCCGGTTACAACTTTATTCGTCACTTACATACGAATATTGAAATTTATCGAATTCTTTCCGGCGAATGTTATATGGATATTCAATCCGAAACACTCCACTTCACAGAAGGGGACTTTGTCATGATCCTTCCTGATGTGGTACATTCCTTTTATCTGAACGATACCTCAGACTGTGAATTCCAGCATATTCATTTTGATCCGGATCTATTTTCAACGATTATCCTTGATAATGATGGGATTTTTCCGATCACATTGCTTCATGCGGTGTTATTCTCTTCCCATTTTTATTATCGACTGCGTTCGGATGCGACGATTGACGAGCAACTTCAAAAATTGATTGATCTGTATACTGCTTCTGAGAGTCTGTTTACCGCAGCAAACGTAAATGTTGCACTGATGAATTTGATGCTTTACATTCTCGATCATACCGAACCGGTGCATGAATACAAAGAACCACAGCTACAAAATAGCTATGTCGCTTATGCACTGAATTATATTCACGATCATTATACTACCAAAATCTTACAAGAAGACATCGCAATACAGTTGCAAATTTCGGTCCGCTATTTAAGCAAGATTTTTAAAAGCTATATGGGTGTGACTCTCTCAAACTATATTAATATTTATCGCATTAACTGTTCAATTGAGCTAATGCAAAACACCAATTTAACTTTGACAGAAATTGCGCTGCAGGTTGGATTTAAAGACTCGCAACATTATTCAAAGGTCTTTATGAATGTAATTAATGAGACCCCTTCACAATATCGAAAAACTGTTTCAAAATAATATCTAATACAAAACAGGCAGGAGCGAATCATCTTCACTCCTGCCTACTTTATTTTCCTTTATTGCTTTATCAAGCGGATATTCGCAATCCGCTTTCGCTACTTGCTCATAACCAAATAGCTGCTACGCAGCTTATCAGAAGGGGCTTG
>ENA-OPDA01002013-OPDA01002013.1-human-gut-metagenome-genome-assembly--contig:-NODE-2013-length-12551-cov-2.440381_pt1 | contig 12551 bp, 8 predicted proteins | sample MGYA00241253_ERZ501486 | MGnify/ENA primary metagenome ERZ501486 (study PRJEB25962, sample SAMEA2042510) | human gut metagenome | biome: human gut; feature: human-associated habitat; material: faeces... | reverse complement strand
GGCACCCGTTGGGCCGCGGTCGGCGACTCCATGGCCCGCGTGCTTGCGGCGAACGGTGCCAAGGTGGTGCGCGAATACTATTTCAACGATCACGGCGAGCAGATCAACCGTTTCGCCAAGTCGCTGGTCGCGGCAGCCCACGGTGAGGAAACCCCGATCGACGGTTACAAGGGCGCTTATATCGATGAGATCGCACGTCGCGTCATCGATGAGGCAAAAGCCGACGGTATTGCGATTCTCGACCTGCCGCGCGTCGACGGTGGCGTTGACAACGATGGCAATCCGCTGGGTGAGGGCGATTCCGAACAGCGTGAGGAATTCCGCAAGCGTGCAGTGCCGATGATGTTCGACGAAATCCGCAAATCCATGAAGGATTTCCGTGTGAATTTCGACGTGTGGTTCCATGAGAACAGCTTGTATTCCGATGGTGAAGTCGACAAGGCGATCGCCGATCTGCGTGAACGCGGCGACATTTACGAAAAGGATGGCGCAACCTGGTTCGAATCCACCAAGCATGGTGACGACAAGGATCGTGTGATTATCAAGTCCGACGGCAACTACGCGTATTTCGCAGCTGATATTGCTTACTATCGCAACAAGCGTCATCGTGACAACGATCCGGCAGACATCGCCATTTACATGCTGGGTGCCGACCATCACGGCTATATCGGCCGCATGATGGCCATGTGCGCCGCATTCGGCGACGAACCTGGCGAAAACATGCAGATTCTTATCGGCCAGCTCGTCAACGTGCTGAAGGACGGCAAGGCAGTGCGCATGTCGAAGCGCGCCGGCAATGTGGTGACCATCGACGATCTGACCGACGCTATCGGCGTGGATGCCTCCCGTTATTCGTTGGCACGCACCGACTACAATTCCCCGGTCGACATCGACCTGAACCTGCTCGCTTCGCATTCCAACGAGAATCCGGTGTACTACGTGCAGTATGCGCACGCCCGCTCCTGCAATGTGGATCGCAATGCGGCTGCTGCCGGCATCACCTACGAGGGTGCCGACGTGAGCCTGCTCGACACCGCCGCCGACGGCGAAGTGCTTGCCGCGCTCGCCCAGTGGCCGGCCCTGCTGCGCGAAGCCGGAGACCTGCGCGCCCCGCATCGCGTAGCCCATTACTTGGAAGACCTCGCCGCCACCTACCACAAGTGGTACAACGTGGAACGCGTGGTGCCTATGGAGCTCACTGATCCGGAAGCTCGCGGCGAACAGGCTGAAGCCCTGCGCATCGCCAAGGCTCCGGAACCGGCTCGTGCAGCCGCACGTTTGAAGCTCAATGACGCCGTTAAGACGGTTATCGCCGAAGGCCTTGACCTGCTTGGCGTCGCAGCCCCAGACAGGATGTGATCGCCATGGCAGTCACCCCCATCTGGCCGGCCGGCTCCAACGTGAACGAGCAAGGTGAAATCACGTTCCATGGCCGCACTGCCGAAAGCCTGCTGAACGAATTTGGTTCGCCGCTCTACGTCATCGACACCGATGACGTGCGAGCCCGCGCCGCCCAATTCGTCAAATCCGCGGCAAATGCGTTCAACAACACCGTAACCCACGTCAGTTTCGCCGGGAAAGCACTGCTTTCTAAGGAAATCTGCCGCATCGTCACCGAATCCGGCATGCTGATCGACACCTGCACCATGGGCGAGATGCGCATCGCGCTCGCCGCAGGTGTTCCCGGAAGACGACTCGTGCTGCACGGCAACAACAAGTCCGATGCGGAAATCGAGCTCGCCATTACCGAAGGCTTCGCCAAAATCGTGGTGGACGAGCCGAACGAGCCGGCCCGTATCGCCGAAATCGCCAAGCGTCTCGGCAAGCGCGCTCGCGTGATGTTGCGTGTTACGTCCGGCATTCATGCGGGCGGCCACGAATTCGTGTCTACCGCGCATGAGGACCAGAAGTTCGGTGTCGCCTTGCTGCCGGTTGGTGCCGATGCAAGCAAGCTGAACGTGCTCGACGATTTGGCTGACGTGACCCTCGCAGGGTCGAACGCACGCCTAGGCGAAAGCGAAGCCACTCCGGGCGAAAGCGCAGAACGCCAACTGCAGTACGACATCAAATATCCGTACGACATGAGCCACGAGAAGGTTTCCGAAGGCGACCGCAAGCTCGCCGAAGCCATGACCATGGTGGCTGATGGCCCCGCGCTCGCCGTATTGAAGGAGATCTACCGCCATCAGGACGTGCTCGAACTGGTCGGCGTGCATTCGCATATCGGGTCGAACATTCACGATGCGGACGCCTTTATCCAGGCCGCGAAGCGCATGATGCTGCTGCGCAAGACCTTCTACGCCACCGACGCATACACCCTGCCGGAGGTCGACTTGGGCGGCGGCTATTCCGTGGCCTACACCGATGGCGAGGATTCCATGGATCTCGATACGGAACTTGCCCGCCTTGCCGATGCGGTCACCACCGTGAACCGTGCGCTCGGCATGCCCGCTCCGGTCATCTCGTTCGAGCCGGGCCGTTGGACGGTCGCCCCGACCGGCGTCACCCTGTATCGTGTGGGCACGGTCAAGCCGGTGCAGCTTGCCGGAACCGCGAAAGACAAGGCTGGCAATCCGGTTACGGAACGCGTGTACGTGTCTGTCGACGGCGGCATGAGCGACAATATTCGTCCGGCATTGTATGGATCGGATTACACTACGAGAATCGCCAATCGTGAGGGTTCCAGCGAAACCAAGCTGTGCCGTGTGGTCGGCATGCACTGCGAATCGGGCGATATCATCGTCAACGAGGTGCGTCTTCCTGCCGATATTCAGCGTGGTGACGTGCTGGCGGTACCTGTTACGGGTGCATACGGTCGCACGATGGCCAGCAACTACAATCAGGCGCTGATTCCTGCGGTTGTTGCCGTATCCGAGCAAGACGCGCATGTGATGATTCGCCGTCAGACGGTCGACGATTTGCTGGATTGGGATGTGAGCGAATAGCGATTCGTGGCGTTTCGCTCGTGTTTCGTATTGTTCATGGCGATTCGTCTCAAATTGCGGACGCAACATGGATGCAGCATGGACGGTTTTCGGGGCAAAGCTCAGAAACCGTCCATTTTCGTATGATTTCGCGGTCTTACGTCATATCGAGACCGTACAATAGGCAGGGTTACACCAATACTTCACATTCAAGGGAGGATGCCTTGGCACAGGAAGATGTTGCGCCGATTCGCGTTGGATTGTTGGGCGCGGGCACGGTCGGCTCTCAGACCGCACGCCTGCTGGTGGAGCAGAAGGATGAGCTTGCCGCACGCATCGGTCGACCGATCGAACTGACCGGCGTCGCCTGCCTTGATCCGTCGGAAACCGACCCGTTCCCGTGGATCGACAAGTCCGTGGTGACCACCGACACCATGAGCGTGGCCACCAATGCCGACATTGTGGTCGAACTGATTGGCGGAACCGGCGTGGCCCGCAAGTTCGTGCTTGCGGCCATCGAATCCGGCGCTTCCGTGGTTACCGCCAACAAGGCGTTGCTGGCCAAGTATGGTCCGGAAATCTATGCCGCCGCCGAGGCCAAGGGCGTCGATATCTACTTCGAGGCTTCCGTGGGTGGTGCGATTCCGTTCCTCAAGCCACTGCGTGAATCCCTCGTCGGAGACAAGGTGACGAGCATGCTCGGCATCGTCAACGGCACCACGAACTACATTCTCGACGAAATGACCACCAAGGGTCTTGATTTCGACGACGTGCTGAAGGACGCTCAGGCCAAGGGATACGCCGAAGCGGATCCGACCGGAGACATCGAAGGCTACGATGCGGCCAACAAGGCGGCCATCATGGCCACGCTCGGTTTTCACACCAACGTGACCATTGACGATGTGTCCGTTGAGGGCATCACCAAGATCACCGCCGACGATATTGCTGCCGCAACCGCCGAAAACAAGGTCATCAAGCTGTTGGCCGTGGTGGAGAATGGCGAGGCCGGTGTGTCTGCCCGCGTGTATCCGGCGCTGATTTCCAACGAGCATCCGCTGGCTTCCGTGCATGGTTCCTTTAACGCGGTGTTTGTGAAGGCCGAAGCGGCCGACGATCTGATGTTCTATGGTCGTGGCGCTGGCGGCGCTCCGACCGCTTCTGCAGTGGTTGGCGATGTGGTGACCGAGGCGCGTCACATCGCACAGGGATGCACTGGCCCGACCATTCCGCTGTATAAGGATTTGAAGAAGTCTCCGATCGAGGCTTCCAAGGCCGAGTTCGCGGTGCGTTTCGTGATTCACGACAATCCGGGCGTGCTTGCGGCCATCGCGGCCAAGTTCGCCGAGCATGGCGTGTCTATCAATGGTGTGAACCAGGATCTCAAGCCCACGCTGAAGGATCCGGGTTACGACGGCGAACTGCAGCAGCTGCGCCTTGTCACGCACATGACCGACGAGCTTACCCTGCGTGAAACCGTGAAAGACGTGTGCGCACTCGACTGCGTGGTTGGCGAGCCTTCCATCCTCCGCGTGCTCAACTAACAGTTATGAGACGGCTGCTCAAATCGTTGCGATTGGGCGGCCGTCTTTTCGTTCATATTCCGGCTGCTGTGTTGGGCAATTGCTTGCCGATTGTTTACTCAATCGCCCGTTGATTATGGGCTTGAATTTGACTCTTATACCCTTTCGGGTATACGGTGCTTGACTTGTAAAGAAGATGTGACGAAGGACGACGAGATATGACTCCAGTTACTCGTAAAGTGCGTGTGCGTGTTCCGGCTACCAGCGCCAATCTTGGTTCTGGCTTTGATACGGTCGGACTCGCTCTGGACTACCACGACGAACTTGAATTCACACTGAGCGCCGATCCGGTGAACACTGCGGCTCAGGTGATGATCGAAGGCGAAGGCGCCGATACCCTCCCGCGTGACGAAACCCACTTGGTGGTTTCCACGTTCCGCCGTGCATGCCAGACCTTTGGTCTGGGCCGTGTGGGTTTCATTCTTCAGGCTCACAACAACATTCCTCAGGCACGAGGCATGGGCTCTTCCGCAGAGGCCATTGTGGCGGGCATCGCAGCCGCGGCCGCCTTCGCGCAGGACGACGAACTCAACCGTGATGCCGTGTTCGAGCTTGCCGCCGCCATCGAAGGCCATCCGGACAATGTGGCTCCGGCCGTGTATGGCGGGCTCACCATGTCTTGGGACATGGAAACCCCCGAAGGTGTCGGTTCCGTGCCGATTCCGGGCGGCGAGCCGCTGCATAAGGGCTTCCATACCATCAACTATCGTGTTGCCGACGATCTGACCGCCGCCGTGTTTGTGCCGGATTATGAGCTGTCCACCGAAAAGGCGCGTCAGGCGCTGCCGGGCCAGCTGGCGTTCAAGGATGCTGTGCACAATGTGTCTCGTGTGAGCCTGCTGCCGGCCGCCATGAATCCTGCGATGCTGGCGACTGGTCAGCGTCAGAATGCCAATGCGTTGCTGTTCGCCGCCACGCAGGATCGTTTGCATCAGCCGTATCGCGCTCCTTTGATGGAACCTTCGTGGGCACTGATCGAAAAGCTGCGTTCCCATGGTTTCGCATCCATGGTTTCCGGTGCCGGCCCATGCGTGCTCGTGCTGCATCATGGCGACGCTCACGAACAGCTGGAACAGCTCGCTTCCGAAGAGCTCGCTTCCGGCCATTGGCGTGTGCTGCATTTGGGTGTCGACACCAAGGGTGTGCAGGTGGAACGCGTATGAACAACTCCATTCCGCTGATTCTCGCCTCCAAATCCAAGCCTCGCCGTGACGTGCTTTTCTCGGCTGGTATTTGCCCCACGATTCGTGTATCGAACGTGGACGAGCCGGCAGCGCTTGAACGTGAGGCAGCCGCCATGGGCGTTGCCGTAAGCGATCTGAGCGTGGAGCAGCGTGTGATGATTCTCGCTACGGCCAAAGCCGAAGCCGTGCATCGGGCGTATCGTAACGTTGCCGCCACCGCTGCAGCGGCGCACGGCAATCGCATAATCGGATATCCGCTGAAAGCCGTTGCCGAATCTTCCGAACATCCAGATAATGCTGAAAATACTGGAGATTCTGCATCTTTAGAACATCCTCGTATTACATTGCGTGTGGACGAAGTGCAGTCCGCCTCCGACGTAAATACCCGCGATTTTTCGGGAATCACCATTCCTACGATCACTGAATCGATTGCTGATTTCGTTGATGACGAGCCGAGCCTGACCCGTGCGGAAGTCGGTCCGCTGATTCTTGGCTGCGATTCCATGTTCCTACTTGACGGCGAATGCTACGGCAAGCCGCATAGCGTTGAGGTGGCTCGGGAACGGCTGCGTGCCATGCGCGGTGCCACCGGCGAACTGTGGACGGGCCATTGCCTGATCGACTTCGCCACCGGGCGTATCGCGCGAGGCGCGAGCAGGGCTACGCTGCACTTCAGTGAATATTCCGACACCGATATCGAACGGTACATCGCTACCGGAGAACCGTTGGAAGTGGCCGGTTCTTTCACGCTTGAGGGCTTCGGTGGAGCGTTCATCGACTCCATCGAAGGCGATCCGCACGGCATTATCGGCCTGAGTCTTCCGCTGGCGCGCCGTTTGGCCGCTGAGCTTGGCGTGGAATGGACTGATCTGTGGAACGTGACGCGAGCCGATCAAGAACCGGACGTTGAACACGATTCACGAACCGGTGCCGCAAAACCGCTTCCTCCCAAGGAAAACGTGCATCAGCCGGGTGATGGTTGGATTGATTGCGATTGCGGCCGCAAGCATTGGGGCACGAACGGCGCTTCCGGTGTGCTGCTGGCCCGCCGAAGCGAACAGACCGGCGAAGTGACGCACGTTGTCATGCAACATCGCGCGGTGTGGAGCGCGGAAGGTGGCACATGGGGCATTCCAGGAGGTGCCACCGCCGACGGTGAAAGCCCGATCGAAGGCGCGCTGCGCGAATCGTACGAGGAAGCCAACATTACCCCCGAAGATATTGATGTGGTCGGCTCGTACTGCGAAGACCACGGACCGTGGGCCTACACCACCGTGTTCGCTTTCGAAAAGCCGGGACACCGCGTGGAGCCGAAGGCCAACGACGATGAAAGCATGGAAATCGAATGGGTGCCGATTGAGGAAGTCCCCAATCGTAAACTGTTAACCGCCATGCGTACCGACTGGCCGAATTTCGCTGCACGACTTGCTCAAATGGCTGAAAAATAGCGTTTGTTAGCGCTAACCGAGGCTGCGTGTAGAATAGTCGAAAGTAACAACGGTAGTGTGCGGGAGGCGACGGGGCATGGCAGGCAGGCGTAATGCAGGCAAAAAACGTCCTTCGATGTTCGAAGTGGCAAAATTCGCGGGAGTGAGCCATCAGACCGTATCCCGGGTTATCAACCATTCGCCGGACGTTTCCGATGTGACGCGTGAGAAGGTGCAGAAGGCTATTGACGAACTTGGCTATCGCCCTAGCAACTCTGCCCGCGCGCTTGCCTCGCGCCGTTCCCGCACCATCGGGCTCATCGCCGGCGGTCAACGGTTTTACGGACCGATTTCCGCGATTTCGTCGATAGAATCGATGGCTCGACAGCATGGTCTGTTCATGACGGTGAGCATGGTGCACGAGGCCCTGTGCACGCAGGCTGAATTCGACGACCTATGCCGCACGTTCGATGAGATGAACGTCGATGCCTTCATTCTCCTCACGCCGACCGATGTCATGTTCTCTGCGGCCTGCCGTACGCAGGTCATGCAGCCGCGTGTGATCGTCACTTCCACGCATGGCAGTATCGGCGTGCAGGATGGTTTGCGATTGATGTCTCCCGCCGATCGCCGTCGCGTATCCGTCGTCGGTATGGACCAATGGTCCGCAATGGCTGAAGTGATGCGTCTCGTAGTGGAGTACGGTCATCGTTCCGTACTGTATTTCGCCGGTCCGAAAGATTGGCGTGATGCGGCCACGAGACTGCTGGCGTGGAACAAGCTGTGCGCGACCAATGCCGTTAATTCGGTGACCGTGCAGTGCAATACGTGGGAAGCCTCCGAGGCGTACGGCAAAATGAATCATATTCTCGACAACATCGGACGTACCGGCGGCAGTTTGCCAACCTGCATGGTGTGTGCGAACGACAACCAGGCTGTTGGAGTGGCACGCGCATTGCATGAGCATGGAGTACGGATTCCGCAGGATGTGAGCTTGGTCGGATTCGACGACATGCCTGCGATGGACAACATGTTCCCTCCGCTGACCACGGTTCGTCCTGGTTTCGAGCAGTTGGGTGTGGCTGCGATGCGTGAGGCGTTGTATCTGTTGGGGGAGGGTGACGAGAATTCGTTCGCCGCGTCCCGGCATGGCGTTGGTTTGGTATCGGCGGAACTGATCAAGCGCAGTTCAATCGGTCCCGTGCAGCGACGTTGATGGTCGGTTGTTCTCCTCCTATGATTTCGTGAACCGGTGCTGAGTGCGGACTCGGCACCGGTTCGCTGTTTCGGACGATTGCGCTGACGGATTGTTTCTTTGACACGCGAGTTTGTGCGGTTCGTAATTTACGTTTAGAATAGTGAGCGTTAACAGTGAGCGCTAACATTCGGTTGACAGAGTGGTTGTGTAGGCGCTTGGACACAAGGAGTTTGACACTATGGCGCAAGAGCAAGAACTTGACGACCAAGTCGCATTGACCGCCGAGAAGATCCGTGCCGGTAAGACGAGCCTAGGCATCGAATTCGGTTCCACCCGAATCAAGGCCGTACTCATCGACGACACCTATCGCACGATCGCCGCCGGCGATTATGGCTGGGCCAGTCATCTTGAGGATGGCCTGTGGAGCTACACCCAGGAAGAGATTTGGAAGGGTCTGCAGACCGCATACGCGGCGATGGCGCAGAATGTGGAAGCCGCATACGGTGAGAAGCTCGCGCGAGTCGGACATATCGGCTTCTCCGCCATGATGCACGGCTATCTTGCCTTTGACAAGAACGGCGAGCTGCTGGTGCCGTTCCGCACCTGGCAGAACACCAGCACTTCCGAAGCACACGAGAAGCTTTCCGAACTGTTCCAGTACAATATTCCGGAACGCTGGTCCATCGCCCACCTGTACCAGGCGGTGCTCAACAAGGAAGAGCACATCGGCAAGGTCGCGTATTTCACCACGCTCGCCGGCTATGTGCACTGGAAGCTCACCGGCAAGAAGGTTCTCGGCGTCGGCGATGCCTCCGGCATGTTCCCGATCGACCCGACCACCCACGCCTACGAAACCGAATTCATCGAGAAGTTCAGCGCGTTGCCGGAAGTCGCCGAACAGCCGTGGAATCTCTCTGACCTGCTGCCGGAACCGTTGGTCGCAGGCACCCCGGCCGGCACGCTGACCGCCGAAGGCGCCAAGCTGCTCGACCCGACCGGAACCCTTCAGCCGGGCATTGTCCTCGCGCCGCCGGAAGGTGACGCGGGCACTGGCATGGTCGCCACCAACTCCGTGCGCGTACGTACCGGCAATGTCTCCGCAGGCACCTCCATCTTCGCGATGGTTGTTCTTGAGCACAAGCTCAAGGCTCTGCACCCGGAAGTCGACCTCGTCACCACTCCGGCCGGCGATCTCGCTGGCATGAGCCACGCCAATAACTTCACTTCTGACCTCAACGCGTGGGTTGGTCTGTTCGGCCAGTTCGCGGCCGCCTTGGGAACGCCCGTCGATACGGGCAGCCTGTACGGCACGCTGTTCCGTGCCGCGATCGCGGACGGTGTCGATGCCAACTGCGGCGGACTTATCAACTATCCGTTCCGCTCCGGTGAATTCCTTGCAGGTCTGCCGGAAGGACGCCCGCTGTTCGTGCGTGGTCCTGAAGCCCGCATGAGTCTAGGCAACTTCATGCGCGCTCAGCTGTTCAGCGCGTTCTCTCCGGTCAAGATCGGCATGGACGTCATGACCAAGAACGAAGGCGTCGCGGTCGACTCCCTCGTCGGACACGGTGGCATCTTCACCACCCCGAAGGTCGCCCAGAAGATTCTTGCAGCCGCATTCGATACACCGATCAAGGTAATGTCCACCGCTGCCGAAGGCGGCGCATGGGGCATGGCCGTGCTTGCCGATTATCTGTGGCATGCCGACCAGCCGCTCGATGAATTCCTTGATGCTCGCGTGTTCGCCGATGCCGCGTCCACTACGGAAAATCCGGATGAAAGCGATGTCGCAGGATTCGAGGAATTCTTCGATCGCTTCCGCAAGGGGCTGGCGATTGAGCACACGGCAATCGCAAATATTCCCTTGGAAACCAAGTAAGTTTTGTGGAAAGGAAACATATCATGGCAACTTTGGCTGATTACGGCCCGGAAGTACGCGCCGAAGTCAAGCAGGTGCGCGAAGTCGTGGCCACCCTGCACGAGCAGCTCATCAAGTGGAACCTCGTGGTGTGGACCGCCGGCAACGTCTCCCAGCGTCTGCACACCGCCGACCTGATGGTCATCAAGCCCTCCGGCCTGCGTTACGAGTACCTCACCCCGAGCTCGATGGTCGTTTGCGACCTCGACGGCAACGTGGTGGACGGTTCCGAAGCTCCGAGCTCCGACACCGCCTCCCATGCCTACATCTACCGCCACATGCCCGACGTCTACGGTGTAGTGCACACCCACTCCACCTACGCCACCGCATGGGCGGCCACCGGTCAGAACATTCCTTGCGGTCTGACCATGATGGGTGACGAATTCGGCGGTCCGGTGCCGGTAGGTCCCTTCCGTCTCATCGGCTCCGAAGCCATCGGCGAAGGCGTGGTGGAAACCCTGAAGAAATATCCGAAGTCTCCGGCCGTGCTCATGCAGAACCATGGCCCGTTCACCATCGGCAAGGATGCTGAAGGCGCCGTCAAGGCGGCCGCTATGACCGAAGAGGTCGCCCGCACCATGTGGGCCGCCAAGCAGATCGGCGACATCATCCCGATTGCCCAGGAAGACATCGACAAGCTTAACGACCGTTACACCAACGTCTACGGACAGCATTGACGTGACGGAGCGGATCCTGCATGGTTCCGTTCTGCCACACAACACATACCCCTATCCAACACAATGAAGTAAGGAAACAACGATGGCAATGGAAAACCCGTTCGAAGGTAAGGAAATCTGGTTCGGCGTCGGTTCGCAGGACCTGTACGGCGAGGAAGCGTTGCGCCAGGTGGCTCAGCAGACCGGCGAAATGGTCGACTTCCTGAACAGCACCGGCAAGATCCCGGCCAAGATCGTGCTCAAGCCCACCCTGAAGTCCTCCGACGGCGTCAAGGCCTTCATGACCGAAGCCTCCGCCAACCCGAACGTCATCGGTGTGATCACTTGGTGCCACACCTTCTCCCCGGCCAAGATGTGGATCCGTGGCCTCGAAGTGCTTACCAAGCCGCTGCTGCAGCTGGCCACCCAGCACCATAAGGAGATTCCGTGGGAGACCATCGACATGGACTTCATGAACCTCAACCAGGCCGCCCACGGCGACCGTGAGTTCGGCTACATGGTGTCCCGCCTCGGCATTCCGCGCAAGATCGTTGTCGGACACTACACCGATCCGGAAGTCGCCGAAAAGGTCGGCACCTGGGCACGCGCCTGCGCCGGCTGGAACGCATCCCAGAACATGAAGGTCATGCGTTGGGGCGACAACATGCGCAACGTCGCCGTCACCGAGGGCGACAAGACCGAGGCCGAACGCGTGTTCGGCGCCTCCATCAACACCTGGGCCGTCAACGAGCTCGTCGCTGCATACGACAAGGTCAAGGACGATCAGGTCAAGGCCCTCATCGAGGACTACAAGGCCAAGTACGACGTGGCTCCCGAGCTGCTCGACTCCCGCTACGACGAGCTCTTCATCGCTGCCAAGGAAGAGTGCGCCATGGTCAACATGATGCGCGAAAACGGCTGCACCGCCGGCGTTGACAACTTCGAAGACCTTGGTGCCCTGCCGCAGCTGCCGGGTGTCGGCCCGCAGCGATTCCCGTCCGAGTACGGCTGGGGCTTCTCCGCCGAAGGCGACTGGAAGACCGCCGTGCTGGTGCGTATCGGCGCCGTGATGGGCTACGGCCTTGAAGGTGGCGCATCCCTGATGGAGGACTACTCCTACAACTTCACCGCCGGCAACGAGCTCGACATGGGTTCCCACATGCTGGAAGTCTCCCCGTCCATCGGTACCATCGCCAAGCCCAAGCTGGCCATCTACCCGCTGGGTATCGGCGGCAAGTCCGATCCGGTGCGTCTGGTGTTCTCCGGCAAGCCTGGTGACGCCGTCGTGGTTTCCATGGCTGACGAGCGTGAACGTTTCCGTCTGCTCATGGACGAGGTCTCCATCGTCGAGCCGCAGGGTTCCCTCAAGAACCTGCCGTGCGCACGTGCTGTCTGGAAGCCGAAGCCGGACCTCAAGACCGCCGTGCAGTGCTGGATCACCGCCGGTGGCTCCCACCACACCTGCATGACCACGTCCGTCGGTCGTGAGGCTTGGGAGGACTTCGCCCGCATCGCCGGCGTCGAACTCGCCGTCATCGACGAGAACACCACCGCCCGCCAGTTCGAGAAGGAACTGCAGCTGAGCGAAATGTACCACCGTCTCAACAACCAGCACTGATTGGCGGAGCGTATACCGCCTTTCCTCAGGTTCGACGTACCTTCGTACG
>ENA-OPDA01002011-OPDA01002011.1-human-gut-metagenome-genome-assembly--contig:-NODE-2011-length-12558-cov-2.345677_pt1 | contig 12558 bp, 9 predicted proteins | sample MGYA00241253_ERZ501486 | MGnify/ENA primary metagenome ERZ501486 (study PRJEB25962, sample SAMEA2042510) | human gut metagenome | biome: human gut; feature: human-associated habitat; material: faeces... | reverse complement strand
GTATCTGCATTTCAACTCAAGCACAATCACCTTTGCCATATTTGGCGGCTCTGTAAATATTCCACCTGTTGTGTTTGGAATACTCACAGTCATCTTAGTCTGGGTATCAATCAATGTCACAAACTGTTCAGACGGTGTTGATGGTCTTTCCGGAACACTTACCATCATTACCATAATGACCTTCTTCGTGCTTGATTCAGTGCTCAAAATAGCTGACAGCTTCAACTATTGTATTTTATTATTTGCGGTATGCCTGCTCGGATATCTGTGGTACAATGCCACACCTAGCAAGCTTTTGATGGGTGATGCGGGCTCAAGAGCCATGGGTATATTCATAGCTATTTGTGCTCTTAAATCACAAAGCCCATTCATCTACATACTGGCAGGTCTCGTGCTTATCATCGACGGTGGACTTGGACTCGTAAAGGTTTCTCTTCTTAGATTTTTGAAGATACATATTTTAAAGAATACCACAACTCCTATCCATGACCACGTCAGAAAGAAGCTCGGCTGGTCAAATGCACAGGTCGTTTTCAGATTTGCAATTATCCAGATTGTTGTGTCACTCGCAACGGTTTATCTGGCGATGATTTAACAGTTTTAAAACTATATAAAGCAAAAGCCGGAGTCTGACAATTTGTCGGCTCCGGCTTTTACTATTTACTGTGTGGACTCCTTTAACACTACCTCATACGGCAGAAGTGTCCTGTTCTCAGTCTCTTCACCCTCTATCTGTCTGAGCAAATTCTTGCAGGCTCTTGCTCCAAGCTCCTTTGAATCAAATGAAAGCGATGTAATGGACGGCACATTATTTTCCAGCACTGAGCTGTTGTAAAATGAAGCCACCTTCACCTGCTGCGGCACCTTTATATGCCTTTCGCGGAGCCGTCTCATGGCCTGCGCACAAACTGCATCATCCATACACAGCAGACAGTCGCAGCCTCTGTCAATTGCATCATCTACAGCCTTTTCGACATATGCTTTTCCTTCAAGGTTTAAAAATACAAGATTTTCATTTATTTTCTTTCCAAACTGCTCATGGGCATCCACTACGCCTGCGTATCTGGTCTGATTTACAACAATATCCTCGCTTCCACCGAGAAGCGCCATATTTTTCATGCCACGCATGAGCATAATTGATGTCAGCTCCCTGCAAGCACTTTTATGGTCATGGTCAATCTGCTTTACATCCTTATATTTGCATGAGCCAGCTGTGACAAACGGTATCATGCGCTCCTGCAAGAATGTCACCTGTGGATCATCTACCATTGTGCGAAGCAGCACCACTCCATCCACCTTATGATTCTGTATGATACGCCTAAGCCCCGCCATATCATTGCCTGAACCTATACAAAGTAAAAGGTCGTATTCCATCATACCTGCTATCTCCTGAATCCCCATTATAGCTTCCTGGAAAAAAGGCAGATCGACAAGTGCATAATCCCCCGGCATCACCACACATATATTAAATGTCTTTGACTGTGCAAGCCCCCTGGCTATTACATTAGGTTTATAATCATGCTCCTGTATATATTCAAGCACTCTTTTTCTTGTTGCAGCGCCTATCCTGCCCTTCCCCGATATAGCCCTGCTTACTGTTGTCTTTGAAACGCCAAGTGCCTCTGCTACATCTGATATCGTGATATTGTTACTCATTCTGCCGCCTCTTTCATCTAAATGTGATTAATCACTGAGCAACTTTTATTTGTTGCGCAACTCTATTGTTTTTCATTATAACCTATCTTCATACACTTGTCATCCTGGACATGCAATTTTTGCGCAACTGACTCATTCTTCCACGCATATTCGCTCAACATTTTGTTTTCTGATGATTTAACGTTTACACCATTCATTTACTAACGTATATTTATATTATGATTAAAGGGTCAAAATATCTTTTGACCCTCATATCATATTATAACTATTGGAGGTACATATAAATGAATTTTAACGAAATATTATATGGCGTGGCATATTACGACGAATATATGCCTTACGACCGCATAGAAACAGATTTTAAGATGATACGCGATGCCGGCATGAATGTTATCAGGATTGCCGAATCCACCTGGAGCACATGGGAGCCTAAGGAGGGAGTATTTGATTTTACACACCTGCACCGCATGCTTGACTGCGCAGCAAAATATGAGCTGAAGGTCATTGTCGGAACACCTACATATGCTATTCCATCATGGCTTGCAAAAAAATATCCCGATATTCTCGCTTTAACACATAACGGCAAAGAGCTCTACGGTCACCGCCAGAACATGGATATCACAAACCCTGACTATCTGCACCATGCACAGATTATCATTGAAAAGCTCATGGAGCAGGTAAAGGACTACGACTGCGTGATCGGCTTCCAGCTCGACAATGAGACAAAGCCTTATGACACCTGTTCCAAATACGCTCAGGCTAAATTCGTAGAATATCTGAAAAATGAATTTCCTGACATTGACGAGTTTAACAGGGAGTTTGGACTTGATTACTGGAGCAACCGTGTGGATGACTGGGATGCCTTTCCTGATATCCGCGGCACTATAAATATGAGTCTAGATGCGGAATACAAAAAATTCCAGAGAAAGCTCGTGACAGACTTTTTTGCATGGCAGGCCGATATCGTCAAAAAATACAAGAGAGATGACCAGTTCATCACTCACAATTTCGACTTTGAATGGCACGATTACTCTTACGGCATGCAGCCGGAGGTCAATCAGTACGAGGCTGCCAAGTGTATGGATATCGCAGGCTGCGATATATATCACCCTTCCCAGAGCAGTCTGAGCGGCCGCGAGATTACCGCCTGCGGCAATATTGCAAGAGGCATAAAAGGTAATAACTATCTGGTACTTGAGACCGAGGCTGCCGGAAATCACCCATGGCTTCCTTATCCGGGACAACTGCGTCTGCAGGCCATAAGCCACATTGCAAACGGTGCATGCATGGTTGAATACTGGCACTGGCATTCTATCCACAATGCCATAGAAAGCTACTGGAAGGGCGTGCTCTCCCACGACCTTAGACCGAACCGGCTTTATAAGGAGTGCAGTGTTATCGGAAACGAACTAAAAAAATACGGACACAGGCTGGTAAATTTGAAAAAGACAAACAGGTTTGCGGTTATTGCTGACAACGCTTCTCTTACAGGGCTTAATGAATTTAAGCTGAACAACGAAAGTGACTCCAACTACAATACCGTTTTCAGATGGCTTTGCGATGCCCTGTATCTGATGAACATTGAGTACGACGTGATTCCTGCCGATCCGGCACTTTTTGCTTCATATGAGAATATACTTGTGCCTGCACTCTATAGCGCAACAGATGATGTGCTCAATGCCTTAAATGAATTTGTTGCAAACGGCGGCAATATGGTGGTGACCTTTAAATCTGCTTTTTCGGATGAACACCTTAAAATACGCCATGACGTACAGCCTTATATTATAAACAAGGCTCTCGGCATACAGTACGATGAGTTCACCCTGCCTGACGATATCACAGTAACCTGTGGCGGCAAATCCTCAAAAGCTCGTGACTGGATGGAGATGGTCGACTGTACCACTGCCACACCTGTTGCTATGTATGAGCACAAGCACTGGGGAGTACACGCAGCTATCACAGAAAACTCTTACGACAAAGGACGCGCCATGTATCTTGCCACACTTTTTGGTGAGGACACGCTGATAGAAGCCCTAAAGCTTTTCTTCGGCGAGCAAAAAAATGAATTTGATGCTTCTTATCCCGTTGTCATAAAGCGCGGCACCAATATGCAGGGAGAAAAAATCATTTATCTGCTTAACTACTCGGATGATGAGCAGACTGTTACCTGCCATGCAGACGGTCTCAAGAAGCTTTGCGATGACAGTACAGTATCAGCAGGCGATTGTATAGCTCTTGCCCCATGGGATTTTAGCATTCTTTATTCAGATTAGCCCACAGGTTATATCCTATGCTTTTTGCTGCAGATAAATATTTCACAAAAAGCTCATTATATAAGGTCTCAATTATTAATTTTTTCATAAAATTTATTAAGTCTTTTGTTTTGGTGTTGTTTGAATTATTTTTCAGTGTTATAATTTCATGCGGATTAAAAAGGTGGTTTTATGAAGAAAATACAGAATAAGCTTATAGAGCTTTTCAACCGCTACAAGCATGTGTGGATTTTATCATACTTTATCATATATCTGACCTGGTTTGGATATTTAGAGCGCACTGTTACCACACATTATCACTTGATTCATCTTCCGATAGATGATTATATACCGTTTTGTGAATACTTTGTTATTCCTTATATCATGTGGTTTGGCTATGTGGCCTTTGGAATTGCTTTCACGGCATTACATGACAAAAAAGAATTTTACAGACTGTGTGCGTTTTTATATACCGGTATGACCGTATTTTTGGTTATATCAACGCTCTACCCGAATGGTCACAATTTAAGACCTTATTATTTCACGCACCACAATATGTTTACAGCGCTTTGCGAGTGGCTTTACTCCACTGACACACCGACGAACCTGTTTCCGAGCATTCACGTATACAATTCGCTCGGCATTCATTTTGCGGTGATGCACAGCAGCTATTTCAAGGATAAAAAGCACGTTCAGCACGCATCCTTAGTGCTTTGTGTTCTGATTATACTGTCTACCATGTTTATCAAACAGCACTCAGTATTTGACGTTTCTACAGCCTTTATGCTTGCTTTCGTAATGTACAATGTGGTCTACATCAAAAACTGGATGCATCTGCCACAGAAGAGCGGAAGCTTCCAGGATGCGGCAAACAGCAAGGTTCGTGTTTGATTTAATAATTGCAGCTTTCAACTCAAAAAGACATCAGCCGGAATTTACACCGGTTGATGTCTTTTTATATTTCACTCATAAGAATGCATGACACTCACAGTCTGCATATCTGTCCTGTTATCTTACTCTCTCCCTGCTGTAGTCAAGCACCTTGTCCACAGTGGATTTTATTTCTACTGAATTTTTCCTCTGAGTCGAAATTTCTGCATATGCATCCTCTATCTGCAGCTTATTGCGCTCCTCAAACTTGATAATCTCCTCCTGTGTATTGCGGATTGACACAATCTGCTGTCTGCACGCTTCTATCATGTCAACTGAAATCTCATCACACTGTGAAAACACATGATTGAGCTCTACTCCCTGCTTCATGAGCTTTGTCGTAGCAACATTGTTGTCCTTTAGAAGCCCTACAAGATGGCTCACCTGCTCTTTAAGTGCACTAATCTCAGCTTTTGCCTCTGAAAGCTCCTGTTTAACAGCATCAATTGCACTGTCATATGAAACAGATGCCTCCCTTATACTCTCAGCAGCCTCTACGAACAGCTTTCCCTGCTCTCCAAGCATGCCCGCCTCTATAGCAGCATTGAGTGAGAGAACACTCATCTGCTTATTCTGTTCCTTCATCTGCGCAGCTATATCCGCACAGCTATCCACATGCTCCTCAAGCCTGTCCGATGTCTCTGACAAGCTCTTAGCCGGAGCTGTAAAATGCTTATTGTTTTCGACAAGCGCACATGTATCCTCATGCTGTGTGGCAATTGCCTTTGCCGCACTCTCAAGACTTGTAAGATTATCCGCAGCCGCCTTTACACACTCTGTAAAGCTGTCGTTTAAGGCTGATATGGCATCCATGCTGTCCTTTGAAAATTCCACCACATTATTTGCATTATCACTTAGCTGCTTAAGGGATGACTCCTCAAGCTGTCTTGATTTCTCCAGCTCATCAAAATCAGCCTCTATAAGCTTTGACTTTGCATTTACATTCTCGAAAAATCCCCTGTCATTATCCAATTGTTCCTTCATATACGCTAATTCCTCAGCGGATATTTTTGCTCTGTTCCCAAACACTGATCTATTCTGCCACTCAAAATGTGTTCAAATATACTCAAACACATCGAGAAATTGAAGTCCTTGCGGATACTTCTTACTGCTTCATTGTGTATGCTTTGGCGATTGTAAACAATACGCTACTCACAAGTTCTTGTACACTCCACAGTCGTAAATTCCTGCGATAGCCCGCAGTACATACTTACGTTTGCGTTTATTATGCAACTTCGTAAGTTAAAGCATCTCTTAGATTAAGAGCAGCATTGAAATCCCTATCCTCAACATAGCCACAATCACAACGATATATTCTATCTGAAAGCTTCAAATCTTTCTTGATAGCACCACAGCAATGACATATTTTGGATGATGGATACCATCTGTCTACGACTCTTAATTCAATACCATTTTCATCACACTTAGCTTTAAGCTTAGTTCTAAATTCATAGAACTTTTGTGATGCAACGGCTTTTGATAGATGTCTGTTCTTCATCATTCCTGATACATTCAAATCTTCAATCGTTATATAAGATGGCTTGGTTTTCACTATCTCGGCTATTGATTTATTGATATAATCAGTACGGATATTATCTATTTTATGATGAAGTCTTTGTACTTTGAGCTTTTGCTTTTGTATATTCTTTTGAGTGGACTCTCCTTTCTTTAAGTTCTCATATTTTCGTGAGAGACATCTTTGTTCTCTACGCAGTTTCTTTTCCAATTTTTTAATTCTTGTTGACTTATTGATATTTTTATAAGTTTTACCATTGGAAACAATCGCCAAGTCTTTTAAACCCAAGTCAATTCCTATACCACCATTGCTATTATTAGCAATCTTAGCGTCGGGAATTTCTACAAGAACTGACACATAATATCTGTCTGCTTTGATGGATACTGTACCGCTTTTGATTTTCCATCCGTCTTTAGTTGTTGGTATATAACCTTTTTCTTTAATGCGTACCCAACCTAAAGTGGGTATGTTCAGCCTATGTCTCTCACATCTACAGTCTTTAGTATTGTTCTTTACGAAATACATTTTTACATCAGATTTACCTTTCTTTTTGAAATTAGGAAAAGCGCTTTGATGTTTAAAAAATCTTGTAAATGCAGTACATCCATCTTCAATAGACTTTTTTACAGCTTTTGAATATGCTTCTTTAATCCATATTTTATCAGGATTATTAGGAATATACTCATTATTAAGCCATACGCTGAAACTCTTGCCAGTCATAAACTTTTCACCTTTATCGTATAAAGCTTTGTTGTGACCGAGATAGAAGTTGTAGACGTATCTACAAGTGCCGATAGTCTTGTTAATCTTGATTTTTTGCTCGACTGTCGGATTTATTTCCGTTTTGAAGCTCTTTAGCAATTTCCTCATCCCCTTCTATTTGTTTTTTATACTTATGAAGACCGTACAATCTACAGGAGAAAACGTGAAGTATGGATACAATATCCTGTACAAGTTCTTCTTGCGGTGATAGTTCTTCATTATTCACTACCACTATGGTTGTATTAAACTTCATACAGAATTTTTCAAACCAATCATAGCCAAATCTGACAAATCTATCTTTATGTGTAACTATAATAGTTTTGATTTTTTGTTCCATTACTTCATCTAATAATTGATTCCACTTTTTACGATTGTAGTTAAGCCCGCTTCCATAATCTTCAATACATTGATCTACAATGATACCTTTAGCATTGCAAAACTGACGTAAAAAAGTTACTTGGTTTTGTAAATCATCTTTTTGGTTTCTTGTAGATACTCTGGCATAAATAACAATCTGACGATTATCGTTTTCAGTATTTATGCCCTTAAACTGAAGATATTGGTCATAAGTATAATAACGCCTATCAGTCGGAGTCCGATTTGCTTTCAGAATCCCCTCTCTATCCCAACGTTGTAACGTTTTGACTGAGACACCCAATAATTCAGCAAAATCTTTTGGTTTGTAATTAGTGATATTAGATGTGTTCATAACAATATCCTCCATGAGTATATTTTAATACATTCAATCACTATTGACAATGATTTTGATCGCTTAAAGTTTCCTCCTGTTCCATATATTTTGCGATATCAGGGGCAAAAGCCGTTCGTACCTGCACGATAATGCTCTTGAACTTTATGTAAAAAATGAGCCGGCTGCCTGACTTTCATGATAAAAAACGTTTTCCATTGATATCATAACTGTCAGCAGCCAGCTCATCTGTCCTCACTGATTTCAGAAGGTAACAGTAATCTTCTGGTTACTGTTCTACCTTACAAGTCATTATATATAGTTATATTATTTTTTCGGCTAATGTCAAGTCCAAAATCATTGTTCTCTGACACCAGACTGATGCAAAGCACAAATAGCATTACTGAAAGCAGAAAAAATCGTAACTGATCCATCATGATCTATCAGATTATTTCCATATATTTCGGTGCCACCAGTTCTCCGTATTCGTCATGGACTTCCTGTATGATCTGTGCAGTGTTTATGGTTTCTTTGCTGTTTCCTTCAGTCGGATGGATTTCTGCTTTTAATACCATGTCGCGGACTTCCGGATCATAGATCATATAGCAGGATGCATGGCTGATCTCACTGCGGGATTCCAGTACTTTTTCTGCTTTTTTCAGGTCGAAGTATCTTCTTCCGTGGGCACCGTCTGTCAGTACAGTACGTCCGGTGTTTTCCATGAAATCAATGGAACCGTTCGGCAGAATGCGGGCGATCACGCCTGTCTGGTATACGACTCCGGGACCGAACGGGTATGGTCCTACGTCTACATAGTCTATTGGCTGGTAGTTCATGATATAGAACTGTCCCCATGCACCGTATGGTTTCTTGTTTAAATCATCATCCAGAACATAGACACGAATCTTCTGGTCATCGTCTACGTCCGGTACCAGAGTGTAGCCTGCTGCCTGATTCAGTTTTCCGGCTTCGATCGTATATTCTTTCAGATGTTCAAAGGAAAAATGTTCTTCCAGGAAACTCAAAACCCGATCCATCTGCTGTGCACTCAGGGTTGTCGGCGTACCGCCTCCCATATAAATCGCATTAAGATGCTTTTCTTTTGAAACCTCTGCAATGAATGCAAGCTCTTTTAAAAGTGCATCTACATATTCATCCATCCGGTCCTGCCATTTTGCAACCGGATAAGAAGTAAAGGAGCAGTAACTGCAGGTTGTCGGGCAGAACGGAATTCCGATATAAAGACTGTATCCATTTTCATAATCCAGCTTGTCAAGCTGGGCTTTTTCCCGCTTTGCAATCTCGATACCTAGCATTGCTTTTTTCTCGCTTACCACATAGGTATCATGCATATACCGGATGATTTCTTCCTCAGAAGAACCTTCTTCCAGTCTTTCCATGATCATCTTTGTGGGGCGGACACCTGTCATATTCCCCCATGCATGTTCTTCTCCGGTCTTTTTGACCAGGGTCTGATATAATTTTTTATTGATATAACGCTTTTGTTCTCTTTTTTCGCTGATGTCTGCGATTTCAGCCTCCCTGCAATGAAAAAAGGTCCACCGGACCTTTTTATCACATGCCTGCTCTTCCAGATCTGGTTCCTCTTCTGCGGTCATTTCGATCAGAAGTTCCTGTTCTGGATCTACCTTCTGGCTGATCTCGGCATCAGGAAGAAATGACTTTACGATATGATACATGTCGTAGGTGAAACGTTCATTCTTACAGCTGATTCGAATCATTTCTCTGCTCCTCTATACATACGGGTTGTTCACTTTTTCGTTGCCAATCGTTGTTGCGCCCATATGTCCCGGGAATACCTTTGTTTCATCCGGAAGCAGGAACAGCTTTTCCTTGATCGAACGAATCAGTGCAGAAGTGCTGCTGGTTGCAAAATCACTTCTTCCGACTGAACAACAGAACAATGTATCTCCACTGAAAAGTACTCCCTCTTTTTCTACATAGTAGGATACGCCGCCCTGGGTATGTCCCGGTGTATGGATCACCCGGAAATCTTCTCCGATCAGATGAAGCACATCTCCATCATGGATCACGTCTCCACCCGGGTAGCTATAGCCATTTGTATATACCGTTGACTCATTCATAGACGGTGTGTGAAGAAGCTCCAGATCAGATTCTTCTACGTAAACCGGCATTTCACCATACCGGTCGATCACTTTATCGATTCCCATGATATGATCAAAATGCGCATGAGTCAGAAGAATTGCCTTAATTACAAGCTCTTCCTCTTCGATATAACCGATCATCGCTTTTGACAGGTTTGCCGGATCAACGATCACGGTCTCTTTTGTTTCTTCATTAGTAACAATGTAACAATTGGTACTGATAATTCCTGTTACAAATTTTTCGATTTTCATTTCTTTTTACCCCACTGCTCGTTCTATATCCAGCACGCCGACGATCTGCCGGAGCTTTCCAATCACTTTTCCAAGCTCCTCTCTTCCCCGGACAATAAATCCGGCTTCGATTGTTGCTGTTCCCTGTTTGCTGGTTCTTACATTCATAGACTTCACATCAATATTCATCTCCGTGAACACCTTAGACATATCCATCAGAAGTCCCTGCCTGTCATTTGCATACATCTTGATCTCAGCCAGATAGCTTCCGGTATCTGTACCTTCCTCCGGTTTTTCCCATTCTGCCGGGATCAGACGCGCTCTTTCCGCTTCTGACAGATGAATGATATTGACACAGTCCGTCCGGTGGATCGACATTCCGCGTCCGCGGGTGATAAAGCCAACGATCTCATCTCCCGGCACCGGATTGCAGCATCTGGAAAAACGCACTGCCATATCGTCGATTCCCTTGACCACGATACCACTCTTGGATCTGGTGATATGCACCTTGTTCTTTGCCGCTTCCGCAACCTTTTCCAGAACACTTTCGTCGGTCAGTTCTTTTCGGTGATCCTTACTGTATTCTTCTGCAAGACGGTTGACGATCTGCCCTTCCTTCAATCCGCCATGTCCAAGTGCTGCAAGGATCGAATCCCAGTCCTTAAAGCCGTACTTTTCCTGCACAATCTGCATATATTTCGGTTTCATCAGATCCGAGAGTACAAATCCTTTTGCCTTACAGTACGTGGCGAGCATTTCCTTACCACGTACAATATTTTCTTCTTTGAATTCTTTCTTAAACCACTGGTTGATCTTGTTCTTCGCCTGGGTACTCTTGACGATACTCAGCCAGTCACGGCTCGGTCCTTTGGAGTTCTGCGAAGTCAGGATCTCGATTCGATCCCCGTTCTGGATCTTGTAATCGATATTGACCAGCTTGCCATTGACTCTGGCACCTACCATCTTGTTGCCAACCGCAGTATGGATCGCATAGGCAAAATCAACCGGCGTAGAACCGTTCGGCAGGTTCTTGACATCTCCGTTCGGTGTAAAGCAGTATACATCCTCTGCAAATAGATCCAGGTCTCCTTTCAGAAGATTAAGAAATTCCCGGTTGTCTGACATGTCTCGCTGCCATTCAAGGATCTGACGAAGCCAGCTCAGTTTCTCTTCTTCCTTCGCTTCAACGCTCTTCTTTCCATCTTCAGACTCTTTATATTTCCAGTGTGCCGCAATACCGTATTCAGCAGTTTTATGCATCTCTTTTGTACGGATCTGGATCTCAAACGGCTGACCGATCGAACTCATCAGAGTCGTATGCAGAGACTGGTACATATTTGCCTTCGGCATTGCGATATAATCTTTAAAACGTCCCGGTACCGGTGTATACATCTCATGGATAACTCCAAGCGCCGCATAACAGTCTTTTACAGAATCTACGATAATACGGACTGCAAACAGATCATAGATCTGATCCACCGTCTTATCCTGGTTCACCATCTTCTTATAAATGCTGAAAAAGTGCTTTGTTCTGCCGTAAACCTTCCCCTTGATGCCGGCCTCGTTCATCTTCGTCTGTAATTCCTGCACCATGCTCTGCACGAACTGGTCACGTTCTTCTTTTTTCTTCTGGATTTTTGCCGCCAAATCGAAATACGCATCCGGATTCAGATATTTAAAGCACAAATCCTCCATTTCGGAACGGATTTTGGAAATACCCAGACGATGCGCCAGAGGAGCGTAAATATCCAGCGTTTCCTGCGCCTTCTCCCTCTGCTTTTCGGGTGTCATATAGTTTAACGTCCGCATATTGTGCAGTCTGTCCGCCAGCTTAATTAAAATAACACGAATATCCTTTGCCATGGCAAGGAACATCTTGCGGTAGTTTTCTGCCTGCGCCTCTTCCTTTGTAGTATAGGAAAGCTTGCCCAGTTTCGTCACACCATCCACCAATGCAGCAATTTCCTCGCCGAACAGGTGTGTAATATCCTCATAGGTATAAGGTGTATCCTCAATAATATCGTGCAGAATCCCTGCCGTGATGGTCTCCATATCCAGCTCCAGCTCCGCCAGAATATATGCCACCTTCAAAGGATGGATGATATATGGTTCGCCTGATTTTCTCTTTTGTTCCTTATGCGCTTCCACCGCCAGCTTATATGCCTTTTCCACCATGGAAAAATCATCGGACGGATGGTAGGTTTTGATTTTATCAATCAATTCCTTATATAATTGTTCATCAATCTCTGCCATACTCATCACCCCCTCTTATTGATAAAAATTTCTAATAATTTTGTCGAAAAAAGATTATAAAAATTATTATACAGTTTTATATGTATATTTTCAAGAATATTTCCACAAAAGTATGCCCTTGGGCGCAAGATTCTTTTGTCCTTT
>ENA-OPDA01002010-OPDA01002010.1-human-gut-metagenome-genome-assembly--contig:-NODE-2010-length-12558-cov-2.445093_pt1 | contig 12558 bp, 10 predicted proteins | sample MGYA00241253_ERZ501486 | MGnify/ENA primary metagenome ERZ501486 (study PRJEB25962, sample SAMEA2042510) | human gut metagenome | biome: human gut; feature: human-associated habitat; material: faeces... | reverse complement strand
TAACACACTATATCCATAATCACTCGGATACATTAATCCTATATATCCTGTTGTACTTGTTGGTCTTCCACTATATACCATTGTTCCTCTTTCATATCCATAAAATGCATCTGTTGTTGTTTTAATACTTGAATATCCGCCAAGATACCAAGTTACATTTGCTATCATTCCTCTGTATCCAGCCTGAATACCTTTTTTTGTATAATTACAATTTGAAATAATTGTTGCTCTTGCTGCATTTCCAATACAGTATCCAGAATTTGTGCCATCTGTTGCATTATAATATGCTCCATTAAGTAAAAAATTTAAACTTGCCGTTGTCCAATTATTTGTAAATGACTTATCCCACGCCAACCCTCCTAAAGCACTGGCTCGAATTATTTTTACTAAATTCTTTCCATCCAGTCCATGTGATGCACTATCAAATACTCCGATTATTCTCCAATATTCATTATTAAACCATATATAGTTATTTGGATTTTTCCCTTCATACCTATATCCCTTTTCATTTACAACTTTACCAGTACCCTGTGTTGTCCCCGCTAAACTAATTATATAATCAGCTAAATTAACTTTCGATGTATTATCAGTATAATTTAATGTGCAGTTTTCATATTTTGTATTTATATTTGATACTTCTATTCTATTATATTTCTGATTATATGTAGCATCGCTATTGGTACAATTTATAGAACCAAGTTTACCATATGTTGTTGGTAAATTTAATGGTTTAATTGTTATATCTGCTGGTTCTACATCAAAATAAACCTCACATTTATCTGTTTTATTTACATTAACAGTAACAGAGTTATCATTTTTGTTCCATATTAAAGTACTTCCATTTTTGCAATTAGATAATGTTTCATTAAATATATATTTTTTTGATGGCCACTTATTGTCTTTTGAAACTTTATAAACCCCAGAACCTCTAGTTTCTTCTATCATTAAACTTATTAGTTTATTATTTATAATATTTCTACTATCTACTTCTTCATAAACATCATTATTTATTACAATATTATAAATTGTAAAACTCATTATTGTTATAGAAACTATTATAAACAATAAAACATGCTTCACTTTTATTTTCATTTGTACCACTCTCTATTATCATTTTATTACACAAATTGATAACTGTCAATAATCAGTTTTAACTTTTTATATATAACTTATGGTAATCTAAAATCCGAGGTGAAAGTATGAAAATAAATGCAAACAAATATGAGGCAAATGAAATAATGAAAATAATTAGAGAATGGACAAATTTAAGTCAAGAAAAATTTGCTAAAGAACTTGGTAGAAGTAGAAATGGAATTAACAATATTGAACACAATAGAAATCGCATTTACTTAAATGATTTTTTAGATATATGTGAAAAATTTAAAATAACAATTACATTAGAAAAAAAATAGAACTTAAAGACCCTTAAGTTCTATTGGAGTATTACTCTTCAATATATTTTAGTAAAGAATACTAGGGTTATATCGAAGAAATAAAATCATGTACATAAGTAATATCCGTAGTACATGTTTTTAATTTACCCTAATTTACTTTATTTATAGTACCAGTTTTTTCTAATTCTACTTCTTCCTTCCTATAATTTAATGCCATACCTATTGTAAAAGCATAAGCAAGTAAATAAAACCAGAACATTAAAATAACTATATTTGCAAGTCCTCCATAAAAAGTACTATAATGAGCAATATTATTGATATAATATGAATAAATATATGTAATAATTATCCATGAAACAGTAGTAAATATTGCTCCATAACCAACATTTTTACTTCTAATCTTTTTATTCGGAGCCATAGTATAAAGTATTTTAATAAAGAAATACATTATTAACCAAGTAATTGGTCCTTGTAAAATTCCAATCACGGTAGAAACATTATCAGTTACAGCACTATTTAAATTAACATATCTAAATAATTCAATTATTTTAGTACCAAAAACTGGTACAATTAACATGAATATAAATAGAAGTACTAAAACAAAAGTCATGATAATAGCTTTTAATCTTCTTCTAAAAAAACCTTCTTGTTTTTCTCCATAAATAGTATTTGATGTAATAATTATTGATGCTGGTCCATTTGATGCAATAAAATACCCAATTATAACAACTAAGAAGAAACCAATACCTCTTCCACTAGCATCTTTAGTAGTATTAAGAAGCATATTGGCAATATCTGGAGAAAAAGCCGACCCAATAAAATCAAATATAACATCAGTTGATAAATTAAGTAAAGCTGCCTCATAACTTATTAATGTAATTGTAGGAACTATAGCAAGAACAAAAAAGTAAGCAAGTTGACCTGGGAGTATTGCCATCTCAGGTCTAAACAATACTTTTTTAAAATTATCAAAAAACTCTTTTACTTCACTTTTAACTTTATTCATTGCTATTTTCCTTATTTTTCTTCATATCTTCAACAGCTTCATTTAAAGCATCTTCAATAGTTTTAATATCATCTTGTATCATACTAAATCCAAATTCAGCCCCAAATTCATATGGTAATTTCTTTATTTCTTTATTTAATTTAAAGATATAATTACTTACTTGTTTTTGACTATAACCAACTAAATAAATAACAAATTCATTACCATCAGTACGCATTATTTCACTATTATCAAGTTGTGTTTTAACTAATATATTAGCTAATGCTTTAATTTGTTTATCTCCTTCATTATAACCATATAAATCATTAATTTCTTGTATCTTATTTAAATCAATGACCACTATAGTCTGAGGATAAATAGTATTATTATTCCAAGTTTCAATATTTTCATTTAAGAAATTTCTATTTTTTAAACTAGTAAGTTGATCAATAAATTTCATTTTATCATCTTTCTTTATCTTTCTAGCAATAGATATCTTCTTACTTTTCTTAAATATTATAAATATAATTAATACAACTAACAATAAAATTAATAATATATATTCTGCTATCTTAGTTATTATATTACCACTTTTAATAGTATCATAATGATTATTTAATCCTTCAATAACTAATTTATTTTCATCCATAACCCCAATATACTTATCAAGCAATCTATATAATGCACTATTGGTTCTCACCTTAAACGTATACTCGTTACTTATAAAATCCTCATATCGTCCAGTATAATTATCTAACTTGTTATCACTATAATAATCAAATGTATTTTTATCAAGGATAATAAATACATCCTTTTTATTTAATTTAAATAAATCTTTTGTAGTACTAAATGTTTTAATATTAATATCACTTATGTTTTTAATATAATCATATATTTTACTATTTTCTTGTATATAAACAGTTTCCCCTATTAAAGAATAAATTGATTTTATAACTGTACTATTATCTCTTCTAGCAGCTATAACATATTCTATAGAAATACCATCTGTTTGATAAAAATCATCTGTAAAATTATAATAATTAAAATATAAATCTATATCTTTATTATTAACAGCTTTCATAAACTTATTAAATGTTTTATACTTAACAAAATTAAATTCTATATCTGCAAATTTACTAAAATTACTTAAATAAACTGCAACAATACCACCATATTTACCACCTAAAATTACTTCATAAGGGGATGCATTAACAAAACCATAATTATATGTAATACTTTGCATACTATCAACTTCAGTATCAGTAATATTCATAGCACTAGTAAATGTTTTAAATAAATTATCATTATAAACATTATCAAATTCATTATTCCATTTGTTATAATATTTCTTTAATACACTAGATAATTTATCATCACTTAAACTTAGAACATAATATTCTTTTATATCACTAAAATGATATACTACTTTATAATCTTTACTTAGTATTGTATCTAAATATTCCATTAATGGAACTAACATATATGTTTCATTTTCATTCATATCTAGTAGTATTTCATCAATATTTTCAAATTGTTTAAATACTACATTACTTGCTTTTTTAACATATTTACTTACATAACTTAAATCTTTACTTAATATATCAATATTCTTACCATTTAAATCTTCTTCCGTAGAAATATAATCATTATTTTTACCTACTAAAACATAATGATCTGTATAAAATAATATATCATTATCATCAACTATATTTTTAACACCAAAACTAATTCCTGATGGATTACTTCCTTCATTAAATGTTATTGGGTTAATACTTAAACCATATTCAGTTTCAAAATCACTAATAAAGTCATAAAAAACTCCACTACCATTTTTACCAAATACATTAACATTATTTATAACATTTATATTTTGGATTGTACCAATATTTTGATTAACCCAATTTCTTTCAGAAACTGTTAATTTATCTTTATCATTTAATATAAAATATAAACCAATTGCAATACCAATAACAACTAAAATACTTATTATAATTATTATAATACTTTTCTTCTTTTTCATTATTTCTCTTCACTTTCTACTGGAGTATTATTATTCCAAACTAAACCAGAACCAGCAACATTACGAGCTCCTAGAATAACAAATCCTTCACTATTTTCACTTTTATCACACTTTAAAGTAATATTAATATCATAGTAACTTAGAATATCTTCACTTAAATTAGTTAAACTTGATGTAGCTTTAGCTTCTGCATCATTTAAAGATGTATCAGCATTAAAATCTATTGTAATATAAATAATTTTTCCTTTTGTATGCATTTTTACATCTTTAACTATCTTTTCATTTTCTAAGGCACTTACATATTCATTTTTAATAGTTTCAGTAATTGGATATTTTTCTATATCTTGTAATCTATCACCATATTCATTTTTACTTCCTCCAAAGAAGTATGAAAATGAAACAATAAGTATAGCAACTAAACAAGCTACAAGAATTAATCCTAGTACTATTAATACTTTATTATTTTCCCATAAATTCTTTATTTTTTTCAAAATCTTTTCACCTCTTAAGTAATATAATTATACTATCTATTTATGCTTTTGGCAAATTATTTAATACATTGATAGTTTTATCATTATCCCAAATCATGATATTAAGTCTTAATGCATCTTGATATTTACTACCTGGATTACTACCGACAATAACAATATCAGTATTTTTACTAACTGACTCACTAACAGTACCATTATAACTTTCAATTATTTCTTTAATTTCTTTTCTACCATACCCATCAATAGTACCAGTTATAACAAACTTTTTATCACTAATAAATTCATTAAGTCCCATATTCTTACCTAAGTATTTCATATTTACACCTAAAGCTTTTAACTTTTCAATTAGTTCTTTATTTTCTTTTAAATATTCATAAACACTTAAAGCAGTTATATGACCAATATCTCTAATACTTTCTAATTCTTCCATACTTGCACTCATTAAACTATCCATTGAACCAAAATTACTTGCAAGTATTTTAGCAGTTTTACTACCAATTTCTTTAATTCCTAAACCAAATAATAATCTTTCTAAACTACTATTTTTACTAGCTTCAATATTATCTATTATTTTATTTAAACTTTTTTCACCATAACCATCAAATTCCATAATTTGTTTTTTCTTATCACTTAAACTATATAAGTCAACAATACTTCTAACAAAACCTAGATTATACAATTCTTCAACAATTTCATCCCCAAGACCCTCAATATTTAAAGCATCCCTTGATACATAATGAATAATACCTTCAATATTTCTTTTTGGACATTTTGGATTTACACAATAATAATCAACATTACCATCTTTTTTAACTATTTTTTCATGACACATTGGGCACTCTGAAATCATTTTAAAATCTTTTTCAGTTCCATTTCTTCTTTCAAGTTTTGCATCAACTACCTCCGGAATTACATCTCCAGCTTTTCTAATAGAAACTATATCTCCGATTTTTAAGCCCTTAGCTTTTACATACTCTTCATTGTGAAGAGTTGCCCTTCTTATAGTTGAACCCATTACAATAACTGGCTCTAAAACCGCATTTGGTGTAATTCTTCCCGTTCTTCCAACTGTAAAAATTATATCAGTTAGTTTAGTTAACACTTCTTCTGCTGGAAATTTATAAGCAACCGCCCATCTTGGATACTTAGCAGTATTACCTAATTTTTCTTGTAATGAAACATCATTTACTTTGATAACTATTCCATCTATTTCATAAGATAGACTTTTTCTAGTTTCTGCTTCTTTTTCAATATATGAAATTATTTCATCTATATTTTTTACAAGTTTATTATGAGGATTTATTTTAAAACCTAAGTCTTTCATAAATTGCAAAGCTTCAAGATGAGTTTTAATGCCAAAATCACTTGGATTAGGAAGATAATAAACAAAGTTATCAAGTTCCCTCTCTGCAGCCACTTTACTATCAAGTTGTCTTATACTACCTGCAGCTGCATTTCTTACATTTTGTAATTTTTGTTTACCTTCTTCTTCTCTTTTTTTATTTAATTTTTCCAAAGTACTTTTATGCATGAAAATTTCCCCACGCACTTCAATATCTACAGGTTTTGTAAGCTCTAATGGAATCGATTTAATAGTTCTTACATTGTGAGTTATATCTTCACCAACTAAACCATCTCCCCGCGTCACCCCTCGAACCAATTTACCAGCTTCATATATTAAGGATACTCCAAGACCATCAATTTTTTGTTCACAAACATATTCTGGACTTACTTCATCTTCCACTTTTCTAATAAAATCTCTTACTTCATCTTCACTAAACACATCGGAAATACTAAGCATAGGTTTATCCCTAACTACTTTTAGAAACTTTTCAATTACTTCTCCACCAACTCTTTTTGTTGGACTATTCTTACTTGCATACCGAGGATACTCTAACTCAATATTTTCAAGTTCCCTCATATACTTATCATACTCTTGGTCTGTTATAGTGGGTTCATCTTTAACATAATAATTATAATTTGCATCATTTAGTATTTTAGTTAATTCTTCTACTCGCTTTTTTATATCAATTTCCCCATAGTTCATCAGGATAATCTCCCCTTTCGATTAAACTATTAATATGATTTTTAACACTTTCTAAATCTTCTTTATAAGTCATGCCAATCCATCTACTTTCTGATACTTTAGATTGTATTTGAAATAATCCTTCATTTATTCCATTTTTTAATATATCTGGAAGTAAAAACTCATTTGTTAAAGTCAACCCGCCATGAATAAATTCATCAAATTTTTCTTCTAAAATATGTAAGAAATTTTCTCTTAAACCAAAGAAATTAACTGCTACTGGAGTATCTTCACTTATTTCAAATTCATAACCATCTTGAAGACTTCTAGCTATAATTTTATCATTTTCTTCACCAATTTCACTTTCAGTAATAGATTTTATAATACCATTTTCTTCTTTAACTACTCCTCTTTTAACTTTACCATATTTACTAGCAGTAACAATATAAGGATAATTTACACTTAAGTAATCTTTATCTTCTTCATCAAAAAACTTAGATGCCAGTTCATATGAATGTTTACCATAAAAATCATCAGAATTTATAATGATAAAATCTCCTTCAATAACATCTTTTGCACAATATAAAGCATGACCTGTTCCAAGCATCTTTACTCTTCCTTCAGGTAATGTTACATCTTCTGGAATATAATCTAACTCTTGAAAAGCAAGTACAATATCAATCCCTTTATACTTATTAATAATGTGAGTTCTAAAATATTCTTCATTTTCTTTTCTAATAATAAATACTACTTTAGAAAAACCAGCTCTTTTAGCATCATATACAGAATAATCTGCTATTATTTCTCCATGAGGACCAACTGGTTCTATTTGTTTTAATCCTCCAAATCTACTTCCCATTCCTGCAGCCATAATTACTAACGTTTTCATATTAAATCCTCCTTAAACCTTGATAATTATTTAAAACCTTCTTTATTCCAAATCTTTTACTAAAAGCAACTGTAACAAATTTTTCATCACTATCTATTACAACACCTTTACCAAAGATTGTATGCATTACTACATCTCCATGTTTATATAAAACTCCTCCATCATCATAAAACTTAGTTTTATCAAATGTTTTTGTTTCTATTTTAGACTCTTGTTTTTCAATTAAATCTGCATCAATTTCACTAATAAACCTTGATGGTGGGTTCATATTTGTATTACCAAATAGCATTCTTCTTTTAGCATTTGTTATATATAATCTTTCTTTAGCACGAGTTATACCAACATAGCAAAGTCTTCTTTCTTCTTCAAGTTCACTTGCTTCATTCATACTCATTACGTGTGGCATTACGCCTTCTTCCATACCTATAAGAAAAACTACTCTAAACTCCAGACCTTTTGCAGAATGAATTGTCATTAATGTTACAGCATCTTCTAAATTTTGATGGTCTGCACTATCTGCTACAATACTTATATCTTCCAAAAAATCTTCCAAATTAACTGTTCCAGTTTCTTTTTGATAATTCTCTGTAATACTCTTAAATTCCATTAAGTTTTCCAGTCTTATATCAGCTTCTAAAGTATGTTCTTTTTCAAGTTCTGCTTTCATTCCAGATTTTTCTAAAACCTTATCAATTAATTCAGTTAAATCACATTCTTTAGCATCTTCACTTAAACTTAATATTACATTTTTAAATTCAATTTCTTTTGCTTTAGTTAAAGCCTCAAACATAGATGTATTATTTTCATTAGCTAAAGCCCTAATATTATTAATTGATGTATCTCCAATACCTCTTTTTGGTACATTAATAACTCTTTCTAAAGAAACATCATCATTATGATTAGATATTAATCTTAAATAACATAATAAATCCTTAATTTCTTTTCTTTTATAGAAATAATAACTACCAACTACTCTATAAGGCCAATTCATTTTTAAAATACCATCTTCAACTGCTCTTGATTGAGCATTAGTTCTATAAAGAATAGCAAAATCATTATAAGAATAACCATCATTTAATAATTTATTTATTTCATCAATTACTAATTTAACTTCATCTTTTTCATCATTACCCCTTAGATACTTAATTTTAACACCATCTCCAAAAGTACTAAAAAGATTTACTTCTCTTCTCTCTAAATTATTTTTAATAACACTATTGGCAGCATTAAGAATTGTATTTGTACTTCGATAATTTTGATTTAATGTAATACTTACAGCTTCAGGATAATCCTTCTCAAAATTTAATATATTCTTATAATTACTCCATCTAAAACCATATATACTTTGATTTACATCACCAACTACAAATAAATTTCTATATTTACTTGCTAGTAACTTAACTAATTTATATTGCACTTCATTTGTATCTTGATATTCATCAATTAATATATATTTAAACTTTTCTTGATACTTATCTAAAACATCTTCATTACCCATTAATAGTTCCACTGGCTTTTTTAACAAATCATCAAAATCAACAGCATTATTTCTTCTTAAGATTTTTTCATATTCTCTATAAACTTTTATTGCAACCTTTTCAGGTGGACTTACTAAATATTTATCAATCTCACCATCACTTAACATTTCATTTTTAATAAAACTAATTTTATTTCTAATAAATGAAACACTATATTCTTTAGGATTTATATCAAGTTCTTTCATAATCTTTTTAATTATACTAGCAACATCATCACTATCTATAATAGTAAAACTTTTAGATAATCCCATTAACTCATAATTTTCTCTAATAACACGTAATCCAAAAGAGTGAAAAGTACCCACAAAAGCATAATTTTCACTAACTATTCTACTTATTCTATCACGCATTTCTTTTGCAGCTTTATTAGTAAATGTTATTGCTAAAATATTTCCAGAATAAATACCTTTATTAATCATATTAGCAATTCTTGTTGTTAAAACTTTAGTTTTTCCTGAACCAGCCCCTGCTAAAACCAAACAAGGTCCTTCAATATGTTCCACTGCTTCTCTTTGTTCTTTATTTAAATTTTCTATTATGTCCATGACATCCTCCATATATAACAATATTATAACATTTATTAAATCATATTAAAAGAAAAAATGGATAATCTTTATCCATTAATTTTTATAGCCTTCTAAAATTTTAAATAAATTAAGGAGGAAGTTTAAATCTTTCTTTTTGAGAGTTTTGGAACTTGTAACATTTGATTTATTGTTAATAATCATATTGATTTTAATATAATAAAAAAATTATACCCAATCAAGCTTGATTGGGCTAATCAATTATTTTGGTTAACACTCAACTTGCAAAATCGAAGTGTCCCATTTATATTTTATGCAAATCTCTTTGCTAAATACATCATAACATAAATCTTGTTTCTTTTTAAGTAACAAGATATTTAATCATTTAAATTTTGAGGTTTACAAGTATCAGAGAAAGGTTCAAGCATACACTTTGTGCATGGTCCATATTTACTAACAGACTCTTTAGTACCATCAACTAAACCTAAGAAAAAATCTAATATTGTTGGAATAAAAAATATTAAAACCCCAATAATTAATCTTCTTCCTAAAGTTGTAATTGTTGTAACATTTGCTTTATCATCTCCACTTAAAGCAGCCTTACCAAAATCAATCGTTCCTAAAACAATTATAATAATTGGAACTAATATTTTAATAATATATATGATATAACCAATTACTTGAAATGCTTTTAAAGTAGTTCCACTACAAATATTTACTTTTTCAACATCTAAATTATTAACACTTGCTAACACAATATTTAACATAGAAACACCTCTTTTTTTAATATGTTTTATTATACCACAACATTTTATAAAATAAAAGAAAAAGTAGCTTTTGCTACTCAGTTATTCCTCTTGGACTACATTTACCACTATTATTTGGATTTAATATACAATTTGTACAATTTTCATATTTTGCTACAACTTCACTTGTTCCTTTAACCAAACTTAAGAAAAAATCTATAATTGTTGGAATAAAGAAAATAATTAAACCAATTAAAACTCTTTTACCAAATTGTACTGCAGCATCCTTAGTACTTTTGTCATCTCCACTTAAAGCAGCTTTTGCAAAATCAATACTACCAAGAACAATTAGTATCAAAGGTACAATTATTTTAATAATTAATAAAATATAACCAATTACTTGAAATGCTTTTAATGATGTACTGTTTACTTCACAAATATCAACTGGGTCTACATCTAAGGCATCTTGTCTTTTACTAATTACATCAATATTTTCTAAATAATCTTTACCAACACTCTCAAAGTTATCATTAACACTTTTAAGATTTTTCATTACAGCATTATATTCAGCTTCAGTTATTGTACCATTATTTTTTTCTTCTTCAAGTTCACTTACCCAAGATTCTTTTAAAGCATCAAATTGTTTTTTAGCTAAAGCAACACCATTTTGATAAGCATTAGAATTTTTAATAAATTGTGGCATATCATTACCATTTAAATAATTTTTCTTAAAGTCATTTAAAAATACTTTTTCCATTAAATCTTCAGCATTTTTATATTTACCACTTTTAAAATCATCTAAAGATACATCTCCGATTGACCAATTACTAAAATAATATTTAATTTCATCTTCAAAAGTCATATCTCTAGTATCAGAAATAAAACTATCTGAAGCACTACCAAATCTTGTACCAGCATTTTTCTTTTCTGTTGCACACCATTTTCCATCACCATCAAAGCAAATTTCATTGCCACCTACCCAACCATCTAAGTCATAATAACCATGAGTTGGACATTTAAATTTATTTTCATTCAAATTCATACTTGGTTGCACAAATACATTAGTACCACTAGTACTAAAAACTTTACCAAAACTATTTGGTCCCTTCAATTGAGCACTTTTTCCATCTCCAGCAAGTCCACTCCAATAACCTACTGAAAAATTATTACTTTTATAATCATAATAAATTGTAACATATCTATTACCAATGCTACCATCATTTCTTTTAGCTTTATTAGTATAATTACACACAACCATACAACTTCTATCATTTACACATTTATCTCCAGTAGTGGTATAAGCAGATACATTGCCTAAACCCAAAATAAATGTTATAACAAACAGTAATATTTTTTTTCTCATAACAATCACCACATCTTATAAAGATATTATAACAATATTTTTATTTATAATCTAGTCTTTTATTTAATATTTCTTCTATTCTTTCTAAACTAAATCCTTTTTTATATAAATTATACTTAACTTTTTTCTCTAATTCTTTATCTTTATATTTTTTACTTAATCTTTTATATTCGTTATCAAAAGCCATTTCTATTACTTCATTATCTTCTTCAATTATAATATTACTTAATACTTTATCAATAATATTTTTAGAATATCCTAGTAATATTAAATCATTTTTTATTTTTAAAAGTAATCTTTCTTTAGGTAATTTTTTATTTGTATTTATTTTCTTATCTACTATTTTTTTTACTTTTTCTATATATTCTTGTTGTTTTTTTACTTCATTTATCGTATCCACTTTAATACCTCCATCAATTGCATATTTTATTATATTTTCGAATTGTTTGTTGGTATGGAAAGTTATTGGTTTGTATGTTTGACATACAAATGCTTCTTTTTCTTGTAAACAGAAGTGCCGTATGTTCCGAGTTTTTTATATTTGCACAGATAGTACAATCTAATTATGTGTATTGGCTTTAT
>ENA-OPDA01002009-OPDA01002009.1-human-gut-metagenome-genome-assembly--contig:-NODE-2009-length-12575-cov-1.662220_pt1 | contig 12575 bp, 9 predicted proteins | sample MGYA00241253_ERZ501486 | MGnify/ENA primary metagenome ERZ501486 (study PRJEB25962, sample SAMEA2042510) | human gut metagenome | biome: human gut; feature: human-associated habitat; material: faeces... | reverse complement strand
GCAGTTCCTGGATTTCTTTGATTTCCTGACAAACTCTGTTATGATGCCGATTGCAGCGATTGCTACTTGTCTGTTGATATCAAGAGTGGTAGGAGTCGATAAAATTGAAGAAGAAGTGGTACAAGAGGGACATCCATTTAAGAGAAGACAGATTTTCCGTTTTATGATTAAATACTTATGTCCGATTTTTGCGGCAATTATTTTAATCAGTTCAGTGGCAAATGCGTTTGGATTAATTTCCATGTAAATCAATAATATAAAAAAAGCTGTAGTGGAGTTAACACTATAGCTTTTTTTCTTCAAGAAGAATTTTTTTTAATTTTTGTGCAGCAATGCTCATTGGTCGTTTAGAATCATATACCATACATACATGACGTTTCGGAATCTTATCTTTTAGAGGAAGCTGAACAATATCCTGTTTTTGAAGTGCTTCTTTTGCCATCTCTTCTGGCAGAAAAGCAAGTCCCAGTTCGTTTTTTACCAATGGAAGAATCTGGTCAGTTGTTGCAGCTTCTGTATCGGGAATTAACTCGATTCCATGGGAAAGAAACAGGTTATAGTAAAAATGATAGGTGGCTGTTTCTAAGCCAAGACAAATAAAAGGATATTTTATCAGGTCTTTCAGAAAAAATTTTTGAGTGGCAAGGGAGGTAAACGTTTTCCCTCCGATTAAAATTTCCTGAAAAGATTTTAGTTTTAACTCTTTTAATGGTGCATCAAGCTGAGTTGGAGTTGTGACAACCGCAAAATCGATCTCACCGCTTCGTACAGAACGAATAGCTTGTGGAGTAGAATGATTACAGATTTTTAAACGAACACCGGGATAAGCGATATGAAATTTTTTTAGATGTTCCAGTAAATAAATATTCAGTGCGGTTTCACTTGCACCGATAGAAATGCTGCCGTGTTCTAGTCTAACACTGTCAGAGAGTTCTTCTTCTGCCAGCTGAAGCTGAGTCATGGCGGCAGAAACTCTTGTAAAAAGTCGTTCGCCTTCTGGTGTTAAACAGACTCCACGGTTTGTCCGGACAAATAATGTGCAGTTGAGTTCGTGTTCCAAACAGTTCATTGCACGTGTGATATTTGGCTGGCTGTTATTCAGAACATGGGCAGCTTTAGTAAAATTATTGTATTTTGCCACATAATAAAAAATTTTATAATATTCAAAATTTACATTCATATGAAAACTCCTTGACATATCAAAAAAATATTTCTATTATATCAATGATATCTTTTACTTATTCCTAATATGAAATTATAATCTTTTTAGAATAAAAAAACAAGAGAAATATAGGGAGATGGTGTTATGTCATTAGTATTACCACGAGAAGAAGAGGTTGAAAATATATTTTCGAGGATTCTTTCTTCAAAACAATCCTGTGAAAGATTAATGGAGACATTTTATGATCATTTATGTGATGACAATCGATATATGGATCCGGATCCGCATCATTTTGCGGAAGTTTTGCTGAATGCATATAAAAACGGAGATGTGAGTGCCCTTTTGCTTGAACTTTGTAATCGCAGTATGTTTGATTTGTTAAAGGAGTCTTATTTAATACCGAGACGGTTCCATGGAAAATGCGGGGAGAATCCCGTTCTTCTTACCGATGTGGATGGAGATTTATTAGAAGAAGAAAAAGCAGTTGTTTCAAAACATGAATATAAAAAATTTCGGGAAATTTATCAGATGCATAAAGCAGCTCCGCGTTCCAAATTATATCTGGCAGATGGATATAATCTGGTCAGATATTACACTTCAGGTATGAATATTTGCGAGAAACAGGAAAATAAAGAGAGAGGAATTCTCATCTTATATGCGCTTCCGGATACAAAGAAATTGAATCTGACCGAAGCACAGGCATATGATATTATCTGGTCTGTTTTCCACAAAATACAAAAAGAAGCATTTTCAGCTGTAGTATATTATGGTCAGGAAACAGGCAGTAAACCCGGAAAATCGTTTGATGAATTAGGCGTTCTTTTGCCAATTCATCAGTTTGAATCAAAAATGCTTCAGCATCTTGAAGTAATAGATGGACTGGTGCTGGCATGTCGAGAAGAAATGATAAAAATGGCAGGAACAGACAGCTTTGATTTATAGACGAAAAGAGGGAAAAATATGAGGACAAAAAAGAATGAAGCGACAATTAAGAAAAATCATATGGATGTCCTCTGGCATGAATATACGGATAAAAAAGATTTAACACCAATTACAGGGGCGAGTCTGTCAGAAAAAGCATCTGTAATTGGAAGAGTTGGAATTATGATGCTTGCCTGTGGCACAGGAGCATGGCGTGTCCGTAGTTCCATGAATGAATTATCGGAACTTATGAATGTCACTTGTACAGTTGATATTGGGTTAATGTCAATTAATTATACATGTTTTGATGGAAATGATAGTTTTAGTCAGTCTTTATGTCTGACCAATACAGGGGTAAATACGTCGCAGCTGAATCGTCTGGAAAAGCTGGTAAGCAATTTCGCAACAGATGAAATCGGGCAAAGTTGTGAAGAAATTCATTCAAGACTGGATAAAATTGAAAAAATTCATGGTCTATATTCTCCTGTTACTTTAGCTGTATTCGCAGCATTGGCTTGTGGTGCATTTACTTTCCTTCTTGGCGGAGGAATTGTAGAAATGTTATGTGCATTTGCAGGTGCAGGAATAGGAAACTATATCAGGTGTAAACTTTCAAAACATCATTTTACGCTGTTTTTATGTATCATTTCTTCGGTATCCACAGCCTGTCTTACTTATACGGTTTTGTTAAAATTATTGGAGCTTATTTTTGCTGTGAATTTACAGCATGAAGCAGGGTATATTTGTTCTATGCTGTTTATTATTCCGGGATTTCCATTTATTACGAGTGGAATTGATCTTGCAAAGCTGGATATGCGTTCGGGAACAGAGAGGCTTGCTTATTCAATGATTATTGTAACGGTTGCAACGATGACAGCATGGATACTTGCTATGGTACTGGGGCTTAAACCAATACCATTTTTGCCTTTAGAGTTTGCCTTATGGCAGTGGATTGTGTTTCGTTTACTTGCCAGTTTCTGTGGGGTTTTAGGATTTTCTATTATGTTTAACAGCCCTATTCGTCTTGCTGCTGCCGCTGGTATAATAGGTGCGATATCAAATACAACGAGATTGGAGCTGATTGACCTCTTATCTCTGCCCCCGGCAGCAGCAGCTTTTATTGGTGCCTTTTTTGCGGGGATTCTTGCTTCAACGTTAAAAGGTATGGCAGGTTATCCAAGAATTTCCATTACAGTTCCATCAATTGTAATTATGGTTCCCGGACTATATCTATATAAAGGATTTTATAATCTTGGAATTATGAATCTGACAGCGGCAGCTTCGTGGCTTGCATCGGCACTGCTTATCATTTTAGCATTGCCTTTAGGACTTATATTTGCAAGAATTATTACGGATAAAACATTCAGGTACTGTACTTGAGTGAAAGAATAATAAATTAATTGGGGAGATAAAATGAGAACTTTAAATTTTCAACATGTAGGAAGACAGATGTCAGAATCATTTTTGACGGCCGCTGTACTGTCCATATCCGGCGGGCTTCAGGATGTGTATACTTATGTTTCACGAGGTGAAGTATTTGCAAATGCGCAGACAGGAAATATTGTATTATTTAGCCAGAATGTATTTGCATGTAACTGGGAACTTACGATTCGTTACCTGGTTCCGGTTTTGTTTTTTGCATTTGGAGTGGCAGTTGCGACGTGGATTCGTCAGTCTTTTCAAAATGCCCAGAGACTTCATTGGAGACAGATTATTTTACTGATTGAAATTGTTTTGTTGTTTTTGGTTGGATTTATGCCGGAAGAACAAAATCTGATTGCCAATGCACTGGTGTCCTTTTCCTGTGCAATGCAGGTTCAATCCTTTAGAAAAGTTGCCAGCTATGCATTTGCCAGTACAATGTGTATTGGCAATCTGAGAAGTGGAATGGAGGCATTATGTTCTTATCGGCAGAATCATAATAAACAGATGCTTTATAAATCATTCCATTATTTTGGAATCATTTTTTTGTTTGCATTAGGTGCAGGAATTGGAAGCAGGTTTATTCCAATATTAGGTATGCATACAATTTGGATTTCCTGTTTGCTATTGCTTGTCGGATTTATTGTAATGTTTAAACAGGAAGAACGCTAATAAGAAATGCCAGACAGCTCTGAAAATATGGCTGTCTGGCATTTCTTTTATTTAGTTACATAAAGAGAGAAACATTTCGTGGATTCTTAAATCGTTATCAAGTTCCGGATGAAAGGCAAGGGCAATCTGTTTTTGATAGCGGACTGCTACGATTCGTTCTTCTACAACAGATAAAATTTCGACTTCATCAGAAACCTGGGAAACGTAAGGGGCACGGATAAAAGTCATTGGAACTTCTCCGATTCCTTTTATCGTTGCGTTTGTATGAAAACTTCCAAGCTGGCGACCGTAAGCGTTTCGTTTTACGGTCATCGGAATCGTCTGAAGATGTACTTTGGATTCTGCTTCCAGTTTATCGGCAAGCAGAATCATTCCGGCGCAGGTAGCAAGAACCGGCATGCCATTTTTAATCTGGGATTTTATGATATCGAACATACCAAGTTCTTTCATTAATTTTCCCTGAACGGTACTTTCTCCTCCGGGCAGTACAATTCCATCATAGTGCTGATTTAAGTCTTCTGCTTTTCTCAGTTCAATACAGTCTGCACCAAGATGTTCTAATTTTTTTTCGTGTTCAATAAAAGCGCCTTGAACGGCGAGTACTGCGATTGTCATTATTTGCCTCTTTCTGCCATCAGTAATTCAATTTCCTGTTCGTTGATTCCGACCATGGCTTCTCCTAAGTCAGCGGACAGTTCAGCAATCATTTTTGCATCGGTATAGTTTGTAACCGCTTTTACAATTGCGTTGGCACGTTTTTTCGGGTCACCGGATTTGAAGATACCGGAACCGACAAAAACACCTTCTGCGCCAAGCTGCATCATAAGTGCGGCATCAGCAGGAGTTGCAACGCCGCCTGCTGCGAAGTTTACAACCGGCAATTTGCCGTTTACATGAACATATTCAATTAATTCGTAGGGAACCTGCATCTGTTTTGCAGCTTCAAATAATTCATCTTCACGCATTCCTTTAATCTGAGCAATCGCACTGTTCATTTTGCGCATGTGGCGGACTGCCTGGACAACATCACCGGTACCAGGTTCGCCTTTGGTACGAATCATGGAAGCTCCTTCATTAATTCTTCTTAATGCTTCGCCTAAATCCTTTGCACCGCATACAAAAGGAACTTTAAAGTTTCTTTTATTGATATGATAAACATCATCTGCAGGAGATAATACTTCACTTTCATCAATGTAGTCAATTTCAATTGCTTCAAGAATCTGTGCTTCTACGAAATGTCCAATACGGCATTTTGCCATAACCGGAATAGAAACCGCTTCCTGAATTCCGCGAATCATTTTTGGGTCACTCATTCTTGAGACACCGCCTGCTGCACGGATGTCTGCCGGAATTCTTTCCAGTGCCATAACGGCACAGGCACCTGCCTCTTCTGCAATTTTTGCCTGTTCCGGTGTAGTAACATCCATGATAACGCCACCTTTTAACATCTGTGCCAGTTCTTTATTTAATTTATATCTGTTTTCCATTTTGAAAAGCCTCCTAAAAAATCATTTACGAAATCGCATGGGTAGATTATAATTCTAAAGTGATTCTATTTAAATTGCCAAAATAAATATATTCAGTAAGGTCAGATTGGAGAAAAAAGATCAGATGTTGACATATAATTTAACCGTGACAGGGTCAGATTCACTTTATGAATCACTATATAAATGCATCAAAAACGACATTTTACAAGGAAAATTGTGCGCTGGTGAGAAGCTACCATCAAAACGCAGTTTCGCGAAAAATCTGGGTATAAGTGTGATTACCGTGGAGAATGCCTACGGTCAGCTTTCAGATGAAGGTTATATTTATTCGATGCCAAAACGTGGCTTTTATGTGTCAGATATTGATATGGTGGCAAATCCAAATACAAGCGCGAAAACAAGTGCAGATGCAAATTTGTTTGATGACTCTGCTAGCATTGCCTGCTCCCCTTACTTTGCCGATTTTTCTAGCAATCAGACCGACAGTGAAATTTTCCCATTTACTATCTGGACGAAGACTGTGCGAAGTGTGTTAAACGATAACCGTATTCAATTGATGATCAACCCGCCTTGCGGCGGCATCCTGCCTCTTCGTAATGCAATCGTCCGCTATTTAGGGGATTTTCGAGGTATGAAAGTCGCACCGCATCAGATAATCATTGGTGCCGGGACAGAATACCTTTACGGCCTTTTGATTCAGCTTCTTGGAAAGGATCTTATCTACGGTGTAGAAAATCCTGGCTATCATAAGATTGGTAAAATTTGCAAGAGTATGGGCGTGACCTATCGCCATGTTGATCTTGATGAAAATGGTGTTTCTATCCATGAGTTAGAAGAAAAAAAGATTGATATTATTCATACATCACCGTCACATCATTTTCCAACAGGAATAGTAATGCCAGTCAGCCGCCGCTATGAGCTACTCGGCTGGGCTGCGAAAAAAAAGCAGCATTATATAATAGAAGATGATTATGACAGTGAGCTTCGATTAAGCGGAAAGCCATTTCCGACATTGCAAAGCATTGATGTTTCAGGAAAGGTTATCTATATGAACACCTTTACAAAAACACTTGCATCCACGGTGCGCATCAGTTATATGGTGCTGCCTGAGGATTTGGCAAAGCGTTTTTATAGTGAACTATCCTTTTATTCATGTACCGTATCCAATTTCGAGCAGTACACATTGGCACAATTTATGGAAAATGGAAGTTTTGAAAAGCATATAAATAGACTGAGAAATTATTATCAGAACAAGCGAGATGCGATCCTAAAAGAGCTAAAAAGCGGTTCAATCGGAAAATATATCACGATACAAGAGGAAGAAGCAGGAGTGCATTTTCTTATGCATATCCAGTCGGACTGCACAGAGGCAGAGATTGTCGAAAAGGCAAAGGCAGGCGGAGTAAAGCTAGATCCGCTGTCGCGCTACTACATAAAGAACACAGAAAAGCATGAACAAAACGGACAGGAGAATCCGTATGAGAATACTTATGTAATGAATTATTCTTCCGTCAATATGGAAAACATAAAGAAAGTCGTGCAGGTGCTGAGTCAACTAGGGTGACAGGTGTGGTGGCTCATTTACTTTCCCGGTGGCTTGGAAGTAAAAAACACTTAGATTTGCAGACTATTCGATTTATTATACTCATAAGAAAGTAACTTATGAGTATAATAATCGGAGATAAGCATTGCTTATTTTTTCTTTAATTTTAATACATTGACGGAAAGACCTGGGGCAGTAAAGGTAAAACATCTGCCAGCACCAGTTAACATTGTTGTTGTATCATGAACTTGGTCTGGATTGTCAAGGGAGTTTTCAAAATCAGCTTTTCCAGTGAGCTGCGAAACCTCATACTCTGATTTTACATCACAATCTATTGAAATGCAGACTGGATCATCTGTCTCGGAGAAGTTGACAATTTTTATTATTACACTATCGTCAGTATCAGTCGTGACAGAACACATAGATTGATAATGCGGCAGTTCAACAGTATCGATAAGTTTACCATTTAGATATAGACTGACTGCAGTTTTTGTAAGCTCATAGTGAAACTCATTATATTCCCCATAACGAAGTGAAATTTGTTTTGGCTCTGAATATTGAGTAAGGGAAATGCCGCCGCGATAGAGAGCAGCAGTATTGCCTTCAACAATCCAGCGCAGAGGCTCTAGATTAAAAAGCATCCATGGATCCTTTGGATTCGGATCAGTTCGGTCATAATAGCTGAATGGCTTTGGTGAACACAACATACCAACACCGATTCGTTTTCCTTTTTCAGCCAAAATTTGAACAGTAAAGCTGCCTTCGCGGCTTTCTACATCATTACCTAGAGCAATGCCAGGTAAAATTTGACTTCGAATTGACTGATTAGTAAATTCATCGGCATCATTTTCCTGTAAAACATATGAATCATTGTCCTGTATGGCTTTTCCATGCAGGCTTTTTGTTGGAAAAACAGGTATACTATTGAAAACAGCATTTTTCCAGGTTAATCCACAATCACCGTTGATGACAGGAAGACCATGCATAGATAGATAAATTTTTTCGCAGGATTCTTTGGAGGAAACTACCATGTCACCGCGATTCGCACCAAATAGTTTGAAACAATAGTAGCTTGGAATAACATAGCTTCTGCTATTATCAAACATTATGAGATTTGGATACCAAGATTGATAATGAACGTGGGAAAATAGTGGAGCATAAGAACAAAGCTTTACAACATCTTGATTTCGTTCAAAACCAACCATAAACATAGCTTCTGAGATTGCAGCGCGCAGCTGTCCCTCATAAGTTTGGTTTACTGCAAATTCACCGACAAAAATGTTGGGATTCTTGCGGCTGTAGTCATCATAAATATCAATATTTTCTGCAAAAAATTCAGGCATATTGTAATAATGATCATCTACAATATCTGTTTTTATTGTTTCGCTTCTTGTGTTGGAGACAATAATGATCTGAGGATAGCGTTCAAGCACAGCTTCTCGAATGCGATTAAAGCAAGCCTCATATTCAGGACCACTATTTTCATTGCCAATCTCTAGATATTTAAGGGAAAACGGTTCTGGATGACCCATTTTTGCACGCAGACTACCCCAATGTGTTTGGCTTGAACCAAGTGCATATTCTAAGGCATTTAAGGTATCGTTGATAGCAAACTGCATTTGAGCTTCGTTGAAATAATAAGGACCGCGTCCCTGACAAGTCATACCACAGTTGCACACATAAAGAGCAGAAAGCTTTAAATCCTCACATAACTGCAGATACTCATGGAATCCCAGACCATTTGTAGTTCGATAGTGCCAAAGAAGCCAGTGGCTTGGACGTTCCCAAACGGGACCGACAGTATTACAGAAAAACATAGCTGTTTCAAGTGTAAAGCCTTCTACGATGCAGCCGCCTGGAAAACGCAAGAATGAAGGATGCATTTGTTCAAGCTTTTCTGCAAGATCCTTGCGAAGTCCGTGACCGTGAAATGTTTCTGCAGGCATAAGAGAACAAAAGCCAAGGTAAAGGGTTCCTTTTTCCTGACATTGAATGGAGAAAGTAGCATTTCTTGCTGTTTCAGTGGCCAGAAATTGTGCATCATAGCGTTTCCAATTAGCATCGTTTATGATGATATCGCTGCTGCAGGATGTTTGATTATTTATTTGAATGGATACCGTCAGATGCAGTGTTTGTTCTGATTTTGCAAACAGATAGAAATTATATGTATCTCCTTTTTCTTGATTAATGCCATTATATCCGATGTTATAGATTTTGCCATTTTCCTCAAAATCAACTTGAAGAGAAACGCGCCGATTATCATTGAGTGTATTATCTTTATTAAGCTGCATGTCTGCATTTTCGGAATACCAGGCAGGAATTGTGGTTGGTGCAATTTTTTGTGATGCGATCCAGTCATTCATTCCCTCGCCATTGTTGAACTCATCAATCCATCCTGTTGGAGAAGTAAATGTTTTGCCATTATCGTTTGTGATACAGCCATCGGGAAGCAGAGAATCCTCAAAGGAACGATTACGAAGCATCTCTGGATACAAGCCGCCGTCACCAGCATGGCTGATATCTTCAAAAAATAAGCCGTATAGATCTGGAGCAACAGGAAAACGTTTTTCCTGCGTTGAAATAGTAAGTTGACTCATGATAAAACCTCCTTATATATTTGTGTTACAGTCTATATAAACAGTAACATAGTTACATAGTAATACAACAAAAGTATAAAATAATACATTCTAAAATGATAAAAATAGTAGTACTATATGCTATAGTTTAACGTTTTTCTTACAATAAATCAAGTACAAAATATCAAAAAGGAGGAAAAAATGAAAAAAGATATTATGTCAGTACTTCCAGATGGAAGTGAATTTGTCAGCTGGGAAATGCCGTGTAGTTATGATACGGTGATTCATGTAAATCCAGCGCATAAGATGAGTGCAGACAATAATGATGGAAGCAGTGAGGCACCACTAAAAACAATTTCAGAGGCTGCAAGGCGTGCTGTGGCAGGTACAAAGGTTGTTATTCATCAGGGTACTTATCGCGAATGTGTTCGTCCTCAGGCTGGAGGAGAGGGACCAGAAAAAATGGTTTTATATGAAGCTGCAGGGGATGGAGATGTTGTTATAAAAGCTTCGGAAGAAGTGACTGAGTTTGAAAAAAGTACGGGCTGGATAATGGGAGAAATAGAAGGTGAGGAAAAAACTCCGATAATTTGGTGTCATCATTTAAACCCAGAGCAATTTAAAGGATATAATCCGTTTTGCGCAGTTAATATTTTGCATGACAGGTTATTTATTGAGTATGATAAAACAGATATGACACCATATTTAAATCGAAGAGGCATGGTATTTTGTGATGGAAAACCACTTGTACAGGTAGCACTTTATCGTCAGATGACAGAACAGCCAGGAAGCTATTGGGTAGAAGCAAATGGTCAGACGATACATTTTCGACTGGAAAATGATGAAGACCCGAGAATGCATACGATTGAACTTACATGCCGAGAGCAATGTTTTGCACCTGAGATTCCATTTCTTTCATATATTCATGTTAAAGGAATCACTTGTGCACATGCAGCGATGGGAGCACCAGTTCCGCAACGTGGAGCTCTTTCATGCATGCGGGGTCATCATTGGATTATTGAGAACTGTACAATTGACTGGTCAAATGCAGTTGGAATTGATATTGGAAATGAATGCTGGCATCATGATATTTTACCGGATCAACAAATCGGATACACAATTATTAGAGGATGTCATATCAAGGATGTTGGTGTTTGCGGAATTGCAGGATTATTTGCAGAGCATGTGCTTATAGAGGACAATTTAATCGAAGGAACAGGATGGCAGAAAATGGAATTGTCCTGGGAAGCTGCGGGCATAAAACTGCATAACAGTGTGGGAAGTCTGTTTCGTCGTAATATTTTTAAACGAACATATCGTGCCGATCATTTGTGGCTTGATTGCGGAAATGAAAATAACCGAATTACACAAAATTTGTTTCTAGATGGTATTGAGCAAAGAGAGGCAGTTTTTATTGAGTGCAGCAGAGATGAGACAAACTTGATTGATAACAATATTTTCTGGAACATAGAGGGCAGGTTTGACCAAGAAAAAATCCCGAAGGAGCCTGGTTCAAGTGGCTGGTATAAGTTGCGTGAACACGATGTGGTAAATGGATATGGTGTGTATGGTGAAGGAACTGATCATCTGTATCTTTCTAATAATTTCTTTGGAAAGTGCAGAGGTTCTGGATATTTTGCAAAGCCAGTTTCATTTCGCATGGAGCAGGATATGATGCGAGGCGGAACGGGACGTGATACTAGAATTTTTAACAATTTTTTCTATGAATGTGGTCAGTCTGCGATTACATTTCCTACACAGCATAATGAGGCAGAAAATAACTGTTATGCAAATCAGCCTTCTGGATATTTGCGTGTAATGTATCCAGAACCAGAGGTATGCTTGGATTTAAAAACATGGAAGGAATTTTATGGTTTTGATCAAAATGGACAGACTGCCTGGGTTTCTGTTAAGGTGGATACTGAGGCATACACCATTACATTTGATGAGGCAGCTAAAAAGCCGGTCTTTTTCCGTGGACAGGAAAAGAGAATAAATCTGATAGACAACGCAGAGAAGTTAAAGCCAGTATCAACAAATACACTCACAGCAGGAGATTTCTTTGGGGAAGCTAGAGGAGAACAAAGTTTTCCAGGACCATTTACATCAATAGAAAACAAAAAGGTTTATTCTATTGACCCAAGAAAAAAGATTTATTAAACTATAAATGAAAAATATTTTCAATAACTATTTTCAAATCCATCGTGAATTGCTATAATGGCTTCTGAAAAAGACATCAAAGTCGATATATTCACAAAGGAAGTGACATAGTATGACACTTAAGGATCTTGAAATAGGAAAGACAGCGGTTGTCACCGTTGTTGGAGGAGAAGGTGCGCTGAGGCAGCATTTTCTTGATATGGGTGTGATTCCCGGAGTTTCGGTGACGGTGGTTAAGCTGGCGCCGATGGGCGATCCGATGGAGCTTAGAATCCACGGATATGAGCTGACTCTTCGTCTGGCAGATGCAGAGAAGATTTTAATTGATGAATCTTCTGTGACAAAGTCGGATGGCAAAAGGGAAAAGAACACAAAAAATATTTCCAAAGAGAATGCTGTGACAGAGCATCCTGGTCTTGGTGAAGGCGGACGTTTCCACCAAAAGGCAGATGAGCATCCAGTTCCTAAGGGAACAGTATTGACATTTGCGCTTGCAGGAAATCAAAACTGCGGAAAGACAACACTTTTTAATCAGCTGACTGGTTCAAACCAGCACGTTGGAAATTTTCCAGGCGTGACAGTTGACAGCAAAAATGGTCAGATTCGAAATCATCCTGATACGCTTGTGACGG
>ENA-OPDA01002005-OPDA01002005.1-human-gut-metagenome-genome-assembly--contig:-NODE-2005-length-12591-cov-2.043315_pt1 | contig 12591 bp, 12 predicted proteins | sample MGYA00241253_ERZ501486 | MGnify/ENA primary metagenome ERZ501486 (study PRJEB25962, sample SAMEA2042510) | human gut metagenome | biome: human gut; feature: human-associated habitat; material: faeces... | reverse complement strand
GGCCGGGGTTCTCGCGGTCGGTAAAGGCTACCAGATAGTCCGACCCGCTTTGCAGCTGGCGGGCCAGCGTTCCGCACTGGATGTAGTCGTCGGTAGTGGTTTTCATCTTGGCCAGTTCCCTGGTACCGCGGACAGCCTGCGCGATAATCACCACCGCCAACAGCAGCGTGACCGCGATATCAAAGACACTCACCCGTTGTATTCTAATTTTTTTCAACGGCAGTCCGACTTTCCACCTGAAATTTCGACGGAACTTCAGGTTATTTTGTATATTGTGTATACCAGTATACCGAAAATCCCGCCGCATTGCAACCAAATTACTTTGGGCATATCTTCCAAAATTGTACAGTGATTTTCAGCAGATTGCTCGCCGCCGCGCAGCAAAAAAGCGCAGGGGCCTTTGGGGAAAGGTTCCTGCGCAAGGTAGTTTATGTAGGGGCGCCGGCTGTGCTTTTAGACAGTCTGCGCGGTGCGGCCTGCCATCAGCGCACGCATCTTGTCGCGATACTGGAAGAGGAACACGGCAAAGCAGATGCAGGCCACCGCATTGCACAGGCTGCTCAGCACCGAGGGAACGCTGCCGAAGCCCAGCATGCCGATCACGGCACCGATGCCGTTGAGGAAGCTGATGACTGCCACGTAGGTTGAGATTTTGTCCGAGGGCTGCGCGGTCTGGGCGGTTTTCGCCATCACGCCAAGAGTGCTCAGGGTCTTGCTGTTCATCAGGATGCCCAGGCCCATGACGACCAGCAGAAGCAACATAATGATGATGCCGCCGCCAATCGCGGAATCATCGTATTTTGCCGCGGTTGCGGTGATCATGATAGCCAAAATTTCCGCCACGACCAGGCCCAGAATGCTCACGGCCAGACTGATGATGGTGCTGATCTTGACGAGGGTAAAGCCGGTGTTTTTCGTCGCTGTGCTGATCTTGCCAGCCTCCGCAAGGTAGATGAGCCAGAGGCCCACGGCGATCAGGATAGCCGGGCACTGCCCCACCAAGGTCGCGCCCAGGGACGCCCCGGTGAACAGCGAGCCGATGCCGTCCAGCAGGCCGGACAGCTGGGCCGAGACGTTCCGTTCGCCCCAGCCGCCAAGGTTGGCGCAGATGATGGGGACGACGCGGCTGTCCAGCACGGGGCCGGGGACGCCGATGCCGACGCCCTCCACCTGCTCGGAGGTGATCTCCTTCTCGGCCATCTTGGCGTGGATGGCGTCGGCCAGATTCTCGAGGATGTGCTCACCGGCGTTGGAGGTGTCGGTGGGGACTTCCCACTTTTCCAGCAGAGCGCCCGAGGTGGTGAACAGGCCGACCTTGGCCGTGGTGCCGCCGAGGTCGATGCCGAATGCGTATTCTTTCATAACTCATTTACCCCTTTTTTCTGCGGCGGTCGCCCGCCGGTTATCATTTGACATCAGTATAACATACTCCGGGCCAAAAGAGCAGGGGGCGGGCCGGTTTTTATGCAATCAGACGGAAATAACACCGCCTTTTTGGCAGAATGGCATAAAACAGGCCGCAAAAAAGCGCACCCTGCAAGCAGCAGAGTGCGCATTCGTGACGGATGAAAAAGCCTTAGTCCTCGTCTTCCTCTTCCTCGTCCTCTTCGTTCTTTTCTTTCGGCAGCAGCATGCGCGATTTGATGAGCATGAGCTGTGCCGCCATGGCGATGAAATCTCCTGCAACTTCCATATCCGCTTCCTGCGCCTCGCGCAGAATTTCCATGTACTGCTCCAAAATCAGCGAAATCGGAATGTCGTAAATATTGACTTTGTTCTTCGCAATCAAATGCAAAAGCAAATCCAGCGGTCCGTCAAAGGCGGACAGATGAAAGGTAATCTTTTCTGTCATTTAAAACACCAACAAAACAATCGAGCTGAGGACATGATACACCACATTGATAAAGAAATTGATCGGTCTGTCCAGCACGCCGACAAACAGCAAAATCAGCAAAATAAACTGTATGTACTGCTCATACTGCGCGAACTTGTACTCATATTTTGCCGGCAGAAACGCCAGCAGAATTTTTGAGCCGTCCAGCGGCGGCACCGGAATCAGATTAAACACGCCCAGACCGATGCTCATAACCGCTGTCATGTACAGCATGAGTGCAATCGCCGTCAAAATCGGCGAGCTGGTCAGGCGCAGCGGATAATACAAAAACAAAGCGAGCAGCGCCAGCACAAAATTAGATGCCGGTCCCGCCAGCGACACCAGCGCGATGCCGACGCGGCGATTTTTGAAATAGCTCGGGTTAATCGGCACCGGTTTCGCCCAGCCAACGTGGAAAAACAGCATGCAAAGTGTGCCAATCGGGTCGAGATGCCGCAGCGGGTCAAAGGTCAGACGTCCTTCCTGTTTGGCTGTCGGATCGCCCAGCGCATACGCCGCAAATCCGTGGCAAGCCTCGTGTACGCTGAGACAAAGCAGCAGCGCCGGAATGCTGACCAAAATTTGAATCAGCGAACTGTGCAAAAAACTTGACATACGATACTCCTATCATCATTCAATATTAGAATATAGTATAGCTGGAAACCCCATAAATTTCAAGCAACTGCGCGGATTTTACAAACTGGTCACAGGAAAAAAGAAAAGGCGAAGTGTCACGACACCACGCCCTTTCCTTTGATAAGGTTAAACTAAACTTAATTAGTCCTTTACGATGTTCAGTTCTGCCTTCAGCTGTGCCATCATTTCAGCATATTCAGCATCAGTCAGATGTACCGGATTCGGGTTGGTGATTTCAAATCCGCCGCCGAATTCAAAACCGCCCTCATACTTCGGCACGATATGAAAATGAAGGTGCGGCAGCTTATCGCCGAATGCGCCCAAGTTGATCTTGGTGCAGCCCCACAGCTTCTTTACTGCGCCGGCTACGTCTGCGACATCATCCATAAATGCATGACGCTGCTCCGGTGTCAGGTCGGACAGCTCGGACAAATGCTCGTCAACAGCGACAACGCAGCGGCCCTTGTGTGCCTGATCCTTGAACAGATACAAAACGCCCTCTCTCATCTTGCCGACGCGGAACATAATTGCCTTGCGGTTCTCATTATCCGGATCACAATAAAAACAACTTGCCATTGGAATCGTCTCCTTTTCATTCACAGAATCTCCCGTCCTCGCGGACGTTGTTTCCTGTTGTTAGTATACAGCAAATCAAACAGGATTTCCATAGTTTTTAACCAAAAGTTACATAGAAATTTGTTTCCCACGCCGGAACATACGGATGATGCCGCATCCCAAGGCGGACATCTGCACACATGTCACGCAGCAGCAGCGGCAGCTCGTACAAATCCTCACTTCTGTGATAGGCAGACAGCGAAATCCGCGGCCGGTATTTCTCAATGGTGTGCCGCGCTCCCTCCAGCGCCATGCGCTCCGCGCCCTCAACATCCAGTTTGAGCAGCGTGCACGGCGCGCCGTTCAGCACATGGTCGACCGATTCCACCGGAATCATCACCGTGCGCTTGTCATGCGACACCTCATTCATCACCGGCGTCAGCGCGGAATTGCGTCCTGCCTTGCCGCCGAACAGCAGCTCTCCCGGCTCGCTCCACGCGCCCGCGTTGACGAGATTTATGTTGTCCAGCTGTGCCTGTTCCACGTATTTTTTCAGCTTTTTGAAGGTCTTTCTGTCCGGTTCCAGCGCGGTGATCGAGGCATAGTTCCCGTCGGTAAAGGACAGCAGTTCGCGAATGGTATCGCCATTATACGCCCCGAGATCGACAAAATGCTCCTGCTGTGTCGGCTTGAGGTAGGTTCCAAACGCGCTCTCGCGGCTGTCCGTGTAGTCGCGCAGCCAATGCAGCTTGCCGCTCAGCTTGAAATTGACTGTTGCCGCAAACACCTCGCGGGAGCGGTCATCCGCCAGCAGCGCATACGCCTGCTCCAGCTCCTCGCAGTGTTTCTGCGCAAATACCCAATCAAACAGCTGCCCCTCTGCGACCGGAACATCCGGCGCATACGTCGTGTGCGTGCTGTCCAAATCATCAAACAGTGCCAATACCTCCGGTCTGCTCGATGCAAACGCAATTACAGCGACAAAATCTCCCAGTTCCTGTTCGAGATCCGTGCGCTTTTTTACGACAAAGCCCGCAAAACTATGTCCGCGCACAAATTCATCCGAGGCAAAAATGCCCGCAATCGGAATGCTTCTCTGCTCACATACGCGCAGAATTTTTTCTGCGCCGTCTCCCATGCCGTACAGACAAATCGGACGCGTTTCCCGCTGCAGCGCCGTCCACACATCGCATGGTTCCGTCACAAAGGACGGCACTCTCTCGCTCATTCCCATGTTTTCCACACATCCGGACAGAATCCAACCGTTGCCTGCTTGCCATTGCGCACAATCGGTGTCTGGAGCAGCTTTGGATTATCCAGCAGCTTTTCCATCTTGGCTTCATCGGAAGCAAGATATGGCAGCATCGCAGCATCGGGATCCTTTGCCTTCGGGTCAATCATTGCTTCGAGACCGACTGCGCGGCACACGGAGGTAAACTCGCCCTTGCTCATGCCGTAACGCACGAGATCTACCATTTGGTACTTGATGCGACGTTCCTTAAAATAGCGCTCGGCTTTTTTTGTATCAAAGCACTTGCTCTTGCCAAATATCTGAATATTCATACAAATCTCCTTTTTCCGCGATTTTCCTTATCTTATCACAGCTTTCTGCAAAAAACAACGGACAAATTGTCCGCGGCGTAAAGACAATTGTTTAACTTGATACACAAAAGCCAGTTTCATTTTGTGTATTTTATGTATCCTGTCCATTGTTTTTCTGCCTTTTTGTGATATACTATAGTCAAGCTCAAGGGAGCGGGAAACACACAGGTTTCCAATCCAAGAGCTTCAGGTTGATAGCCTGCCACCGCACAGTTTTCCCATTCTGTGCTTTCATATATCTCTCTCTTTACTGTATGGCGCGTCGAATTCCTACCAATCGACGCGCCGCTTTTTTGTCTTTTTTTCTCCAAACAAATCATTGTTTCCTATTCGGATCTATGATAATATATATTTGTATGCGCCTGCATATTGTCCGGCGCTTTTTTTATACGAACAATGGCTGATCGGAGGTTTTTTCTTTTGTCAGATTTAAAGTCAGAAATCACAAAGCGCCGCACGTTTGCGATTATTTCGCATCCGGATGCCGGCAAAACGACCATCACAGAGAAATTCCTGCTGTACGGCGGAGCAATTCAGCTCGCCGGTACCGTAAAGGGCAAGAAGAATACGCGCCATGCCGTTTCCGACTGGATGGAAATTGAGAAGCAGCGCGGCATCTCAGTCACGTCCTCTGTGCTTCAGTTTGAATACGGCGGACACTGCATCAACATTCTGGATACCCCGGGTCATCAGGACTTCTCTGAGGACACCTACCGCACCCTGATGGCTGCGGACTCCGCAATCATGGTTATCGACGCATCCAAGGGCGTCGAGGCACAGACCCGCAAGCTGTTCAAGGTCTGCTCCATGCGCGGTATCCCGATTTTCACTTTTATCAACAAGATGGACTTGGAGTCCCGCGACCCGTATGACCTGCTCGACGAGCTGGAAAAGGAGCTGGGCATTGACACCTATGCCGTCAACTGGCCAATCGGCTGCGGCAAGGAATTCAAGGGCGTCTATGACCGCCAGAAAAACCATATCATGGCGTTTGAAGCCGCTTCCGTCTCCGGCACCAAGGAAGCCAAGGTTACCATTTACCAGCCGGACGATCCGAAGCTGGAGCCGATGGTCGGCGAACGTCTTTGGGAAACCCTGCAGGATGACATCGAGCTGCTCGGCGGCGCCGGTGAGGAATTTGACATGGACCGCGTACACGCCGGCACGCTGTCGCCGGTATTCTTCGGTTCCGCACTGACCAACTTCGGCGTTGAGCCGTTTTTGCAGTACTTCTTGGAGATGACTCCGCCGCCGACCGCGCGCATGTCCAAGGGCGAAATCATTGATCCGTTTGACGAGCATTTTTCCGCTTTCGTATTCAAGATTCAGGCAAACATGAACAAGGCGCACCGCGACCGCGTGGCATTCATGCGCATTTGCTCCGGCAAATTCGAAAAGGGCATGGACGTCTATCATGTACAGGCCGGCAAGAAAATGCAGCTGGCACAGCCGCAGCAAATCATGGCGCAGGATCGCGCGATTATCGACGAGGCCTATGCCGGTGATATCATCGGTGTATTTGATCCCGGCATTTTTTCCATCGGTGACACCGTATGCACGCCGGGCTTTGACTGTAAGTATTCCGGCATTCCGACGTTTGCGCCGGAAGTATTCTGCCGTATTCGCCAGAAAGACACCATGAAGCGCAAGCAGTTCATCAAGGGCATGGAACAGATTGCACAGGAAGGTGCCATTCAGATTTTCCAAGAGCCGCACACCGGTATGGAGGAAGTCATTGTCGGCGTTGTCGGCGTCCTCCAGCTGGAAGTTTTGGAGTATCGCCTCAAAAACGAATACCGCGTGGACATCATCATGGAAAACCTGCCGTATCAGTACCTGCGCTGGATTGAAAACGAGGATTTCCAGCCGGACGAGCTGAAAATCACTTCAGACTCCAAGGTTGTGCAGGACTACCGCGGACGCTATCTGCTGCTGTTTACCAGCATGTGGAATCTCAACTGGGCACTGGACAAAAACGAAGGTCTCCAGCTGTCCGAGTTCGGCCGCGCCGAGGACTAAGTTCTTTATATCAATACCAAAAAAGACGGACTGCATCATGCAGCCCGTCTTTTTCTGTGCCAAAATCTATCAAAAATCGGTTGCTTGCTCAGTGAACGAGTCCCGCCTGTTCCAGTCTGCGGCGAATCTGCGGGCCAACCACCGCGCAAATTACCATCTTAACCAGATCACCGACGATGAACGGCAGAACACCTGCTGCCAACGCCTGATAAAACGTCATGCCGGCCTGATAAGCCAGCCAGCCCGTGCCAAACAGATAGCACACGATGGTGCCGAGAATCATGCCGATCATGCTCGGAATCAGCTTTGCCTCAAAACGGTCAATCGCAAATCCGCAAATCAGTGCCATAAAGATAAAGCCGATCAGGTATCCGCCGGTCGGTCCAAACAGCTTGCCAACGCCGCTGCTGAAGCCGGAAAAGACCGGCAGACCAACCAAGCCAAGCAGCAGATACACAATATAGCTAATCGTGCCGCGCCGGCAGCCCAGTACATAAATCGCCAGATAAATGGCAAAGTTGGTCAGCGAGATCGGAACAACACCAATCGGAACCGACAGCGGGCCTAAAATGCAGGTAACTGCCGCCATCAGCGCGATCAGAGCCATTTCTCGTACATTTGTCTTACTTTGTTTCTGTTCCATGTCGTACCACCTAACATTTATTTTGTCGAACAAGGATAGTATACACGGCATTGTCAACCTTGTCAACAGCTTTGGTTAACAACATGTTTTTCCAAAAATGTCAGCAAGAATTTTTGCGCCAAGCTGTTGGGCGCAATGGCTTCCCGCGCGTCCGCGAAGGAAAACCATTTTGCTTTGTCCACTTCATCCGTCATGTGGCTGAGGTCTTGTGTCGTTGCAACACAGGAAAAGTTCAGCATCAAGGTGTTGCTCGGCTCAAAAAACTGGCTAGTGTTAAAGTGAATGTCGCATACGTCCAAACCGACTTCCTCTTTCACTTCCCGCGCAACGGTTTTCTCCGCCGCTTCTCCGCGGTTGACATATCCGGCAACCAAAATATTGCGCTGCTTGCCGTACTGCTGAATGAGCAGCACCTGTGTTTTGTCCGGACTGAGCACCTCCATGCTCACCGCTGTGTTAAAAATCGGGAATCGGAACTGCTGGCACTGCGGGCAATACTGTACCATTCCCTCGCGTTCCAAATATTTTTCTGTCAGCGGCGCACCGCATTCATAACAATACTTCATTTGTTTTCTCCTGTCTGTACAGCATATCTATAGTATACGCCTATTATACGCCTTCTTCTTTGCCTTGCAACTGGTTTTGTCCTGCGGTATACTGAATTTACCTACTTTTTTCATTGAGATGCGAGGATTTTTTATGAACGAAACAGAACAACGCATTTGCGGCTGCATTGACGCACACGCGCAGCAGCTCATTGCTTTTGCCGAAGATATATATTCCCACGCGGAGCTTGGCTATACCGAGCACCGCACCGCCGGAAAAGTCGCGGATTGGCTGCAATCGTGCGGGATGGACGTGCAAACCGGACTTGCCAACACCGGCGTCAAGGCATCGCTCGGTAGCGCCGCTCCCTCCGTCTGCCTGATCGGCGAGTTGGACGGCATCCGCAGTCCGGCACATCCGCTCGCCGTACCCAAAACCGGCATGTCGCACGCCTGCGGGCATCACATGCAGCTGACCGCGCTTGCCGGTGCTGCCTTGGCGCTCAGTCAGCCGGAAGTTGCCGCTGCTCTCACCGGTCGCGCCGTATTTTTCGCCGTACCATGTGAGGAACACGTGCCGATGAACCGTTTGGAACAGCTGCGAAGCGACGGCATCGCCACATGCTGCGGCGGAAAGCCGGAGCTGCTGCTGCGCGGCGCGTTTGATGACATCGACGCCGCCATCACAACGCATGCGCACATGGTTCCCTGTCAGTCGGATTTTCTGCTCGGCTGCAACTCGACCAGCGGATTTTTGTCCAAGCTCATTCACATCAAGGGCAGAGCCTCACACACAGCCATTGCGCCGGAAAACGGCATCAATGCGCTGGACGTCGTGACGCTTGCCCGCAGCGCCATTGGCATGCTGCGCAGCACCTTCCGCGACCAAGACTGTATTCGCATCGGAGAAATTGTTCGCATGGGAGACTGTGCCATCAATGTCGTGCCGCACGAGGTCACTGTCGATTTGCAGGTGCGCGCAAAAACGTGGGACGCCTTGCAGACGGTCAATGAACAAATCAACCGCGCATATCGCGGTGCCGCGTATGCGTTTGGCGCAGAGATTTCCATACAAGATGACATGGGCTATCTGCCGACCATACCGGCGCAGCCATGTAAGGCACTGACAGATGCCGCGAAGCTGCTGCCCGCGACCTATGAGCCGGTAAATCCATCTGTACACAACGCTGCCTCCACCGATGTCGGTGACTTGTCGCATCGAATGCCAATTGTCAACTTTACATACGGCGGATTTTCCGGCACGCTGCACGGGGCGGATTTCCGCATCACAGACAAGGAAAAGGCCTATCTGTATCCGGCCAAGCTCGCCGCACTGACGATGTATCATCTGCTGTGCGACCATGCCGCCCAAGCCCAAGCCTTGCTGTCTGATTTTCATCCTGCCATGACGGCGGAGGAATATCGCGCCTATGCTCACAAGTTCGGCTGCCAATAAGCCAAAATCCGGAAATCTCCCGACCGAGAGATTTCCGGATTTTTTATCCTTATTTTTGTTCTTTTTTGCGGTTAACAAGGACAATTCCGGCGCATACTAGCAGCAGAGACAGCATATTTCGAACCGTAAACACGGTTTCACCGAGCACGACACCGGACATCAGCGAACCAAACACCGGCACCAGAAAATTATACACGGAGACCTTGCCTACCGGATAGCGCTTGAGCAGCCACGTCCAAACGGTAAATGCCGCGGCAGAGAGAAAAATCAAATAGCCGAGCAGGCAAAACGCCTGCGGAGAAACCGTCTGAAAATGTCCGCCGCCGACAATTCCTGCCAGCAGCAGCACGGCACCGCCAATCGTCAGCTGCCAGCCCGTGACGACCATCGGAGATTGTCCCTTTGCGGCAAATTTGCTGATGACTGCGCCGCTGCCGGACGCCGCCGCTGCGAGGAACATAAAGCCTTCGCCGGTCAGCGACACCCCGCCGCTCAAGCCGTCCAGCGAACTCAGCGTGATAATCAGCACGCCGACAAATCCGAGCACGCATCCCATTGCCTTCGGCATATTGAGCCGGTCATCGGCAAACAGACAGTGCGAGATGCCCACGGCGAAAAACGTCGCCATCGCAGAAATGACCGAGCCCTTGACGCCGGTTGTGTGCGACAATCCGATATAGAAAAATACATACTGCACGGTCGTCTGCACAAGACCCAGCAGCAAAATGCCCGGCCACTGCGCTCTTGTCGGAACAACCAGCTTGCGGCTCGTGATAACCGAAATCACAAGCACCGCAACGCCCGCCAGCATGAACCGCCAGCCGGCAAAAAACAATTTGCACGCCGCTTCGTCCCCGATGCCAAACAGCGCATAGCCCGACTTGACCGCAGGAAAGGCACTGCCCCACAGCAGAGTGCACAGCAGTGCCGGCAGTGTCAAGCCGATGAGATTTTTTTGTTTCATGATTCAACCTCTTTTTATTTAAAATGTCCGTGTTCCATCCTACTCCACCCCATGTGCAATTACAAGGGGATTGTTTGCATTTTTTTGTTAAGTTCTTGACGAATACAGCAGATGCTGATACAATAGGTTAGATATGAGTGGTTTTTGTATGTTTTGAACAATTTTTTGTTCCATTCTGAGTATCATTGACAAACGGAGGATTTTGTTACATGGATTATCAGGCACTATATAACAGTAAACTGACAACTGCCGCAGAGGCAGCAAAGGTCGTCAAGAGCGGCGACTGGGTAGATTACGGCTGGTGCACCGGCACGCCGGTTGAACTGGACAAGGCGCTGGCCGCTCGTGCAAACGAGCTGGTAGACGTCAACATCCGCGGCGGCGTCCTGATGGAGCCGCTTGCCATCGCACAGGTTCCGGACGCAAACAAGCATTTCTCTTGGAACTCTTGGCACATGAGCGGCATTGAGCGCCACATGATTAACGACGGCATCGCGTTCTATGCCCCGCTGCGCTATTCCGAGCTGCCGCGCTACTACCGCGAAAGCCCCGACCCGCTGAACATTGCGGTGTTTGTGGTTGCCCCCATGGATAGCCACGGCTACTTCAACCTCGGCCCCTGCGCCAGCCATCTGGCCGATGCTGCCCGCAAGGCCGACAAGGTGTTTGTGGAAGTGAACAAGAACATGCCGGTCTGCCTGGGCGGCTACGACAACTGCCTGCACATTTCCCAGGTTGACGGCATTATCGAGGGTGACAACCCGCCGATCGACCAGCTGGGCGGCGGCGGTGCCCCCACCGAAGTTGACCAGGCTGTTGCCCGCCTGGTGGTGGACCGCATCCCCAACGGCGCCTGCCTGCAGCTTGGCATCGGCGGCATGCCCAACGCCATCGGCGCCATGATTGCCGAGAGCGACCTGAAAGATTTGGGCGTACATACCGAGATGTATGTGGACTCTTTTGTAGATATGGCAAAGGCTGGCCGCATTACCGGCCGCTGTAAGAACATTGACAACGGCCGCCAGGTCTATGCGTTCGGTGCCGGCACCCAAAAGATGTACGACTACCTAGATAACAATCCGGAGTGTATGTCTGTACCCGTTGATTACACCAACGATGTGCGGGTGATCAGCAGCCTGGATAACTTTATCTCCATCAACAACGCCATTGACGTTGACCTGTATGGCCAGGTGAACGCCGAAAGCAGCGGCACCCGTGCCATTTCCGGTGCAGGCGGCCAGCTGGACTTTGTGCTGGGTGCCTATCTTTCCAAGGGTGGCAAGAGCTTCATCTGCCTGTCCTCCACCTTCTTTAACAAAAAGACCGGCCAAAACGAAAGCCGCATCCGTCCCACGCTGCACCCCGGCAGTGTTGTGACCGATACCCGCGCCAACACCGATTATCTGGTGACCGAGTACGGCGTTGCCCGCCTGAAGGGCCTGACCGCCTGGGAGCGTGCCGAAGCCCTGATCAACATTGCCCACCCAGATTTTCGTGAGCAGCTGATTGCCGACGCCGAAAAGATGGGCCTGTGGCGCAAGAGCAGCAAGCGCTGATCCGTTGTTTTTTATTCTGTTTGTATCCGCCAAAAATTGGCTTGACAAACTGTGTGCCGGTGTGATACAGTAACAATAACGCAGGGCCGCTGACTGACGGAATCTGGTGGGCATGACCACCGGGGAAGCGGGCTATTCCCTGCATTAAGCCGACCGTCTGGGCTGCATACACTGATGTATGGTGTACGCAGCCCTTTATTTTTTGTAAACGGAGGAATGCCACATGCTGAGCGACATTGTAATTGCACAGGCAGCCAAAATGCTGCCCATTGCCAAAGTAGCTGAAAAACTGGGCCTTACGGACGAGGACCTGATTCCTTATGGCCGTTACAAAGCCAAGATCAACCACAAGCTGATCCACAGTGACCGCCCAGACGGCAAGCTGATCCTGATGACCGCCATCAGCCCCACCCCTGCTGGCGAGGGCAAAACCACCACCAGTGTTGGCCTGGCGGACGCCCTGAACGCCATGGGTAAAAAGACGATGCTCTGCCTGCGTGAGCCCTCCCTTGGGCCCGTGTTCGGTGTAAAGGGCGGCGCTGCGGGCGGCGGTTACGCCCAGGTTGTGCCCATGGAAGATATCAACCTGCACTTTACCGGCGATATTCACGCCATTGGCACCGCAAACAACCTGTTGGCTGCCATGATCGACAACTCCATCCAGCAGGGCAACCCGCTGAACATTGACCCCCGCCGCATCACCTGGAAGCGCTGCATGGACATGAATGACCGCCAGCTGCGG
>ENA-OPDA01002000-OPDA01002000.1-human-gut-metagenome-genome-assembly--contig:-NODE-2000-length-12610-cov-2.685703_pt1 | contig 12610 bp, 10 predicted proteins | sample MGYA00241253_ERZ501486 | MGnify/ENA primary metagenome ERZ501486 (study PRJEB25962, sample SAMEA2042510) | human gut metagenome | biome: human gut; feature: human-associated habitat; material: faeces... | reverse complement strand
ACCCTTGGCGCGGAGCTTTTCGGCCAGAATGTGGGCGGCGGCGCGGGTGTGGCCGTGAATGGAAGCACTGGCGACCAGCACCTTCTCCGGCTCTTCGGCCTTGTAGCTGGACCACAGATCGTAGTAGTTCAGGTACTTGCCAAGGTCGCCGGTGAGGACGGGGCCGTGGAGCGGGCAGATGGTCTTGATGTCCAGCGCAGCGGCCTTTTTCAGCAGAGCCTGCACCTGCGGGCCGTACTTGCCCACGATGTTCAGGTAGTAGCGGCGGGCCTCGCTGGCCCAGTCGGCCTTCTCGTCGAACTTTGCCACCGCGCCGAAGCGGCCAAAGCCGTCGGCGGAGAAGAGGACTTTTTCGGTGGACTCATAGCTCACCATGACCTCGGGCCAGTGGACCATGGGTGCGAACACGAAAGTCAGGGTGTGGGCGCCCAGCGAAAGGCTCTCGCCGTCCTTCACGACGACGCGGCGCTCCTTGGCGATGGCCTCTGCGCCGAAGAACTGCTCCATATACTGGAAGGTCTTGGCGTTGCCCACCACCTGCATCTCGGGGTAGAGGGCGGCGAGGCGGGCCACATTCGCGCCGTGGTCAGGCTCCATGTGGTGGACGACGAGGTAGGCGGGCTTCTCCCCTGCCAGTGCCTCGGTGACGTTTGCCAGCCACTCGTCGGTAGCGCGGTCGTCCACGGTGTCGAGGATGGCGGTCTTCTCGTCCCGGATGACGTAAGAGTTGTAGCTGACGCCGGTGGGGACCGGGTACTGGCTCTCAAACAAATCGATGGTGGTATCGTCCACGCCCACGCCCAGAATGGCGCTGCTGATGTTCTTTACGCTCATAAGCACATTTCCTCTCTGTTATTGGTGTGTATGGTCTGCCATGGCTGGCAATTATTTTAGCAATCGTTTTCAGTATAGCACAGTCTGCCGCCTTCGTCAACTATTTATCAGGCCGGATGGCCAAATGACGTTCTACTGCGGTAGGTTCTATGATAAAGTTCCAAATATATATCTTAGATACGTTATAAATCAAACTTTATCAGCTTGATAAAGTTCCCTCTGTTGATAAAGTTCGAACTTTATCAGCTTACCCGAAGTTCATCACATGGATAAAGTTCGTTTTGTAGCGCTGATACGTCATTATTCAGGAACTTTATCCGATATTTCGCTGGTCTCAGAGAGTGCTTTCGGCAGCTCGTTCATGTCGTCTATCTCGAGCAGGGCGCTGGCACTGGCCTCGTCGAGGCTCTGGACGCTGCGCAGCTTCCGGCTGATGGCCCGGCTGCGGACGCCGATGAGCTGGTCCAGTTCTTCGTCGGTCTGGCGCAGACGCTGCTGCATCTTGGCGAGGCCCTGCCCGAACTTGTCGAACTCCGTCTTCACCGCGCCCAGCAGCTGCCACACCTCGCCGGAGCGCTTCTGGATGGCGAGGGTCTTGAAGCCCATCTGCAGGCTGTTCAGCAGGGCCGCCATGGTGCTGGGGCCTGCCACGTTGACCTGATAGTCCCGCTGCAAGACCTCCAGCAGCCCCGCGTTCACCACCTCGGCATACAGGCCCTCAAAGGGCAGGAACAGGATGCCGAACGCCGTGGTATAGGGCGGCTCGACGTACTTTTCCCGGATGTCTCTGGCCTCGCTGCGGAGCACCAGCTCGAGGGCGTGGCGGGCATCCTCCACGGCCTGCGCGTCGCCGGAAGCGTAGGCATCCTGTAAGTGGGCGTAGGTGTCGCCGGGGAACTTGGAGTCGATGGGGAGCCAGACGCTGCCGCCGTCGGCGCCCGGCATCCGGATGGCGTATTCCACCCGCTGGGTGCTGCCCGGGATGGTGGCGACGTTGGTGTCATACTGCTCCGGGGCGAGGATCTCTTCCAAGATCGCGCCCAGCTGGATCTCGCCGAGGATGCCGCGGGTCTTGACGCCCGAGAGCACCTGCTTCAGGCCGCCCACGTCGGCGGCGAGGGACTGCATCTCGCCAAGGCCCTTGTACACCTGCTCGAGCTGCTGGTTGACGGCCTTGAAGCTTTCCGTCACCCGCTTCTGCAAAGCGTCCTGAAGCTGCTCGTCCACCGTGTGGCGTATCTCGTCCAGCTTGCGGGTGTTCTCAGCCTGCAATGCCGTCATGCTCTCGACCATGGCGCGGCGCAGCTGCTCCATCTGCTGGTTGTTGGCCTGCTCGAGGCTCTGCAGACGCCGCTCCAGGATGCGCTGCTGGCTGTCCTGCCCCTGACCGAGGGTGGTGCTCATGCTCTGCACAGCCGTCTGCAGCGTCTCGCTGACGCTGCGGATGGCGGCGTAGTTCTGCTGGGCGATGGCGTCCTGACGGGCATTGAACTCTCTGGCCTGAGCGGCCAGCTGCTCTTCGAGCCAGTCTTTCAGCTCTTCGCAGTCGGCTTCGTCCAGCCCGCCGGTGGGGCGTCCGCTGCGGAAGAGCAGCAGCGCCATCATCAGGCAGATGGCCACCAGCAGGACGGTATACAGCATTGCGAGAAATTCCATTTATTCTACTTCCTCAAACTTCAAAACTTCTTTGGTGGTCACGGTATCGTCACCGTACAGGCCCACGCCGTCGGCCTCCATCTCGCCGCTCTGGTTGTCGTAGGGGTCGCTGCGGAAGCCCAGCATCGGCGGGTCGAAGGGCGCTTCAAAGGCGCTGTTTGCCACCATGCGGCCCGTATCCAGACTGCCGAAATAGTGGCGGCGGAGCACTTCATCGCCCCGGCGGGCCATGGAGGCACCGTAGGAGCAGTCGGCATACATCCAGCCCCTGGGGGCGACGTAGAACCGTGCCCAGTCGTGACAGCCCGCGTCCCCCGGGGCCACTGCAAAGCCGCTCTCCCACCGGGCCGGGATGCCCGCGATGCGGCAGAGGGTGATGAAGGTCAGCGCCATGATGCCGCAGTCTCCCCGGCGGCTGCGGGCGCAGTTCTCGGCGATGGACTCATGGACGAAATAGGATGGCTGGAAGTGATACCGGACATTCAGGGTGACATAATCGTAGATGCGCTTCGCCTTCTCCGCCGGGCTGGCGATGTCCTCGGTGAGCTGAGCCGCCAGCGCCCGCAGGTAGGGCGTAAAGACGATGTGGGGCGCTTCCTCGCCGGTGTAGAGATCGGGCTGCTCCGCGTCGGGCGTGAAGGAAAGCGGGTCGGCATAGACCGCCGTCTCCCGGTAGCTGTACTCGGCCCCAAAGGTGCGGTTCTCGGTCAAGTCGGCCTCCCAGCAGACGGTGCGCTGGGGCGCGTCCTCGGCGGCGATATGGCCGGGCGTCTCGGTGAAGCGGTCCAGCGTGATATGGCTCTGGGACGGGCAGGCGGCAGGCAGGGCCAGCCATGCCCGGACGTGGACGGCGTCTCTGCCCTCGGCTTTCGCCTTTTCCAGCGCGGCGGCGAAGGCTTCGTCGGACATCCGGATGCTGGTGCGGAGGGTGATGTCGGCGCTGGCGCTCCCCTCCCGCTCCATCTTCTCGTGGAGGCGGTGGCGCTCTTCGTTCTTGTTGTTGGGGGCGTCCGGCGTCAGCTTCCGGGCGGCGAGGTCGGCGTGGGTAGCCAGCAGCGTCTCGGCGAACCGGGCCTGATACCGCTTCTCCCCTTCCACGAACCTCCAGTCCATCCGGCCCTCCCAGTCGAGCTTCTTAAATTCCTCTGCCGTGAAGTCCCTGACCCGCTCCTGCATCCGGGCGATGGCCTCGGCTTCCGTCCAGCAGTATTCCCCGGGCAGCCGGCGCATGATCTCCTTCTGGACGGTCAGGGCCTCCCGCAGGGCGTCCACACCGTGGGGCGTGGGGTTCTCGGGCGGGACATCCCCCTCCGGCGGGGCGATGCCGTTGGACGCCGGGCCGTTCTGGGTCTTTGTCCAGTCCTCGGCCAGCAGCCGGTCGATGCGGGCGATGGCCTCCTGATAATATCCGGCCGCTTTCAGCCGGGCGATGTCGTCGGGCAGGCCCACATTCAGGCTGCGGACAGCTTCATTCCAGTCGTACATATTCTCTTCCTCCTGTTATTCCGAAACGCTCTGCCAGAACTCGGCAGCACGTTCCACCCAGTCCTCGGCGTCCGTCCCCACGCCGATGCCGATGCCATGTTTGGCGTTGTCGTAAACTTCCACCCGGTTGGGGACGCCGCTGGCTTCCAGTGCCTTTGCAAGGGTCGGCCCCTGCAAGGGATAGACGAAGGCTTTCAGCATGGTATCATTCCTGCCGTACCACAGGAAGGTGGGCGGATAGTCTGGCGTCACGAGCTTCGAGACGGTGTAGGAATAGTAGCGTCTTTCCAGCCGGTCGGTATCCATCAGGAGATGGTAGGCAGGCTTTGCCCCAAAGAAGTTGTTGATGGGGTAGGCCAGCAGCAATACGCCGGGCTTCGGCACACCGTAGCGGCCCCAGCCCTTTTCCTCATTGCCGAAGACGCCTGCGATCTGTCCGCCGGAGGAGTAGCCCAGCAGGGCATAGTCTTCCGTAGAGACGCCGAAGGTGTCGGCATTGTCCATCACGAAGCGGATGGCCCGGGCCAGGTCTTCCAGCGGAGCATCGTCCCCGGCCTCCCATCCGATGCGGTAGCGCAGCGAGAAGACGGCATAGCCCTGCTCATGCAGCTCCCACGCCGTGGACACGCCGCCCCGCAGCTCGCCGCTGTAGTAGAGCGAGTTGCCCGACAGCACGATGGCAAATTTGGCCCCCGGCTGCTGGGCCGGGCAGTAATACAGCTCCACATGAGCGCGGGCAGGCACGGCGGCGATCTCCTCTTCCGAATAGAGCGGATAGGTCACCCGGGTGCCGTCGTGGTAGACCTGAGCCAGATAGTTGAGGCCCGCTGCGCAGGCTTCGGCGGAGGTCTCACCGACCACCTCGGTCAGCGTCTCGTCGTCGCGGCTGGTGGAGAACATTTCGCAGTCCCGCTCCCACACATAGGTGTATGTATAGAGGCCGCTGGCCTTGATGTCGGGGTCGTCGCGTATCTCCTTCATGGTGGTCTGGGGGGTGATGCTGGCTGCTGAGGCCGGGACGGCGAGGACACCGAGCATCAGCGCAGAGGCAGCGATTCGTTTCCAATCCATCTTCATTTCTCCTTTTTCAGAGCAGCTTTCATTGCATTTTTCGGCAAAGAGGTCTATAATAGTCCCTGCCCTGAACGGGTATTTACTCTATTGTATCACAATGGTGATGATTGTCAAAAAATTTCTGCCCGGGAGGGAGCCTTGTCATGCTGACCAATTACCACACCCACACCACCCGCTGCGGCCACGCCGAAGGCACCGAGGAGGAATACATCCTCACGGCCCTGCGCTGCGGCTTCAAGGTGCTGGGGTTTTCTGACCACACCCCCTGGGCCTACGCGACGCCGGGCTTCGTCAGCCGCATCCGGATGCTGCCCTCCCAGCTGGACGATTACGTCCTGACCCTGCGCGGGCTGCGGGAGAAATATGCCGACAAACTCCACATCCGCATCGGCCTCGAGGCGGAGTATTTCCCGGCCTATCTGGGCTGGCTCAAGGAAGAGATGGAGCGGCTGGACATCGAATATCTCATCCTGGGCTGTCACTACGACACCACCGACGAGCAAGACGCCAGAGCCAGCCGCTTCGGCGGCAGCACCTCCACGGCCCACGGCAGGCGGTATGCCGAACAGGTGGTGGAAGCGCTGGAAACGGGGCTTTACCGGTATCTGGCCCACCCCGACCTCTTTTTGAACCGGGTGACGGCCTTCGACGCCGACGCCGAGAAAGCCTGCCGGGACATCTGTGCCGCAGCGGCGCGGCTGGACATCCCCCTCGAGTACAACATGGCCGGACTGACTTTGCAGGACCGTCCCGACGGCTCTCTGGGCTACACCCGGGACGAGTTCTGGCGCATCGCGGCGGAGTACCCCGTCAAGGCCATCATGGGCTGCGACGCCCACGCTCCCTCGGAGCTGGACGTCGTCCCCGCCATCGAGGAAAAGAAAGCCTTCCTGCACAGCTTGGGCATCCCGGTGCTGGACACCCTGCCGGGGCTGGAATAAGCGGCCATTGCGCGGACGGGCTGCATCTGCTATACTGAGACAAGAGGAATGATGCAGGGCGCATTGAGGCGCTCTGCCGGGGAAGAATATCATGAGCAATATCACCATCCGGCCCATGGAGCCGGAAGACTGGAACGCTGTGTCCGAGATCTATTCAGAGGGCATCGCCACGGAGCACGCCACCTTCCAGACCACCTGCCCGCCCTACACGGCGTGGGATGCCTTTCACATCAAAGAATGCCGCCTCGTCATTCTGGACGGCGGCGAGCTGGCCGGTTGGGCCGCACTGCGGCGGGTAGACCCCCGCTGGTGCTACCGGGGCGTGGCCGAGGTGAGCATCTACGTCGGCGAGAAGTTCCGGGGCCGGGGCCTCGGCTCCCGCCTGCTGACGGCCCTCTGCGAAGAGTCGGAAAAAGAGGGCTACTGGACCTTACACTCCACCGTTTTGCAGGACAACACCGCCAGCCTCGGCCTCCACACGAAGTGCGGCTTCCGGGTGGTGGGGCGGCGGGAGCGCATCGCCCGGGACTGTCATGGCCGCTGGCTGGACACCTACCTGATGGAGCGCCGTGCCAAAGCCGACGAGCCTGCGGGGTATAAGAAATTATAAAAAATGAGCTGCTGCACGTTACGTACAGCAGCTCATTTTCGTATCAGGCAAGGCCTTTACCACTCGTTGTCCGCCGCGTCCGTATCGGCCACCCGGGTGCGCTGGAACATGCTTTCCAGCACGGCGCAGTATTTGTCGGCCAGGCAGACGATGACCGCCTCCCGGCAGGTGGGGACATGGCGGAAGGTCAGGGGCCACATATGGCTCGAGATGATGTTTTGCTCTTTCCTGGTGATGGCGAAGCAGCGCTCGGCATTGACGCAGGCAGAGCCGGGATGGGCAAAGCCGTGCATCTCGAACAGGCGGCGCAGACCCCGGAAGGAACTGCGCTTGTGCCAGTCGTAGAGATAGAAGTCATGGAGGAAGGCCCCCACGGCCAGCGACGTCTCATCCGCGCCCAGATGGAAACGGCGGTTGAGCCAGAAGCTTACCAGCACCACATTCTTGCAGTGCTGGTAGGTGGTCACATCGCCGTGCTGGATAAATTCCCGCATCCGCTGCACTTCGGGGTGCTGGTCATATTGGGCCAGAATGGTGGTGAGGCACTGACGCTCCGTATCAGAAAGCTGCATTGAAAAGTTCCCTTTCATAAAGAGGTTGAACCTCTCCGTCACGCCTGACGGCGTGCCACCTCCCCCGAAGGGGGATGTTTCAGGGCAGTTGATGGCGATGACTGAGAGGGTTCGTTGGACAAACAAGATTTGACAAGAGGCAATCCAAATGATACAGGGAACTATTATTCGCGTAGCGGGCCCCGTGGTGGACGTCAAGTTCACCGAGGGCAAGCTGCCTGCCCTGCAGGAAGCGCTGACAGTGACCGCTGAGGGCACCGAGCGCACGATGGAAGTAACGCAGCATGTGAACGAAACCACCGTTCGCTGCATTATGCTTTCTGCCAGCGAGGGTCTTGGCAAGGGGATGACCGTGAACGCACTGGGCCACGGCCTGACTGCCCCGGTGGGCGAAGCCACCCTGGGCCGCATGTTTGACCCCCTGGGCCGCCCCATTGACGGCAAAGGCCCCATGGCCGCAGACGTCCCTACCTGGCCCATCCATCGCAAGGCCCCCGGCTTTGAGGACCAGAAACCTGCAACCGAAATTCTGGAAACCGGCATCAAGGTCATTGACCTGCTGGCACCGTATGCCAAGGGCGGCAAGATCGGCCTGTTTGGCGGCGCCGGTGTTGGCAAAACCGTGCTGATCCAGGAGCTGATCCACAACGTAGCCACCGAGCACGGCGGCTACTCCATCTTTACTGGCGTTGGCGAGCGCAGCCGCGAGGGCTGTGACCTTTGGGGCGAAATGAACGCTTCCGGCGTTCTGAACAAGACCGCCCTGATCTTCGGCCAGATGAACGAACCGCCGGGAGCCCGTATGCGCGTTGCCGAAACCGGCCTGACCATGGCAGAATACTTCCGCGAGGAAAGCCACAAGGACGTGCTGCTGTTTATTGACAACATCTTCCGTTTTGTGCAGGCCGGCTCCGAAGTTTCCGCCCTGATGGGCCGTATGCCCTCCGCCGTTGGTTACCAGCCCACGCTGGCCAACGAGCTGGGTGCCCTGCAGGAGCGCATCACTTCCACCCGTGATGGGTCCATCACCTCGGTTCAGGCCGTTTATGTGCCTGCCGACGACCTGACCGACCCCGCCCCGGCCACCACCTTTGCCCACCTGGATGCCACTACCGTTCTGTCCCGTAAGATCGTGGAACAGGGTATCTACCCCGCCGTGGATCCGCTGGATTCCACCAGCCGCATCCTGGAAGCAGACATTGTGGGCGAGGAGCACTATCGCGTGGCCCGCAAGGTACAGGCTACCTTGCAGCGCTACCAGGAACTGCAGGACATTATCGCCATCCTTGGCATGGACGAACTGGACGACAACGATAAGCTGACCGTTGCCCGCGCCCGCAAAATCCAGAAATTCCTGTCCCAGCCGTTCTTTGTTGCCGAGAACTTTACCGGCCTGCCGGGCAAATATGTGCCCCTGGCCGAAACTGTCAAGGGCTTTGCCGCCATCGTGGACGGTCAGGTCGATGATCTGCCCGAATGGGCGTTCTTCAACGTGGGCACGCTGGACGATGCTCGCAAGAAGGCTGCCGAAAAGGGCGGTGTGGCCTGATGGAAAAGTTCGTTCTGAACATCACGGCCAGCAGCGGAGAGTTTTTCCAGGGCGAGTGCGAAAGCCTGACCCTGCCCACCGCTGACGGCCAGTACGGCGTACAGGCCGGACACAGCCCGGTGCTGGTTGCCCTGGAAATGGGCATCATGCAGTTCACCGTGAACGGCGAAACCCGCAACGTACTGGTGGGCGATGGCATTGCCGAAGTGACCCCCGCTTACGTTGTGCTGCTGGTCGACAGCGCCGAGCGCCCGGAGGATATCGATAAGAACCGTGCCGAGGCCGCCCGCATCCGCGCCGAGGAACGCTTGCAGCACAAGCAGAGCATGCACGAGTATTACCAGAGCAAGATTGCCCTGAACCGTGCCATGCAGCGCCTGCAGGCTACTGCAAAATACAACCGCTGATTGCCTTCCAACAAAGTTGCCACCCGTTTTGTGCAGGGGATCCCTGCGCAGAACGAGTGGCTTTGTTTTATCCTGTATCTGCTTTTTGTCTTAATTTGTCTTACTTGTTATAGTAATTTTATGTCAAAATTAAGATTCAGTCTTTTTCTTGTTGACAAAGCAGCCCAAACTGTGTACAATCAGCAGTAAGGGAATGTCTTTCCCCCTCCCGGCCCATACTATGGTGTAGATACGCCATAACCATGTCCGGCAAACAGCAGCGGAACACGCTGCTTTACAGTCATAATTAAAGGAGGGAACCTTTTTATGGTTACCAAAATCAGCAATAATGATCTTTCCCAGGCCAAAGCACAGGGCGTGGCCGTTCTGGATTTTTCTGCAACCTGGTGCGGTCCCTGCCAGATGCTTGCCCCGGTCCTGCATGAGCTTGCCGATGAAGTTGGCAGCAAAGCCGCATTTTACAGCATTGATGTGGACGAAAACCGCCAGCTTGCCACCGAATACGGCATTTCCAGCATCCCCTGCCTGGTCGTACTGAAAAACGGCCAGGAATCCGCCCGCAGCGTCGGTTTCCTGCCCAAGCAGGCTTTGCAGGATATGTTGGATAAGTATATTTGAGAGATACGCACGGCCTAAAAAGGAGCAGTTCCCCTTCAGCGCAGCGGGCGCACATGGTGCGCCCCTACGGGTGGGGGTGCACCATAAATATTGCCGCACATTATAAAATGCGCTGTAGGGAACGGTCTTGACCGTTCCGAAAGCATGAGGAGAATACCATTCTTACTTTTGCTGCTACCTACAACACGATTTGGCTTCCCTTGAGGGAAGCTGTCCGCGCTGCGGACTGAAGGGTGGTTCCTTAAGCAGGGCCTAAATATTTACATTGTCCGCCACCCCGGCGGCCAGAGGGCTCTGTGTCCGCAGATGCATTTCGGAGGCCTCGCCCTACCATGTAATTACCAACAAATGCTCAGTAAATTTTACGCCCGTCCGGGGCGTCGGAGACGCCGCCCCCTACAAGCGTTTATTGCTTCGTTGCAAATTTCCAATGCTCAACGTTGCAATGTTCCCGGCGGGGTCGGGTGACCCCGCCCTACCGGTTATTTTATGTCCGCAATGCATAATAAATTGCACTGTAGGGAACGGTCTTGACCGTTCTGGCACGACAAAACATCTGCTCAAACCAACCTCGCCGCTCCCTTTCCCCACCTCCAATTCCTACTTCCTAACTCCTAACTAAAAAACGCCATGCTTTCTTCGGAAAGCATGGCGTTTTTCTTATTTCACTTTTTCCTCAATTGCGCAGGCATCACAGGGTTTCAGCTCCATGCTGCCCAAAACGTTTTTGCCGCTCAACAGGTCTGCACCGGATTCCACCTGCACCTTAACTGCGCTCTGGGTGGTGTTGATGTAGAAATGGTAGCGCGCGTTCTCGCTTTCGCGGCAGTGGTATTCCACACCCTGCGGTAGGTCACGCAGGTGCACCTTGGCATCGGCCAAAGCTGCACGCAGCACAGCGGCGTTGCCAGCATCATCCAGGCGCGCACCGATGTAATAAGCGTGCCCCTTGCCGAACACATGGTGGGTCACAGCCGCATGGCCGGAATAGAAATCCTGTCCATACACAGCCACCACCTCGGTACCCTCGGCAGGCTGCAACAGTTCGCAGTAATCCTTGATGCTGCTCTGCTGGCTGCTCTTGACCCAGATGGCACGGTTGCCCTCACCGGGGTACAGGGTGTCCAGTTCGCTTGCGGTCACGCCAAACACTTCGCGCAGGCCGTCACCGGGGAACCCGCCCAGCCAACACAGGGTGCTTTCATCCACATAGCCCAGCAGATAGGTGGCCACAACGGTGCCGCCGTTTTCCACATATTCGCGGATCTTTTGTGCAAAACCAGGCTTGGTCATAAACAGCATGGGCAGCACCACCAGCTTATAGCGGTTCAGGTCTGCATCCACGCCCACAACGTCGGTTTCCACACCGCAGTGGTTCAGCTGGGCGTACAGCTGGCAGCAGGTTTCGCGCAGATTCTTCTGCTTGATCTGCATGCCCCAGGCGTCATCCAGCGCCCAGCGGTTGTCCCAGTCAAAGATCATGGCCGCGTCCGCTTTGGGCAGGCTGCCGCACACCGGGGTCAGGGCGGCCAGAGCTTCGTTGGTGGCGGTCACTTCGTTGAACACGCGGGTATCATCGCGGCCATCGTGCTCCACAACCGCGCCGTGGAACTGCTCAGAGCCGCCGCGGCCCTTGCGCCACTGGAAGTACTGCACGCCGTCCGCACCACAGGCCACTGTCTGGATAGCGCTCATCCGGTTCACGCCGGGGCGCTTGAGCTTATTATACTCGTGCCAGTTCACCAGGCTGGGGGTGCTTTCCATCAGCAGGAACGGCTTGTCCGGCTTGCAGCCGCGGATCAGCGCATGATCAAACGCCGTCATGCCCGCCGTCACGGTGGTGCTGCGGTCGGGGCGCCCCCAATGGGGGTAACTGTCCCAGCAGACAAAATCCAGCTCTCTTTGCAGCTTGTGGTAGTCCAATCCGGGGAAGTACTCCATCAGGTTCGTGGTAATGGGCACATTGGGGGTCCGCTTGCGCAGGATCGACGTTTCGCTGTGTACATAGTCCATCATGTTCCAGGTGGTAAAGCGCCGCCAGTCCAGCTTCAGGCCGTTCAGGCTCTGCTCCCCGTTATCAAACGGCGGCTCCACCTCGTCAAAGCTGTCGTAGTGGTGGCTCCAGAAGCTAGTCCACCAGGCATGGTTCAGGGCATCAATGGTATGATACTTTTCTTTCAGCCAGCCGCGGAAGCGCTCTTGGCACAGCGGGCAGTAGCATTCGCCGCCCAGCTCATTGGAAATGTGCCACAAGATCAGGCCGGGGTGGTCGCCCACAGCGTCGATCAGGTGGTTCAGCAGCTCCTCTACCTTCTGGCGGTAGATGGGGCTGGTCAGGCAGTGGTTGTGGCGCATGCCCTGGTGGTCCCGCACACCGTTGGACTGCACGCGCAGCACTTCGGGGTATTTGCGTGCCAGCCAGTTGGGCTTTGCACCAGTGGGCGTTGCCAGCTCGGTATAAATGCCCTGGTCATACAGTCGATCCATGATCTCGCGCAGCCAAGTAAAGTTATATTCCCCCTCGCGCGGCTCATATGCTGCCCAGGCAAACACACCCAGCGTAACGCTGTTCATTCCGGCCTTTTTCATCATGCGGATGTCCGCTTCAAGAATATCCGGGCGGTCCAGCCATTGATCCGGGTTATAATCGCCGCCGCACAGCATCACAGGGGCTTTGGTGATAAAGTTCATAGTGGATTCCCTTTCCTCTACACTGTAAAGCATAAAACAAAAATTAGGAATCGGAAACCCGAAAGACGGAACTGGCGGTCTGCACCGAAATTCCTCATTCCTGATTTCCAATTCCTAAGGAAATACCGCATAATTCTAAGTGCCGATACGGCGAGCGAGGTGCGGCAGATGCT
>ENA-OPDA01001996-OPDA01001996.1-human-gut-metagenome-genome-assembly--contig:-NODE-1996-length-12630-cov-3.004930_pt1 | contig 12630 bp, 9 predicted proteins | sample MGYA00241253_ERZ501486 | MGnify/ENA primary metagenome ERZ501486 (study PRJEB25962, sample SAMEA2042510) | human gut metagenome | biome: human gut; feature: human-associated habitat; material: faeces... | reverse complement strand
CCCGCCATGACTGCCGCTCTGTGGACAAGGACGCTTTCAGGACGCCTCATGCTCAGCTGTCTTCTCGGTACGGCCGGCGCGGTACTCGGCATCATCGGCGCGATTGTTTCAGACTCATCTCTGGCAGGCATGATGGCCGCCGTTCTCGGCGTATTTTTCATCATTTCCCTGATTTTCGCTCCCGCCACAGGTATCCTGGCAGCTTTCCGCCAGCGAAAAAAACAGCGGTTCGCTTTCGGACGGGAAACGCTTCTCCAGCATCTTCTTTTCCATGCGGGCACTAAAGAGGAATCACGGGAAAACGCTCTTTCCACCCTCTCCGTCCACATGAAATGGCCGGAAACCTTCACCCGGCAAATCTGCCGTTCCCTCTTAAAAGACGGGTACATTACAGAAAGAAACGGCCTCCTTCTCCCCACGGAACAGGGAAAGGCCCATAACCTTTTTTACAGAGAAAATGTGCGGGCGTAAAATGCAAAAAAGACAGCAGTCCCATTGTAAGGCTTGCTGTCTTTTTTTATCCGGAAACAGGGCCGCTATTCTCCGTAAAGCGCCCTGACCGCTCCGCTGGCGCCTATGCGGTCCGCACCTGCCGTGAGGAAAGCTTCCATATCTTCCCTTGTACGGATACCTCCCGCCGCTTTGATTTTTACATTTTTCCCGATGTGTTTTCTGAAAAGTGCGATATCCGCCAAAGAAGCGCCTGCCGTACCGAACCCTGTGGATGTCTTGATATAGTCCGCCCCGCCTTTCGTGACACATTCGCAAAGACGGATTTTTTCTTCCTCTGTCAGATTTTCCTGATTTTTTCCGGCATTTTCCGATTTTGCCGGTATCATCGCAGGTTTAAAATAATATTCCGGAACCTGCGCTGTTATCAGTTTTTCCTGTCTCTGCACAGATTTTTCTTTCAATTCTTTTGTCAGATAAATCTGTTCCAGTTCTTCCTGAAGCGGACAGATTTTATCCATCTGTTCCAGTACTGTATCATCTGAAACTACCAGAACTGCTTCCAGTTTCAGTTTGTCTGAACTGTTTCCGACCAGAATGCCATATTTGCCTTTTTCCACTATCCATGTATGTGTTTCCTCATTGAAAGAAGCCAGTTGTTTCTGTGGAATCTCAACAGTAAGTGTTTGTGTTTCTCCCGGCTTCAGAATTCTGGTTTTTGCAAAACCTGCCAGTCTCTTATACTCTTTTTCCAGTTCTGTCTGCGGAAGCGTAACATAAATCTGTACCACTTCTTTACCAGCATATTCATTTCCTATATTTGTAACCTGAACCTCTGCTCTGATCTTACTTTCTTCCATATTTATGCTACAACACTTCATCTCAAACATAGTATAAGAAAGACCAAACCCAAACGGAAACATCACCTTTTTGTCAAAGCTGTCAAAATATCTGTAACCTACATAAATACCTTCTTTGTATTTTTCCTTTTCCAGATTGCCATTCAGATACCCATACTCTTCTGAAGCCGGATAATCCTCGTATCGCCTTGCCCAGGTTGTTGTCAGTTTACCGCCCGGCACTTCTTTTCCCAGAAGTACATCAGCCAGGGCATCTCCCCCTTCCTGACCAAGCTGAGAAATATTTAAGATTCCTTTTATATTGTCTGTCTGTTCCAGAATATCTGTCAGCTCCACAGGACCACCTGCATTAAGAATAAGGATCACAGGTTTGTTCATTTCTGCAAGATAACGTAAATCTTCCTCTTCTCTCTCGCTTAAATAGTAATCTCCCTTTACTTTGCGGCGGTCTTTTCCTTCTCCTGAAATACGACTGATCACATAAATCACCACATCTGCTTCACAGATATCTTCCTCTGCCACCTTACGTCCCAGCGGCATTGCAAAAGGATTCTCTGCATAGGCATCAAAAGGATTATCTACTTTCTTAGCTTCTTCCAGAACTTTTTCTTTCCACACCTCTCTCGCCTGCTCATAGCGATTGTGATAATCGCTGATCCAGTCTTCGCTTACAATTTTTACTCCTGCTTCTTTCAGTCCCTGATAAATAGAAATATTCTTTCTGTTGTTAACATCTCCAGAACCAATTCCACCCTTTACGGTTTTCTCTGCTCCATACCCAAGAAGTGCAGCAGCTGTATCTTTCTTTAATGGAAGGATTCCTTCATTTTTCAGCAGAACAATGCCTTCTGACGCCGCTTTTCTGGCAAGCTTTCCATGCATCAGTTCTCTCTCTGACGGCTGTTCTTCTCTAGTTCCACTGTAAATCCATTTCTTCATATAATTATACTCCTGTTTTTAATATTATAATTCTCATGAAAAGAACCTCCATAGCATTCTCTCTATGGGGGTTCTTAATTCTCATTATTCTTTTACACCACCAAGTGTTACACCTGCAATAATGTATTTGGATAAAAGCAGATATACAATAATGATTGGCACGATCGCAACAGTGATCATCATGTAAATTTTACCCATATCAAAGTTCATATAATCAGCACCACGCAGAGTTGCAATCAGGATCGGCACTGTCATTTTGCTCTTTGACTGAATGATCAGGGCAGGAACGAAGTAATTGTTCCAGGATCCTACGAAAGTAAAGATTGCCTGTACTGCTACTGCCGGTTTCATGATCGGAAGTACAATACTGTTAAAGGTTCTGAATTCTCCGGAGCCATCAATTCTTGCCGCTTCCACAAGGGATAAAGGAAGGGAAGACTGAAGGTAACTGTACATAAAGTAAAAGACTGCCGGAGATGCAATGGATGGAATGATCAGCGGAAGTAAAGAGTCATACATTCCCATCTTTGTGATCAGTCGTAAAAATCCCATTGCTGTTACCTGTGTAGGCATAACAAGAATTGCCATAATAAAGGTAAAAGCTGCTTTCTTCATTTTAAAATCATAAGCATATAGACCATAAGCTGTCAAAGAAGAAAAATATGTACAAAGTGCAGCACTGCAGGAAGATACAACAACACTGTTAAGAATACCGCGGAACATCGGGAAACTTCCGTCATTTGCCACATTCTTCAGATTCTCAAGAAAATATTTTCCGGGAAGTGCTGAAAATCCTTTCTGCAGATCCGCATGGGAACGTGTTGCATTTACAATCAGAATGTAAAAGAAAAACAGACACAGGAAGGATAAAAAGATCAGCACAAGATGAACAAAAATACTGCGCACACGACCTGATGTATTTGATTTCATAGTTTATCTCCTCCTTCTTTCTTCTTTTGCTTTTTTCTTTGCAGCTTTCTTGGAACCATCCGGGTCTGTGTCATTTGTCATCTTATATACGATCATACATAAAATACCGCTGACAATAAACAGATATACGGACAGTGCACCTGCCATACCATAGTTCTTGCTCTTTAAGTGGCTGTTCAGGAACATGATCAGAGTCATAGATGTACGGTCCGGATTTCCCTGTCCATTTGTAAGAATCTGAGGAACATCGAACATCTGAAGACCACCGATGATAGATGTGATCAGTGTATAAGCAAGGATCGGACGGATCAGTGGCAGTGTGATATAGAAAAATCTCTTGATACTGTTACAGCCATCCAGTTCAGATGCTTCAAAAATATCCATACTGATACCCATAACAGCAGCCATCAGCATAATTGTTGTATTACCAAACCACATCAGGAAGTTCATAAATCCGACCAGAGATCTGGTTCCGATTACAGAACCCAGGAAATCTATCGGTTTTTTAACCCATCCCAGAGACATCAGAATAGAGTTAATCGGTCCGTTGGTAGAGAACATGGTAAAGAACAATAATGCAAATGCAGAAGCCATGATCAGGTTAGGAAGATAAATAACAACCTTGAAAAACTGCTGTCCATGGATCTTCAGACGCGCATCTGTAAACCAGCATGCCAGAACCAGTGCGATCACGATCTGCGGTACAAATCCGATTACCCACAGAATCAGTGTATTAGCACTGTATTTGAGCATATCTGACTTCAACAGACTCAGATAGTTTGCCATTCCAATAAAATTCGGTCCGATTTCTTTAATTCCTGAACGATAATATTCATAGAAACTATAACGTACAGTATCTACCAGCGGAATCAAAGAAAAGATTAAAAAAGTTATAAAAAATGGAAGGATAAAGATGTATCCCCATTTTGCATAGCTGATGCTTTTCTTTTTTTTCATAGTTCAGCATTCCTTCCTTTACATATTAGTGCCAGACACACATCTCTTTCATGCGTGTCTGGCAAATACAAATGCATCTGTACAGGTTATTTACACCTGAAACTTTTTAACTGTCAATTCAAAAGCGTTTATTATTCAGCCCAGTTAACTTCCTGGATTTCCGGATAACGTTCTTTGATTGCTGTTTCAAAGTTTGATTTTGCTTTGTCATAGTCTACCTGACCCTGGAAGTAATCGCTGAAAGCGTTCTGGATCAGTTCTACACATCCCTGGTCATAAGCAGAAAGTGGTGCGATCTTGATGTTCTCTGCAACCGGTGAGAAATATGTAAATGGATTCTGTCCGCCAAGGAAGTCAGATGCGAAAGTATCATCTTTTGCAACTTCCTGCATACCACTCTTTGTATTTGTAAAGTCAGAATAATCTTTGGAAATCTTTAATAAATTGTCCTTATTTCCTGTCAGTGCAAGAATGATATCTTTTGCATGTTCCGGATTATCTGTTCCTGTTGCTGCATGGATGTAAGAACCGCCCCAATTGTATTCCTGTGGTGGATTTGTAACAGCCCATTCTCCGTCTTCTCCATCCCAGTTTGGTTTCAATGTAAAGTCAATTCCCCATGCCGGGAAGAGGAATGCAAATACTTTGGATTCAGATCCCATAGCTTTGTTCCAGTCATCATTCCACTGACCTTTTACAGTTTTGTTCAGGTATCCTGCATCCAGCCATTCTTTGGAATCTTTGATCCAGTTCATTACCTGCTGGTCTACGTTAACAGTTGTTGCACCGTCTTCTACCCATGGCTGGGAAATGCTGTTTCCATACAGTCTGAATGTATCAGCATAAGAAGCAAATGTGTAATATCCTTTTGCTTTCAGTTCTTCAGCTGTAGCTTTTGCTGTATCCCAGTCTTTCATTTTCTTGCCTACTTCTTCAGGATCGTCGGTTCCGAACACATCTTTGGCAATATCACGACGATATACAAGAAGTCCAGGGCAGCACTGCCATGTAGATCCTCTCTGTACTCCATCTGCATCAGATGCAGTTGTTTTTGTAAAGTCATACTGATCTGCAAGATCTTTGTCAGGATCAATTCCAAGATCTGTCAGAGGCATTGCCACATCCGCTGCTGCATCTGTATATTTGTATACATAATCTGTTTCTGATAAGAAGATATCTACCTTATCATCTGCTGATGCATCAGCCTGATTCATAAGAGCTTCATCAAGTTTCTGCTGATAAACACCATCCTGATTTGGATTTATGATCCAGTGAATTTCTGTTCCATCGTTTAATGTTGTTACTGTTCCGTCTTTGGATGTTTCTTTTACTTCAGGATATACTGCTTCCAGACGCTGACGGAATTCATCATTCCAGGAATAAATATTGATTACTTTTCCTTCTTCATCTGCATGTACGATTGTAGCGGTTCCGCCCATTGTACCTGCAATTACGGATGCTGTAAGTAAAACAGCTAATGCTTTCTTTTTCATTAAAAAAGCCCTCCTTTTTCTTTTTTTCTCTTTGTGAGTTTCTTGCCTCACTTGATGTATCAGATTATAGCTTAAGCTGCTTTTCGGGTATATTATAATTTCCACCAAAATGTCAGATTCATGACCTCATTGTGTTCTTTTTATATACAGACAGATTTTGTCATTTAATAAGGAAATCTTTCCTAAAATCATGATCTTTCTGTTTTTTTATTAGTATTTTTGTATAAAAAGTACCATTTTTCTATAAATCAGCCAGATGAATATTCGCAATCTGATTCATTACCTGCTCATATATTTTTCTGAAATTGTGTTATTTTATGTCATGATTCTGATACTTACTTCATGTTTCTTATTTCCGAAAGATCTCATTTCCGATATAATTTCCATACAATATTTATGGAAGGAGAAAAATGTTGAAACATATTAAGTTTATTGATAATCATGGAAGCTTTTGTGTGAACAGACCGGAAAATACCAGTTATCTTTATTTTCCTCTTGCATCAGAAGCAGGTCTGAAAAGTTCCGTCACACCAGTGCTTGGAGGTGACAGCAAAATTGATCAGGATACCTTCCTGCTGGAACCGGTCAGTTCCGAAAATCTTCATAACAATCGTTCTTCCAGAAATTTCTGGATCGTAAAAGAAGGACACATTCCTTATTCAGTAACAGGTTCCTCTGCTCAGCAGGAAGCCGACCGTTTTACTGACAGGCAGGAAGACAGTGAACTAACCGCCGGATTCATGTGGCAGACTTTGAAAAGGACTTCCAGAGAACTTGGGCTCATCTCCACAGTTACTTCTTTTATCCCCAAAAGTGATAATGTGGAGATTATGTATGTGACGGTTGAAAACCAGACAGATACTGTACAGAAATTTACTGCATATGGTGCAATTCCTGTTTACGGAAGAAGTGCGGATAACATTCGTGATCATCGAAATGTCACTTCCATGCTCCATCGTATCGAGACAACAGAACATGGAATCAACGTCTGCCCCACCATGTCATTTGACGAGCGGGGACATCAGCCAAATCATAAAATCTATTATGTAAATGGCTGTTCCGGAAAGGGAGAAAATCCGATTTCCTATTATCCGACTGTAGAAGATTTTATCGGAGAAGGTGGTACCTATACACATCCACGCACAGTATATGAAGGATATAAAGGAGTTCCCGCACACAGTCTGGCAGCAGGAAAGGAAGCAATGGGTGCTTTCTGTTTCTCATCTTTCACACTGGCTCCCGGTGAAAAAACAGACTTTATTTTATTATCAGGTATTGCCGACAGTAAAGAAGAAATTGAAAATATTTTTGAAAAATACAATACTTCCGATAAAGTAAAAAATGCACTGGAAGAAACCAGAATTTACTGGAAAAAACAGGTAAACGTTGACTTCCACACACAGGATCCTGACTTTGACAGTTATATGAAATGGGTAAGTTTCCAGCCATTCCTGCGCCGTTTATTTGGCTGTTCTTTCCTTCCTCATCATGATTACGGACGTGGTGGACGCGGATGGCGTGATCTGTGGCAGGATTGTCTTTCTCTTCTGCTGATGAATCCTCAGAATGTAGGTGCCATGATTGAAAAGAATTATGGCGGCGTACGTATTGATGGTACAAATGCTACTATTATCGGAGACGGTGACGGCAATTTTATCGCTGACAGAAACGGAATCGCACGTGTATGGATGGATCATGCACTCTGGCCGCTAATCACGACCAGTCTTTATATTAATCAGACCGGAGATATAGAGATTCTTAAGAAACAGGTTCCTTATTTTAAAGATGCACAAACCATGCGCGGCACAGAAATTGATACTCTCTGGAATGACGCATATGGAAATAAACAGCGCACCGAAGACGGTCAGGTATATACCGGAAGTGTTCTGGAGCACATTCTGATCCAGCAGCTTGCCGCTTTTTATGATGTAGGTGTTCATAATATTTACCGTCTCCGCGGAGCTGACTGGAACGATGCCCTGGATATGGCAGCAGAAAATGGTGAAAGTGTTGCCTTTACCTGTGCTTATGCGGGCAATCTCCATACTCTTGCTTCCATATTACGCCTTATGGAATCTGCAGGCGAAACCAGTATCCCGCTGTCAGAGGAAATTGAAATCCTGCTGAACGACCAGACAGATATGTTTGACAGTGTATCTGAAAAGAAAAAGATTCTTACTGAATATGCCAAAAGCTGCAGGCATAACCTGAGCGGCAGAAAGAAAAACTTCTCTCTCTCCACACTTGCTGCCAACCTGATCCAGAAATCCAACTGGCTGACAGATCATATCCGTTCACAGGAATGGATTGATGGCAAAGACAGCGAAGAAGGATGGTATAACAGCTATTACGATAATCATGGAGAGGCAGTGGAAGGTTTCCACCATGAACAGGTGCGTATGATGCTCACGGGCCAGGTTTTCTCTATTATGGGAAATGTTGCCACTGATGCGCAGATCAGAAAAATCGTAAAAAGCGCAGATCATTATCTTTACAGAAAAGAAATTGGCGGTTACCGCCTGAACACAGATTTTCAGGAGCTGAAGTTTGATATGGGACGTATGTTCGGTTTCGCTTATGGCGAAAAAGAAAACGGTGCTGTTTTCTCTCATATGGCAGTTATGTATGCAAATGCCTTATATCAGAGAGGCTTTGCAAAAGAAGGCTGGAAAGCATTGCGTTCTCTGTCTGATACAGCTCTCGACTTTGATACCAGCCATATTTACCCGGGAATTCCTGAATATTTCCGTTCAGACGGACGTGGCATGTATCATTATCTGACAGGTGCTGCAAGCTGGTATCTTTTTACCATGATCACAGAGGTCTTTGGTGTCCGTGGAGTTTTCGGAAACCTTCTGGTTCATCCAAAACTTCTGGCAGAACAGTTCGATGAAGCAGGAACTGCTTCTGTCTCTGTTACTTTTGCAGGAAAACAGTTCCATGTTACCTACCGAAACACAGACAGAAAAGATTATGGTTCTTATCATATCGCCGCTGCGGACTGCGACAAAACAGCAATAGAAATCGTAGAAGATTCCCATATTATGATCTCCAGAGAATTTATTAACAACCTCTCTTCTGATCTTCATGAAATTACAGTGACACTTGCCTGAAAACAATAGCTGCTCAGCCTCCATAAAAGCAGTCGACAGGCAGTTATAAATATTGTTCTAACAGAAAGGATTTACTATATGAAATACGGATATTTTGACAATGAAAACCGAGAATACGTGATTACTAATCCGGCAACACCTGCACCATGGGTAAACTATCTGGGTTCCCCGGAGTACGGTGCAATCATTTCCAATAATGCAGGGGGCTACAGTTTTGCAAAATCCGGTGCAAACGGACGTATCCTGCGCTATGTTTTTAATAACTTTGACCAGCCGGGACGTTACATTTACATTCGCGATGACAGATCATCAGACTTCTGGTCTGCATCCTGGCAGCCTGTAGGCAAAGATCTGACTCAGTATAAGAGCGAATGCCGTCACGGAATCGGTTATACAAAAATTTCTGCCGACTACAGCGATATTCACTCAGAAGCCCTTTACTATGTTCCTCTTGGAAAAAGTTATGAAGTATGGGCATTATCTGTGACCAATCATTCTGATCACGAAAGGAACCTGACTCTCAGCGGATATGCAGAGTTTACCAACCACAGCAATTACGAACAGGATCAGGTTAATTTACAGTACTCTCTTTTTATTTCTCGTACACTGTTCGAAGGAAACAGAATTACTCAGCAGATTCATGGAAATCTTGATGCAATTCCTGAAAATGAGAATGTAGATGAGAAAAATGTGACAGAACGTTTCTTTGGACTTGCAGGTGCTGAGGTTTCTTCTTACTGTGGGGACAAAAATGAATTTCTCGGAAGTTACCATGGATATGGAAACCCTGAAGGTATTGTCTGTGGTGATCTTGGTGATAAGACAAGCTATAATGAAAACTCCTGTGGTGCTCTCTCCTGCAAAATAACTCTTAAAGCAGGTGAAACCAGAACAATTGCTTTTCTTCTTGGAATGAAACCGTCATCTGAAGCTGCTGAAGTAATCAGATGTTACGAAAATCCGGCTCCAACTGTAGCAGAAGAACTGGAAGCATTAAAAGCTGACTGGAACAGTAAGCTTGATAATCTTAAAGTCAGCACTCCAAGTCCGGAATTTGATACTATGATTAATACCTGGAACGCATACAACTGTTTTATGACTTTCATCTGGTCCCGTGCAGCTTCCTTCATTTACTGTGGACTCAGAAATGGATACGGATACAGAGATACTGTACAGGATATTCAGGGAATCATCCATCTGGCACCGGAAATGGCACTGGAAAAGATTCGTTTCATGCTGTCTGCGCAGGTAAATAACGGTGGCGGACTCCCTCTTGTCAAGTTTACTCACACACCTGGAAAAGAAGATACTCCGGATGATGCTTCTTATGTACAGGAAACCGGCCATCCGGCTTACCGTGCAGATGATGCATTATGGCTTTTCCCAACTGTATATAAATATATTTCAGAAACCGGAAACACTGCTTTTCTTGATGAAGTGATTCCTTTTGCCAACAAAGAAGAAGCTACTGTATACGAGCATCTGAAACGTGCAGTTGCCTTCTCCCTTGATCACCTTGGACCTCACGGAATGCCCGCCGGACTTTATGCAGACTGGAATGACTGTCTCCGTCTGGGTGCAAACGGAGAATCTTCTTTTGTTGCTTTACAGTTCTATTATGCAATGACAATCCTGAAAATCTTTGCCGAATATAAAAAAGATACAGAATATGTACAGTATCTTGAAGAAACTCAGAAAGCATTTGGCGAAAAAGTTCAGGAACTGTGCTGGGATAACGACCGCTTCGTACGTGGTTATACAGAATCAGGAGAAAGAATCGGTGAAGCTGCTGCTCCTGAAGCAAATATGTGGCTGAATCCTCAGAGCTGGGCAGTTATCAGTGGTCTTGCTACCCCGGAACAGGGAGACGCAGCACTAAATAATGTATATGAACGTCTGAATACGGAATATGGCGCAATCCTTATGGATCCTCCTTACCATGCACATGCTTTCGATGGTGCACTGGCAGTTATCTATAATCAGGGTACCAAAGAAAACTCCGGTATTTTCTCCCAATCCCAGGGCTGGCTGATTCTTGCTGAAGCACTCCGCGGTCATGGAGAACGTGCTTTTACCTATTTTATGGAAAATTCTCCTGCTGCGCAGAATGACTGTGCCGAAATCCGTCGTCTTGAGCCATACTGCTATGGTCAGTTTACAGAGGGAAAAGCAAGCAAACACTTTGGACGCTCTCATGTTCACTGGCTGACAGGAACTGCTTCTACTGTAATGGTAGGATGTGTGGAAGGTATCCTCGGGCTTCGCCCTGATCTTGAAGGACTTCGACTGTCTCCTTCTGTGCCAAAAAGCTGGAAACACTTTGAGATTGAGAAAGTTTTCCGTGGAAAACAGCTTCATATCTCTGTAGAAAATCCAGACGAAAAAGAATCTGGCTGCTGCAGTCTGGTTCTTAACGGACAGAAATTAGCAGATAATTATATTCCTGAAAAACTTCTTCAGGATAAGAACGAAGTCATATTAACTCTTTAATCCCCGATATTACCAGATGAAAATAAGCGGCCGACTTACAGAAAATTTATATTCCCTGTAAGCTAGCCGCCTGTTTTACTTATCTTAATATTTTGATTAATCCTGTTCTTTTTTCAGTTCCGACTCTGATGCGACACAAAGTTCTTTTTCTATATCCCAGTGTATCATATAATGTTCATCCCTGTATTTGCCCGGTGTCATTCCCGTAACTTCCCTAAACTGCTGGATGAAATGACTCTGGGAAGAAAAGGAAAGACGGTTTGCAATCTCAATGATCGGATAATCACTGTACTGCAAAAGATTTTTCGCCATTTCTATCTTCTGTCTGCGGATATAGGCACTGACCGATATTCCTGTCTCTTTTTTAAATAATCTGGAGAGATAGCTCGCAGATACTCCAAGTGAATCTGCAAGATCTTCTATTGTAATTCGTTCTTTGATATGAGAATAAATGTATTCTTTACTTGCGTTGATATGTTTAGAATAAGTGTTGTCTCTGAAATATCTGCGCATTTTTTCAGTATAATCCATCACCATCTCATCATGAAGGTTCTGAACCTCTTCTACTGTATGAATGCCATCCAGCTTTTGAATATAAAAATCACTCAAGCGAAATGCCTGTTCCATCTCCATTCCATTTTGTTTACAGAGTCTGGTTATCATTGCGGTAGTGATAACAAAATGATATTTCATATTTGTGACCGCATTCTTTGACAGTACTCCCACACCATCACACTCTGTAAATCTCTGCCGTTCACAATTCTTCTTAACAGTTTTTATATCTCCACTTGCAACTGCACGATAGAACAATAATTCCTCTGTCGGTTCTCTGTGCTTAATTTCATCAAACTCATCTTCTGCCTCAAAAAGAAGCCATTCGTTCTGATAACTCATATGTCTCTCCTACGCCAATGCCAACAAATCTTTTCCTTCTTTCAGTCTTTCATAAAATTATATATAGAAATCCTGATTTTGGTCATAAGGTTTTATATAAAATTTCTTCCAGCGTCTGTTCTCTCCGCATCAGAAAGCCTACATTATCATCGGACATATCCTGAATCATCTGAACAGCCTGCTTCTGTAACATAGTCATATGATAACCGCCTTTCCTTATCATTTTATGCAAATCATTATTTTCCTACTTTAATTATAACTGCTTTACACCTGTTTCTCAATCAATATTTTCCAGGTATCAATTTTACTACTTTCTTCGACGAATTTTGTTCACCGTTATAGCCAATCCATCATGTCCATTTGCTTTTAACCCATCGTTTATTATACTTTATATAGTGACGTTTTGCCTTAGTCAAGCGGATATTCGCAATCCGCTTTGCTACTTGCTCATAACCAAATAATTGCTCCGCAGTTTATCAGAAGGCGCTTGCACGCCTCCTGATA
>ENA-OPDA01001995-OPDA01001995.1-human-gut-metagenome-genome-assembly--contig:-NODE-1995-length-12632-cov-3.784050_pt1 | contig 12632 bp, 10 predicted proteins | sample MGYA00241253_ERZ501486 | MGnify/ENA primary metagenome ERZ501486 (study PRJEB25962, sample SAMEA2042510) | human gut metagenome | biome: human gut; feature: human-associated habitat; material: faeces... | reverse complement strand
TCGAGCAGTGCGCTGCGAGCGGTGCCGGTGCCGTAGTGCTCAAATCCATATTCGAGGAGCAGATCCTGCACCATGCGGCTGCGCTGGACACCGTATCCGATTCGGCTTACGGCGATGCGGAGGTTTATTTGCAGCGTTATCTGGGCGAGGATTACAAGGCCGGATTTCTCCGGTTGGTGCAGGAGGCGCGGTCGAAGACGGAGCTTCCGGTAATCGCCAGCATCAATTGCGTGGTCGATAAAGGCGATTGGATCGAATACGCTACGGCGATGGCCGATGCCGGTGCTTCCGCGTTGGAGCTTAATATTTTCATCCAATCTACGGACATTCATGCCCAGGCTCGCGAACTGGAGTTGAACTATGCGGAGATCGTCGGTCGGGTGGCCGGTGCGGTGAAGATTCCCGTTTCGGTGAAACTGCCCATGCGCCTGACCAATGTCTTCGCCTTGTCGAGCGCTTTGCTCGGTCACGGGGCCCGGGGCGTAGTCTTTTTCAACCGTTTCTTCGAGCCGGACGTGGATGTCGAGCGGATGACTTTCGTAGAGAGTTCGCCTTACAGCGAGCCGACGGAATTGCGCAACGTCCTGCGTATGGTGGCGATCTGTTCGGCCGTGTTGCCGCAGTTGGACCTTTCTGTTTCGACGGGCGTGCACGATGGCGAGGCTGCGGTCAAAGCGCTTTTGTGCGGAGCCGAGGCAGTGCAGGTCTGCACGGCGATCCACCAGAAGGGATTCGAAGTCATTGCCGAAATGAACGAGTACATCGACCGTTGGTCCGAGCGGCAGGGTTTCGGTTCGCTCGATGAGTTCCGGGGGCGTCTGAATTTCAAGAACGACACTTCGGCCATGTTCCAGCGCGTACAGTATATGAAGTATTTCCCGTCGGAGGCGAAATAGTATTTGCCGGAATAGTTTCGGTTTTTGATAAAGAGTGGGCCGTCCAGTTGTCGGACGGCCCACTCTTTTGGATATGTGTTTTTGGGGTTAATATTCGATCTTGTCGAGAATCCCTTGCAGGTAAGCGATCGCCACGCCGTAGTTGGTCATCGGGACGTGCTGGGCGCGGGCCTGGGCGACGCGGCTCAATACGTGGCGCCGGTTGAACATACAGGCGCCGCAGTGGATTACCAGGTCGTAGGGCGTGAGGTCGGCGGGAAAGTCCGTGCCGGCAACCACATCGACCCGCAGTGCGGGTCCGATCCGTTTGCGGAGCATCGCCGGAATTTTGACCCGGCCGATGTCTTCGCCCACCGGAGCGTGCGTGCAGGCTTCGGCGATCAGCACGCGGGAGTCTTCGCGGAGCTGCCCGATGGCTGCCGCGCTCTCCACGAAGTAGTCGATGTCGCCCTTGTAACGGGCGAAGAGCACCGAGAACGAAGTTAGCAGGCTTGCGGCGGGCTTCTGCGCATAGACAGTCGAGAAAACCTGCGAGTCGGTGATAATCAGTTTCGGCGGTGCGGCCAGCGACGAGAGCGTGCCTTCGATCTGGTCGGTGGTACAGCAGACCACGCGGCACTTCTTATCGAGCAGCTCGCGGATCGTCTGGACTTGCGGCAGGATGAGGCGTCCCTTGGGGGCCTGGATATCCTGCGGCATAACGAGCATCACCACGTCGCCTGTCGAGGCGAGGCTGCCTGTGATTTCGGGCTGGTTGTAGTCTTCGGGCAGGTTGCGGATCAGGGCTTCGCGCAGGGCGTCGAGTCCCGTTCTGTCCGAGGCGCTGACCCGGAGCGGCCGTTGTCCGAAAAGCGCTTCGGCTTCCGCATCGGACATACCTGTAAACAAGTCGGCCTTGCTGCGGACGACTACGATCGGAATATGACGGGCTTCGAGGAGCCGGAACCATTCGATTTCGTCGTTCTGCGGCACGGCTCCGGAGAGGAGCAAGACGGCCAGGTCGGTCTTGTCCAGCATCTTGCGGCTTTGCTGCACACGCAGCGCTCCGAGGTCGCCTTCGTCGTCGAACCCCGGCGTGTCGATCAGTACGCAAGGTCCCAGCCCGTGTATCTCCATCGTCTTGAGTACGGGGTCGGTCGTCGTGCCCGGCGTCGCGGAAACGACGGCGCTCTGTTGGCCCGTGAGGGCGTTGATCAGCGACGACTTGCCGCTGTTGCGCCGCCCGTAGAAAGCGATATGCAGCCGTTCGGCGCGGGGAGTTTGCTCGTTCATCGTGCGAAAATTTTTAGAAACGGAAGTCCCGTTTACCCTCGGCGATCGCTGCGAGATTCTTCTCCGTGATGCGGCGCACACGTTCGTTGAGGAGCATCGGAACCTCTTTCGAAATCATCTTTTCACCCAAGGCCCGGGTTTCGGGCGATGCGTAGTCTTCGAGGTACTCCTTGAGGGTCATCAGGGCGTTGGGCGTGCAGCAGTCGGCGATCTTTCCGGTTTTCACCAGCGACATGAAGCGGTCGCCCGTGCGGCCTTCGCGGTAGCAGGCCGTGCAGAAGCTCGGCACGTAGCCCAGTTCCAGCAGCCAGCGCACCACTTCGTCCAGCGTACGGTGGTCGCTCACGTCGAATTGTGCGGAATCTTGCTCGGCATGCGTCGTTTCGGCGTAGCCGCCGACGCTGGTGCGCGAGCCGCCGCTGATCTGTGAAATGCCGATTTCCAGCACCTGTTCGCGCGAGCGCTGCGATTCGCGGGTCGAGATAATCATGCCAGTATAGGGGACGGCGATGCGGATCACGGCTACGATCTTGCGGAAGATCTCGTCCGAAATGGCATCCGGGAAGTCCTTGGTGTCGATGTCGTCCGCCGGGCAGATGCGGGGTACGCTGATGGTGTGGGGGCCGACGCCGAAGCGGGCTTCGAGGTGCTCGGCGTGCATGAGCAGTCCCGTGAAATCGTACCGGTAGGTGTTCAGACCGAACAGTACACCGATGCCTACGTCGTCGATGCCGCCTTCCATCGCGCGGTCCATCGCTTCGGTGTGGTAGGCGTAGTCGCTCTTCGGACCGGTGGGGTGGAGCGCTTCGTAAGCGGTTTTGTTGTAGGTCTCCTGAAAGAGAATGTAGGTGCCGATGCCTGCATCGCGCAGCTTGCGGTAGTTCTCGACCGTCGTAGCCGCGATATTCACGTTCACGCGGCGAATCGCTCCGTTCTTGTGATGTACGGAGTAGATGGTCTTGATTGATTCGAGAATGTACTCGATCGGATTGTTGCGCGGATCTTCGCCCGCCTCCAGCGCTAAACGCTTGTGACCCATATCCTGCAGGGCGATTACCTCGCGGCGGATTTCCTCCTGGGTGAGCTTGCGGCGCGGAATGGTTTTGTTTTTCTGGTGGTACGGGCAATATACGCAGCCGTTGATGCAGTAGTTCGACAGATAGAGCGGCGCGAACATTACGATACGGTTGCCGTAGATTTTCTCCTTGATCTGTTTGGCCAGCGTGAACATGCGTTGGTTCAGGTCTTCGAGTTCGCACTCGAGCAGCACGGCCGCTTCGCGGTGCGTGACCCCTTTGCCTTCGGCCGCTTTTTGCAGGATCGCCTCGATCAGGGGGCGGTTCGCACGATTTTCGCGGGCGTAAGCCAGCGTTTCGACGATTTCTCCGTCATGGATGAACTCCTCCGCCTTGGAGGATGCGACTTGGTACATATCTTTGTGTTTTTATAAGCTATTCTTGATAATCTCCCCGGCTCCACGAGATGTGGCGGCCGATTTCGTTGAGCTCCCGCTCCAGAGCGGCCAATCCTTCGGCAGCTTCGGCACCGAAGGCGGCCTTGCCGTCGTAGAGGTTGTATTTCGACCGTTCGTCCGGCGGCGAAAGGTTGGGCATCACCACGTTGGCACCGGCCAAAATACCCCGCATCCGGCCGTCGCCCGAGAGGGTGGCGAGCGCGGTGGTCGAAGGGATCAGTGCTGCGGGACGCATCAGCCGCAGAATCGACAGCAGGGTGAGCGTTCGTTCGACGCTTCCGGCCGGTTCGTGGCCGAAGGGGGTGTCGCGGTGCGGGATGAAAGGTCCGATACCGATCATCTGGGGTTCGAACTCCCGGATGAAAAGCAGATCCCGGACCAGATCGTCCACCGTTTGTCCCGGGCTGCCGACCATGATGCCCGTACCGGTCTGGTAGCCGATCTTTTTGAGGGTGTGCAGGCATTCGATGCGGTGATCGAGGGACATCCGGACGGGATGGAGCCAACGATAGTGATCGGGAGTGATCGTTTCATGCCGCAGCAGGTAACGGTTCGCGCCCGCTTCGAACAACGCCCGGTAGGAGGCTTCTGTCCGTTCCCCCAGCGAGAGGGTGATGGCGCAGTCGGGCCAGCGGCGACGCATCTCCCGGATCAATCCGGTCAGCAGTTCGTCGTTCAGAGCCGGGTCTTCTCCGCTCTGAAGTACGAATGTCCGGAATCCCAGCCGGTAGCCCTCTTCGCAGCAGGCCAGTACGGTTTCCGGGGTCAGACGGTAGCGTTCTGCCAGACGATTGCTGCGTCGAATGCCGCAGTAGCGGCAGTCGTTGCGGCAGTAATTGCTGATTTCGATCAGCCCCCGAACGAAAACTCCGTTTCCGAAATGCACACGGGCGACCTCGCGGGCCGCCCTGTGCAGGTATTCTCTCTCTTCGGGGGACGCATCGGTCAGCAGAAGGCGCAACTCTTCCGGGGAAAGGGTGCGGTTGCGTTTCAACTGATCGACGAGCTCTTTCATAGCCCCGTCGGATTTAGCGTTTAGCCAGTTCCTTCGCGAATTGCCGTTTACCGGCATCGTGCAGGTTGTGGGTGCTGGGACCCGTGATACATCCGCCTTCGCAGGCCATGACCTCGATGAACTTGGCCGGGGCTTTGCCCGATTTGGCATAGGCGCGGAGCAGGGATACGTTTTTCTTGTTCAGGTTGGAGACCTGGATGCCTTCGACCTGCGGCCGGTTGTTGTCCGCCAGGAAGAGCTGTACGGCGCCCATCACGCCTCCGGCCTGTGCGAAGCCGTGGGCGGCCCGGGTCGAAACGAACGGAATGGGGAACGGATCGGTGGTTGCGACTTCGATACCCAGGCCGTCGAAAATGGAGTTGATCTCCTCGAAGGTCATCACGAAATCGACGCATTCGTCGCGGCGTGCCTCCTTGCGTTTGGCTACGCACGGGCCGATGAAGACCACTTGCGCGTCGGGGTGTTTCTCCTTGGCGATCCGCGCGGCGTAATACATCGGCGATCCGGTGCTCGAAATGAAGGGCTTCATCTCGGGGATATGCTTGTTGGCCAGTTCGACCCACGAAGGACAGCAGGAGGTGGTCATGAACGCCTGTCCCTCCTCAATTTTCTCTTCGAGTTCCGCACCTTCATTGCGGATGGTTTCCATGGCGCCCTGCGCTACTTCGATCACGTCCTCGAAACCGATGGCCTTAATCGCGCCATATACTTTTTCCGTGGGGGCGTTGTATTGTCCGAGAATGGCCGGAGCGACGACGGCGACCATCTTTTCTCCTTCGCGCAGACGCTGCAGCACGTCGAACACCTGCGAAATTTCGAAGATCGCTCCGAACGGACAACTGTTGATGCACTTGCCGCAGTAGATGCATTTGCTCTCATCGATATGCTCCACGCCGCGTTCGTCCTTGGTAATCGCCTTTACGGGGCAGGCCTCTTCGCACGGTACGGGCATATAGACGATGGCATGGTAGGGGCAGTTGCTGTGGCAGATGCCGCAACTGATGCAGAGATCGTGGTTGATGACCGCTTTGCCGGCACGATTGAATTCGATGGCGTTTTTCGGGCAGTTGGTGGCACAGGCCCGGGCCACGCAACCTTTGCAGAGGTTGGTGATCTCGTAGTTGGTCTGCACGCACGACGAGCAGGCTTCGTCGATTACGCAGAGAATATTGTCTTTCTGCTGCTGCCCTTTGCGCTCCAGGGCTTTGCGGGCATATTCGGACAGCGGGGTGAGTTCGTCGGTTTCGTCGGACATGTCGAAACCCATCAGCGGGAAAGATTTGTATTTCCACACGGCGCGCTCCTTGTGTACGCAGCAGCGACCCAAAACCCGTGAGGTACGGGGACTCAATTCGATCGGCAAGCGGTCGATTCGCTCGACGAGCTGGTTGTCTTTCCACAATTTGATGAGATTGGTCAGCAACTTGTGTCTGACAATCATTACGTTATTGGTAAGAGGCATGTCGGAATAATAGAATGTTAAACGAAATTTCCGTCGCAAAGATAGGTTATTACCCGTATGTTCACAAACAAATAAGTATAAAAAAGAGAGTAAATATTATTTTCGGATAATTTTGATTTTCAAATTTTATATAATATATTGCAATACACATGAACGGCATTTATGTTTTGACCATCTAATCCTAAATATTATGCTTATGAAAAAATTATTACTATATATTTTAATTGGTGGTATCTTGTTAATCGGCACTTATGGTTGTGCTAATTATGAAGAAGATTTGTTGGACGAAATTTCGCCGAAACAAATGTTAGCTACTGTTACGACCGAAATTGAGTTGGCGGATGCGGTGTATCATAGAGACACAGTCTTGGATCCGGCCGCAGAATGATCCGTACAGGCTTGAGAACTTTCAGCAGGCGTACGACAATATAGTATCGGGTGAATCGAAAATTGTCAGGGCATCTGATGAGTTTGCAGCAAGCGCGCGGAGTGTGCGAAAAGAATTCTCAGCAACTGCCAAAACGCAGTTGAAACTGAAAGCTACCCACTATGCCTTGAAAATTTTTCCAAAAACGGAAGAGGAACAACGAAGCCTTGAACTGGACGAGCAGATCAAGATCGCGTATACGCCTTTCAATTATACGTCATTACCTGATGAGGCGACCCAGAGTCTTGTGTTTTCGAAATCCCGGACACAGTTTTGCGAGGAAGATGAGGAGAGGCGTTATTCTGTGACTTACGAGGGCGGTATGATTAAGGATGGACCAGTGGAGCCTGTGACAATTATATTGCCTGTATTATATGCCGTTTGGCCTGTCGAAAAAACGTTCCCTGTTGAAATGGATTTTGAAATCCTTTATGAAGTTTTCCTCCCTAAATATATTACTCTTGGTGAGAATGGATTGAGTGCGGAGGCAATACAAATTTTGGAGCAAGAAGCCATTGCTTTGGCTTTAGATGAAGAGAGACATTTACCAGGTGGATTCCCGCGCGGAAAAGTACTATGTTACGATACTCATTTAAAGCGTTATGTACCGCTAGAGAATCTAAAAATCCGTTTTACACTGGGTTCGAATATTGAGGAGGTTTATACAGACAAAACTGGATATTATGCTATCAACAATAAATTGATCGACAACCAGGCAACGGTAAGTTTTGTTTTTCAGCACGAAAAATGGACGATTGTCAAGGGTTCTGAGGAAGGAGGACGGATAGAGGAAATAAAGGGAATTTATGGAGAATTAAGAAGTGGTAAAGATTTGAACTTTAATATTAACTCTTCTTCGGCTCCGGATCCCCGCTACGAAATTCATCGTGCAGTCAATTTTTATCATTATGGCGAACACGATTTTATAATTTCTACTTTTGTTAATAACAGAATATCAATAGTTGCATTAGCCGTTGATCCTGGTGGGTGGCAAGGCCGATTTAATTATTGGCCGACTTCTGTGGGGAGAATGCCTTTTATACAAGTTGGCAATTGTAACAGGAATAATCATCCGAGACTAATAGGAACCACTTTGCATGAATTGGGACATTATTGTCAATTTCATTTGCGTGGCGGCACATTCAGTGCGTACGATGGTACTTGGAATATATTGCTCGAAAGTTATGCTTCTTATGCCGGATGGCATATGGGAGAAGCATATTATTTAAATCAGGGTTGGAAAAAAACATCTCTAAACTCGGATATAACAGGTCAAGCAAGGCAAGAATGGGATTATCAAAATACAACCAATAATTATTATACTCCTTTGTTTGTCGATTTGGTGGATGATTACAACCAGGGTGTTGGCTATCCTTCTCGCTGCTACGATCAAATTAAGATGCCTCAATTCGTGGTGAATTTGTTTGGAGCCTATAGAACCTGGAATGATTTTGAAAGTGCACTTCGTAAGTATACAGGGTCATATTTTACAGAAAATCAAATAAATGAATTTCTTTTTTACGAGCGTAGCTGGCTTCAACGTAACGGTTATATATAAAAATGGGTTTATGAGGAAATTCTTATTTTTTGCGTTGTCGGCGATATTTACCGCAGGGACTCCGGCAGGTTGCAATACCGATTACAATGCAATCAGTTATTTTGTGTGGGTCAACGACAGCGATCATAAGATCACTCTTTTCGTAGAATCCGATTTAGGGTGTGAGTTCAAAAATGAAGTGATACTGCCTGGAGAAAGTTTTACTGCGATGGATAATGGTATGGGTGTTTGCCCCGTTCCTTCAAGTTACATTTGGAAAATGACGATTATTTTCGACGATGGGAGGCTTGGATTCACTTATGGTGTCCGTTATTACCAGGACGACGGTCGGTCGTACCCTCCGAATTACGACGCACATTACGACCCTTCGATCGATGATAATTATGTATTCGAGGATTTGAGGGGTAACGGTCGTCAACCTAAAGAGCGTTGGACTTATGTCTTCACCAATGCCGATTACGATGCGGCGGAGGCGATGGTCCCGTTCGAGTAAATAGTTTGTGGCTCTGAAAAACGAACGCCTCCCGAATCTGAAATTCGGGAGGCGTTCGTTCGATGGCGGCCTGTCTTTTGGCTCTAACGATCCAGCTCTTGGAAGAAGCTCTGGAAATCGGCCATGAAAACGTCCTTGCCCCGCAGTACTTCCCGCTTGGCGAGCAGCTCCGAAAGGCGGATGTAGCCGATCACGTAATTGCCGTCCTCGCCCCGATATTGCTCGGTGATGCGGTCGAAGTGGAGGATTTTCAGTACGTCGGTTTCCGTGTATCGCACATAAACTTTCAGCTCCACGTCGGTCGTGTACTCCGGACGGTCGAGGTAGTGCTGTTTCTTGTATTCGTACCGGTAGTCGTGCTGACGGGCCATGATGTCGCTCAGGATCGACGAGGCGGTAGGCAGGCTGCCGGCGCCCTTGCCGAACATGAACTGGCGGTCGTAGCATTCGCCCCGGATCACCACGCCGTTGTATTCGTCATCGACGCTGTAGATGTATTTGCCGGGGGTGACGAATTCGGGCATGACGAACATCGTGAACTTCCGGTCGCTGACCTTGACCACTTGGGCGACCAGTTTGATCTTGACCCCTTTTTCGCGGGCGTACCGGATGTCCGAGTCGTGGATAGTCGAGATGCCGTAGGTGAAGATCCGGTCGGGATGGACATACACTCCGAGCGCGTGAACGGTAATGATGACTAATTTGAAGAGCGAGTCGTAGCCTTCGATGTCGAACGAAGGATCGCTCTCGGCGAATCCCAATGCCTGGGCCTGGGCCAGCGCCGCGTCGTAGGACTCCTGGTGGTCGAACACCCGCGAAAGGATGTAGTTGGACGAACCGTTCAGGATGCCTTTGACTTCGAGCAGCAGGTCGTTGTCGTAGTACTCCTCGAGGTTGCGGATCACGGGGATCGAGCCGCACGACGAGGCGTCGTACAGCAGTGCCACATTGTGTTTCTTTTGCAGGTCGATCAGCTCCGGCAGGTGGCGGGCGAGCATGGCCTTGTTGCCCGAAACGACGGGGATGCCTTTCTGGAGGGCCGCCTTGACGATTTTGTAGGAGGCCGCCGCATCGTCGATCACCTCCACGATCAGGTCGATCTCCGGATTGGAGAGGATCACTTCCGGATCGGTCGTGAAATAGGACGCGTCGATGCTGCGGGGTTTGTTCGACCGCACGCAGATCTTGACGATTTCCGCATGGGCGTTGCGGGATTTGCTGAGTACCTGGAAGATGCCTTGTCCGACTACGCCGAAGCCGAAAAGGCCGATTTTGATCTTATTCATGGGTTGGATGGATGAAAGGGTTGAGGATTCGGTTCAGTTGTTCGTGCTCGACCAGAAACCCGTCGTGTCCGAACGGGGAGTCGATCTGATGGTAGGTGCTGCGCGGCAGCATCCGGTGCAGCGCCTGCATTTCGGGCACGGTGAAGATGATATCGGTCGAAATGCCGACGACCAGACATTCGGCCGTGATTCGTTGCAGCGCCGCTGCCACGCCTCCGCGCTGGTAGCCGACGTCGTGCGTGTCGAAAGCGTTGAGGATCTTGTAATAGGAGTAGGCATTATAACGCCGGCAGAGCTTTTCTCCTTGGTACTGCTGGTAGGTGCAGGCCCGGTGAGAGGAGAAGTCGTCGCTCTCGTCCTGCTGCGAGAGGTCGTAGCCTTCCGGCCCCCGGTAAGAGAGCAGCCCGATAGCCCTCGCCGCCGCGAGTCCCTTCATGCCGGCGGTGGCGTAAGGTTCCCCGAAGGTCGAGTCGGCTTCGATGGCCATGCGCTGCGTTTCGTCGATGGCGATGCTCCAGGGCGACGCTTTGGCAGCCGTGGCGATCAGGACCAGCTTGCCGATCCGCTCGGGCTCCTGGACGGCCCATTCGACCGCCTGAAAGCCGCCGACGGAGCTGCCGACCAAGGTGTGGATGCGGTGAATGCCCAGAATGTCGGCCAACAGCCGGTGGGCCCGTACCATGTCGCGGATCGTCAGTTCGGGGAAATCCTTGTAATAGGGGCGTCCGGTCGCCGGATTGACGTGCAGCGGCCCGGTCGTGCCGTAGTGCGAGCCGAGGATGTTGGCGCAGATGATGAAATGCTCGGCGGGGTCGAGGAATTTGCCCGCCTCGACCGTGTGCGGCCACCACGAGGCCACGTCCGAATCGGCGGTCAGGGCGTGGCAGACCCAGATGACATTGTCGTGGGCCGCATTCAGTTTCCCGTAGGTGCTGAATGCGATCGTCAGTTCGGGCAGAATGCCTCCCCGCTCCAATTCGAAAGGTTGGTTATGACGGTATATATTCATTGTGTTTACAGTCGTTTTAATGCGTTGCCGATCTCTTCTTTCAGGTCGTCGATGTGTTCGATGCCCAGCGAGAAGCGCAGCATGTTGGGATAAACGCCCGAAGCGACCAGTTCGCGTTCGTTGAGCTGGGAGTGCGTCGTCGAAGCGGGGTGTACCAAGAGACTCCGGGTGTCGCCCACGTTGGCCAGGTGGCTGATGATCTCCAGGTGGTTGAGCAGCGAGGAAGCTTGCTCGGCCGACCCTTTGACGCGGAAGGTCAGTACGCCGCCGAAACCGTTGGTCAGGTACTTCTTGGCCAAATCGTGGAAAGGACTGCTCTTCAAACCGGGATAGTTTACGCTCTCGATCTTGGGGTGCTTCTCGAGCCATTGGGCCATTTCGAGCGCATTGTCCACCGATCGCTGTACGCGCAGCGAGAGGGTTTCGAGTCCTTGCAGCAGCAGGAAGGAGTTGAACGGACTCTGGCAGGCGCCCGTGTCGCGCAGCACTTCGCACCGTGCCCGTACGGCGAAAGCCTGGTCGCCGCAGTTTTCCCAGAAGTTGAATCCGTGATACCCTTCCGAGGGTTCGCTGATCAAGGGGTAGCGGCCGTTGCCCCAATCGAAGTTGCCGCCGTCGATAGCCACGCCGCCCATGCTGTTGCCGTGACCTCCGATCCATTTGGTCGCTGCGTGCAGCACGACATTGGCGCCCCATTTGATCGGCTGGCAAAGGTATTGTCGGCGATTACCGCGATGCCGTGTTTGCGGCCGATTTCGGCGATCGCCTCGAAATCGGGGATATTGAAGGCCGGGTTGCCGATCGTTTCGATGTAGATGGCCCGCGTACGGTCGTCGATGAGTGTCGAGATGCTCTTCGGGTCGTCCCCTTGTGCGAAACGGACCTCGATGCCGAGTCGGCGGAGCGTGTATTTGAACTGGTTGGTCGTTCCGCCGTAGAGGTAGGAGGTGCTTACGATATTATCGCCTGCCTGGGCGATGTTCGTGATGGCGAGCATTTGGGCGGCCATGCCCGATGCCGTCGCAACGGCTCCGGTACCTCCTTCGAGGGCGGCGATGCGCTCTTCGAAAACGGCGGTCGTGGGGTTGTTCAGGCGGGTGTAGATGTACCCCGGTTCCGTGAGGGCGAAAACGGCGGCGCTCTTTTCCGCACTTTCGAAGGTGTAGGCCACCGTCTGGTGGATGGGGACGGCGCACGATCCGGTCGCGGGATCGGCCTGTTGGCCTGCATGTACTTGCAGGGTTTCGAAACGGAGATTCTGTTTTTTCATGGTTTTGAAAGTTGATTTATGTTTTCGGGATTGTTACAAACAAAAAAATCCGGCTGAACCAGCCGGATTTAAGAGATACACGTACGACGAATCTTACACCCGGCATTTACACCTGCGCATCGACATCATCATACCCATCATCGAAACCGAAAGTCCGACGATCAGCGAGTAAGAATTATTGGATGTAATGCCGTTTTTCATGCGGGTAAAATACGGGTTTGTTATCGTATTGATGTCGTAAATATAGTTATTTTTCGTGAAATGGTGCTGTCGAGAGAAAAATATTTTACAATGCCATTATTCAGTCTGAAAATGCAATATTTGTAAATATAAGATTTTTTCTCGAGAATCCCTGTTTGTATAAAATGTTGAAAATTAGATCTATTTGTGGCCCGTTCCGTATTTGAAATTCTTAAATTACAATACTTCGGTAAAAATTTACCGCGCTAAAAGTTAAACATTTGAAGCCG
>ENA-OPDA01001991-OPDA01001991.1-human-gut-metagenome-genome-assembly--contig:-NODE-1991-length-12643-cov-3.492453_pt1 | contig 12643 bp, 10 predicted proteins | sample MGYA00241253_ERZ501486 | MGnify/ENA primary metagenome ERZ501486 (study PRJEB25962, sample SAMEA2042510) | human gut metagenome | biome: human gut; feature: human-associated habitat; material: faeces... | reverse complement strand
GCGGCGGGTATGCCGACCCGACAAATTCGACCGGTGCGGATACCGACCTTTCGTCGGGAAATTCATCGGGCGGGGGCAATCAGCTTGCGGACGACGAGAGCAGCACCGACACTCCCGGAGATGACCCGCAGGACGGCGCGGAAACTGACCAAGTCTACTTCAAAACGAGCATTATCGACGGCGAAACCGTGGAAAACGCGCAGTACGCTTTCACGATAACGCATCTGAAAAAAGAGCTGAAACTCAAACGGCTTGACGTCAGCGTGAACGGCTCGAAAGTGCCTTACAAGGGCGAAGTTACGCTTTCGGCGGAGAACGGAGGGCGCAACAAGATACGGGTAGCGGCGACGTATACTGACAAAGATGGAAAAGTTTACTCCGGCTACCGCGAGTACACGGTATATCTGAAAGAGGCGCAGAGCGAGCCCGACCCGCCTCAGCCGACCGAGCCGAAGCTTGAAACCAGTCTGTATTCGCACACGCAGTCAGACCCGCAGCTGAACTTCACGGCGTATGTTAGCGGTGAGGCTGATAATGTAAAAATTACCGTTTACCACAAAAACAAGAAACTGAAAAGTGCGGACGGCCAGTATTCGTGCACACTGGATATGGGATTAAATACCATACGAATCAGCGCAAAATACGAATACGATGGCGAGCAGAAGCAGGAAGATCTGACTTTTGAAATTAAACTTATTGCGCAAACTACGCCGGAGACTGCGCCGTATCTGGCGTACCAAAATGTGCCCGAAAATGTGCGCGGAACGCTGTATACGCTGGATCTGGCGCCGCGCGACTGCGACGGCAACAAGCTTTTCTATAATAATCTTTTTGTGCGCTTGAACGGCGCGGAGATCCATTATCAGTGGGACGGCGAGTATACAAGCTACCTGCTGAATTTGGTCGGCGGAGAGAACACGCTGGACATACGGATCACCGATGATCAGGGTAGATATGCAGATTTTTCCTATGTGATACAGTGCACGGCTTTGCAGGACGGCGACCTCATCGGCGTTGCGACCATGCAGATCGACGCGAATGTGCTCGGTCTGGGAACTATTGTCAGCGACATGACTGTCGAAATCCGTCAAGGCGAATCGGCGGCGGAGTCGATAGTGAACGCTTTGGATAATTACGGATTTAATGTAAGCAGTACGGGAAGCTTTGGCGAAGCGTTTTACATTGCCGGACTTCACAAGGCAGGCATGGCGGCGGGCGCGGCGATCGACCCCGAGCTGAAAAAGCGAATCGACGCCGACCCGATGATACATTACACGAGCAACAGCGATCCCGATGGGCTGAGCGAGAAGGATTATACGACCGGCTCAGGCTGGATGATAACGGTAAACGACCATTTCACGAGCTACGGAACGAGTGATATGCACCTGAAAGACGGCGACAAACTGCGGCTGAGATACACATTGGCGTACGGAAAAGACATAGGCGGATACACTGAGGGCGACGAAAATTATGACATTTGCTTCTAAATTTTTGCGATTTTTTTGCGCCGCGGCAATGGTTTTTATGCTGGTCGGGGGGCTGAAAGCGAGCGCGGAAGAGCCGAAAAGGGAACTTCTGACGGCGGAAATTTACCAAGAAAGCGTGCAAAAAGCACTCGAATGGGAGCGTAAAAAGCTTGCTTTCGATAGCCTTTCTGATGGATTTTTGGCGCATGACCTAGCGGGAACTTCCGAAGGAGATTGGTTCGTTTTGGCTGAACGCGTACTCGATATTGATGATAATTATGACGATTACGCTCGCGTTTCAGTCGAAAAATTTGCAGATTTTATGCTTGCACCCGATGGCGGATACCTAACTGAGCCTGCGAGAATAGCTGTTGCGGCGGTGCTCTGTGATGAAGATCAGCGCGAAAATTTTGCAAAATTAGCGGACCTAGACATCTCGCAGGCGGGCGCAAATGAGCTTGCATGGCTCGCCGCGGCACAGAATTTTTGCAGTCTTGACAATGCAAAAACGGTCAAAAAGCTCTGCGAAATGCAGCAGTCGGACGGCGGTTTCGGGCTTTCAAACAGCGATGCAGACATCACTGCGATGGCGCTCATGGCGCTTCCGAAAGACGGTGAAAACGCAGAAAAAGCGCAGGATTATCTGAAAAAATACTTTGCTGAAACGGATGAAATATCGTGCGAAACGGCAGCGCAAATGATAATTGGACTTTGCGCACAGGGCGTGAATTGCAGCGAAAGCAGTGATTTTACAAAGGAAAACGGCGTGCGGCTGACGGAGATTTTGCTGAGCTATCAGACAGATGACGGCGGTTTTTCACACGTTTACGGTGACGAATCGAACACGATCGCAACGATGGAAGCGCTTGCGGCGCTGGCTGTTCAGGGGTATTTTTCAGTCGCCGGAGAGTATTATTTGAACGAAAACTTTGCTTTGACAGACGTACTTTCAACTGAAAATCCGTTTGCAGAGGGCTTTTTTAAGTACGATTCTGATCAAATCAAGTCGATAGATGAACCGCTTGCAAGTGATTTCTCAATGATTTCAGAACTGAAAAATCGTGCTGATGAGTACGGCATTGATGATGAAACGCTTGATATTTTGAAAGAAAAGTATGCGATTTCAAAGCGGAAATGTGATGAGATCGAGAAGCTTAATGCTAAAATACGAGAGAATTTTTACCCTGCAAGCGATGTGAATTTCACGAAATTGAGCAAAATTTCAGTGCTGAATGAAGAAATTTCTTCATATAAATCGGCTGATAAAGAGCTGATTTTGAGCGCTAACGAGTTGTCTAAACGTGAAAAAGCTTTAAAAAAAGAGGCTGCAGCGGGTGCGATTTTAATTATAATTTTGGCATGCAGCGGCGTTATATACATTATAAAAAGGACAAAATCACATGAGCAATTACGCAAAAAAGATATTTGATGAAGTGAATAAATCGCTCAAAGGCAAGGAGAAAGCTGTGAAAAAGGCTGTTGTTACACTCGCTGCGGGCGGACATTTACTGCTTGAGGACGTGCCAGGAGTCGGAAAAACTACGCTCTCAAAGGCGCTTGCGGCGGCGGCGGGACTTGAAACCAAGCGTGTTCAGTTCACGCCGGATACTCTTCCGAGCGACATTACGGGCTTTACGCTTTGGGACGCAGCTTCGGGACAATTCAGATTTCACAGCGGCGCGGTAATGACGAACATTCTGCTTGCTGACGAGATAAACCGTACTTCCCCGAGAACTCAGGCGGCTCTTTTGCAGGCAATGGAGGAAAAGTGCGTAAGTGAGGACGGAAAAACTTACAAGTTAGAGTCGCCATTTATGGTAATCGCGACGCAAAATCCGTACGGTTCGGCAGGCACGATGCCGCTTCCAAACTCACAGCTCGACCGTTTTATGATGAAAATCTCACTCGGCAGACCCACGCAGACGGAGCTTTCGGAGTTGCTTTTACACCGCGCCGAGCAGCCAAAAACGGAGATCAACGCGGTCTGCGGCAGGGAAGAAGTGCTGAAAATGCAAGTCGATTGCGATAAAATTTTCTTCTCACAGCCGATTGCGGAGTGGCTTGCGGCGCTTATCGAGGCGACGAATTGTGATGAAAATGTTGCTCAGGGAGTAAGCCCGCGAGGTGCAATCGCGATCATGAAAGCAGCAAAAGCAATGGCTTATTTTGATGAGCGCGACTATGTTTTGCCTGCTGATATCGCGGAGATTTTCACGGAATCGGCAGCACACAGACTCGTTTTGACACCAAATGCAGCGGCTCAGAGCGTAAAAGCAGATGAAATTTGCACGAAAATTCTCGTAAATTCACCTCCACCGCACATGAAAGGAAAGAAAAAGTGATAGTTGAAGTAATATTATCACTATTGATTTCTTTGATCGTTTGGCAGATTTTTGCGTCGATCCTCACTTTTATTATTCCGATTCATTTAAAAAATGAAACGAGAATCAGCAAAAATCGAATTGACTTGAAGCTGAAAAACACATCGATATTCGATTTTTCGTGGTCAATTACTGCGAAAATTCAACTTGAAAATCTGTATACTAACGAGAAAACTGAACTGAAAATCAAGCGTACATCTTCTGTAAACGGCTTGCTTTCACTTGGAATCGATGTAAAAAACTCAACTTGTGGATTGCTTAATGTTGAGATTTCTGATGTGAAAATTACTCGTTTCGGTTCGATATTTGGTCGAAAAATTCAAATCGCAAACTCTGAATTATGTCTTATAATGCCTGAGGTTTTGCCTGAAATTTTGAATTTTGAACTATCTGATAGCAATATTTTTTCTCAAAAAAAAGGCAATGGACTGCGCGATGGTGTTCGTGAATATCAATCGGGTGATTCGATGCGCGATATTCATATGAAACTGTCTGCAAAAGCCGGAAAATACATGGTTTCTGAACGACCTAACGGTGGAGAAGGCGTAGTGAATATTATATTTTGTTATTCTGGTGATGCCGATATTTCTCAAAAAAATGCATCTCTTTTGCTAACTTTAATGTACGATTGCTTTGCAAAAGGTGGGGAGTGTGCAGTAAAAATCGGCGATGAAATAGTAAAGGTTCAAGGTGAATGGGACGTTCAAAGTACTTTTTTGAAACTTTTTTCTAACGATAGAAAGTCATTTTCTTCTCGTTCAGTAAATGATTTTGATGGTATTTTGATTGAAAATGGTGAGGTGCATATGACTTGAAGTTGTCGATCTTGAAACAAAACAGCTCTGATAAAATTGATTTAGCATCATCATTTGCACTTTTGTTCTTAGCAATTTGCTCGTTTTTTTTATCGTTTTCTCTGATTTTTGATTCATTTTCTGCAATATATTTTTTCATAATTTTAGCTGTTTCCGTGCTTTTTTCAATCACGATAATCAAAAAATCCAAGAAAACATCAATTAGTATAGCGGTCATTTTGCCGATTCTTTTCGTTGTTTTTCACAATGATTTAATTGGTTTTTTTGCAGCAATGTTCAATAAAATTCAGCTTATCATGTTTGAAAAGTATGCCTTTTCAGTGCATTTATTTGATTCAAGTGTCACATCTTTTGCTGCAAAAATCATTTTTTCGAGTTGCCTTTCGCTTCTATTTTCTTGGATCTTTTTCAGTGATTCTAAAATTTTGAAAGCTGTTTTTCTTTCGTTAATGATAGTTTTTGTGGCCTTTTTAGGCAATATTTTATCTGTAGTTTTGGCGATTTTTTGCACATTAATAATGATTTTTTATAATAAAAAGCGTTCTTTTTTGGATGTGATGTCCCGAAGTTTTGCGATAATTTCCGCATTATCTATCTTCATCTCTGCGCAATTTATGCAGGTTTTCTCAAAAAAAATCACCATGAATATTTCAAATTTAGTATATGGCGGCGATGGTTTTCAGTTGCCAATGGGTGATTTAAGTGATTCAAAACCTTTCCGGCCTAAAGGTTTCTCATCGCTTGAAGTTGTGATGGATACGCCCGAAGCCATGTATTTGCACGGCTTTTTGGGGTATAATTATTCTGATGGCAAATGGCAGACGGCCGACTACTCGCAGTTTGATGATTATGCGGAAAAGCTTTCTTTTTTAGATGAGCAGAATTTTACTTCGGATTCTCTGACAGTTAATTTTGCAGAGAATTTCGCAAATGATTTCGCTTTTAATAATGTTACTGTGACAAATTTAGGAGCGAATTCAAGCCTGAATTACACTCCCGCAACAGCAAAATCTGATGTTTCGTCACATAATTTTTCGTCTGGAGGCTTTGAAAATCAGAGAAAAATCGGTGAGAAAAAGAGTATTTCTTCGCTCACTGTCAATGATCTGATCCAAAATTCAAGTGAGTTTTCTGTCAAATTTCATGACGAACACGACAATTTGAACGATGATTACATTTCAAATTCAGCAATCTTTGACGAGATCTACACACAGAATTTCACTAAACTACCCGACAATATCAACCGAATTTTAGATACCGAACTTGCAAAATATGATGTTGAACGTGGCAATTTGAATGACATTGCCAACGTTATTTACGATTATCTTGGTGGTTTTTCGTATGATATTAATGCTTCTAATTTGACTTTGGAACAATTTTTACAGACTTCTAAATCGGGATATTCGATTCATTTTGCAAGTGCTGCGACCGAGATCTTTAGATATTATGGCATACCTGCACGCTATGCAGAGGGGTATATTGTTGATAAAAAAGCGGTTAAAAAAAAGCTTTCCGGTTCGCCAATTACTCTTACAGATGCCGATTTTCACGCTTGGACTGAGTACTATTTAACGGGGATCGGCTGGATCCCATTCGAGTCTACGCCCGAGTATTTTGATAAAATGCCGCTTCCAAATGGCGTTTCAGCAGAAAAATTGCAGGAACTGACGCAAAATAATGCTGCGATTCAGCAAGGAAATAATGTGGTTTCGGGTGAAAGAATTGCCGATAAAATTATAGATGATGAAGAGCAAACGAAGAATTATTATTTGATTTTTGCTCTTGCTCCGCTGTTTCTGGCTGCGGTTCTTGTAGGTGTGCGAGTTCTATATATAAGGAATAAGCTGAAATATGACGCTTCATTTGCACTCCAAACTTGCGTTTTTCTCTTTAATTACCAGCAAAAGCATGTTGAAATGGCAAATGGAATTTACGATTTTTCTGCATTAAGTGATGATTTACAAAGCCAGCTTGATGATTTCCAGAGTGCTTTAATGGAGAAAATGTATTCAAATCATTCTACCGTTCAAATTTCTGATTCACTTGGATTATATAAAAGTGTAAAAAAATCGACCTTTGCAGATTTAAATTTTTATCAAAAAATCATGTACACTATAAAGGTCTACTTTTGATTTAAGGAGTTTTAATGGATAAAATCAAGAAAAAACGCGTTGCTGAGTATTCGGCAATTGTAATTATATTTGCATTATTTGCAATTTTTTTTATTAAAAATATTCATCTTTCGACTACAGATGATCATGATAAAAATAAAGAAAATCAAAATTATCATGCAAATCTTTCAATAAATTTCGATCAAATATATGCCGAACAGAATTATAAAAGGCTGAAAGAAGAATTGAAAAGTGGCGAAATTTTGCCTGAAAAACATTGCTTTGCTGATGATGAAACGATCAGTTTTTCGGAGAATGAGACGGTGTTTGATGTTCTTTTATGTTATTGTGAGGAAAAAAATATATCTCTTGATTATCAAAAACCGTCTGAAAACATTTATAAAACAGCCTATATTAAAGGTATAGGCGGGCTTTATGAGGGCGATTGCACGAAGAGATCGGGCTGGGTCTATATGGTAAATGGTGATAAACCGAATGTTGGAGTGTCGGATTATGTCCTTGAAGATGGCGATAATATTGTCATTTATTTTACGATTTATTAGGGATTATGACGTATGAAAAAGTTTTCGCGACTCAATTCTGGAGTTCTATTTTTGTTTTTTTTGTCAGTGATCGGCATCACAATGTTCACTCAGAACGTCTATTTGCATGCAATTTCTCTTGCTATTTCGATTATAAATGCATGTTTTTTTGATGTTATAACAGATTATTTTAAGGACTTTCGGTTCTATTTAGCCGTGTTTTTGGTTATCACAGTTTCAAATCCGCTGTTTGTTCACCGCGGAAATACAGTGCTTTTTTATGTAAAAAACACACCTATAACGCTTGAAGCAATAGCGTATGGCGCAAATTTTTCACTTTCACTGATCGCTGTTTTGGTCTGGTTTCGCATTTTCTCTAAGTTAATGATTGCCGAAAAAATCAACGAAATTCTTGGAAAACGCTTTGCGACTGTCGGCATGATCGCTTCTTTGACGCTGAGATATGTTCCAGAATTCAAGCGACGTTTTGCCGAAATTGCCGATGCTCATCGTTCAGCTGGTTTGATATGTGAGGATACTTGGTTTGAAAAAGTCAAAAGTTATCTGAAAATATTTATGTCGCTCGCTGAATTCTCATTTGAAAAGTCGGCAAATACGGCTGTTTCAATGAACGCCAGAGGTTATTTGTTACATAAACGCACGCAAATTTCGCACAGAAAATTTCAATTTGACGAACTCATTGTGCTTATTTTGACGCTTGTCATTACAGTTTGTGTGATAGTTTTCTCCCTCATTCGCAAACTTTCAACCTCGTTTTACCCGACATTTAAAACGGATTTTTCCATGCTCCCGACAATTTTATTCACGATTTTAACTCTTATACCGACATCTTTTGAATTGGAGGATAGACTAAAATGGCATTTATCGAATGCGAAAAATTAAATTTTTCCTATCCTTATGCTGATGATAAATCGAATGGTTTTGCACTTCATGATATAGATTTTTCACTTGAACAAGGTGATTTTTTGCTCATTTGTGGGACAAGTGGTTCGGGAAAATCTACTCTTTTGCGTCTTCTTAAGCCCGAAATCTCTCCTAATGGAAGGCTTGACGGCAAAATAATTTACGCCGGAAAATTTTTAAATGACTTGCCTAAAACAGCATCTGCTGCCGAGATAGGCTATGTTTTTCAAGACCCAAATGCCGCTTATGTGACCGAAAAAGTCTATTCAGAACTCGCTTTTTTGCCGCAGAATCTTGGCTTGTCACCCGAAACTATCGAACTTCGAATAGCCGAGATCTCCGCTTTTTTCGGACTTGAATCTATCATCGGATCAGATATTTGCAACCTTTCAGGCGGTCAAAAACAACTTGTGAACCTCGCCGCTGTCATGACAGCCTACCCTAAATTGCTGATTTTAGACGAGCCAACATCCCAGTTAGACCCCATTTCTGCTGAGAGATTTTGCGAGATCGTTCTGCGAATTCAGCGTGAAATGGGCACTACGATCATTGTGAGTGAGCACAACACCGAGCATTTTTTCAATTTTGCTGACAAGATTTTGCACCTTGAAAATGGCCGTCAGCTTGCCTTTGATACGCCATCTAAGTTCGTAAAAAATGCTGCAAATCACGACTTTCTGCCCACTTCAGCTAAGCTTTTTTCATCGTTTAAACTTGACAATTGCCCCGCTTTCACGACTTCTTCAGCAATGGATTTCGTACGAAATCATTACAAAAAAGATGCTTCTGAGCAATTCAATGACGATAAAAATCACTTGAATGGCGATGCAGTTAAGGTGAAAAATGCCTACTTTTCATATACGCGACGTGGTAAAGATGTCATTGATGGCCTCGATTTTAACGCTGATTTTGGACGAATCCACGCGATCTGCGGTGCTAATGGCTCGGGAAAAACCACACTTTTTAAGCTCATAAGCGGTCTAAAAACTCTGCGTGACGGCAAAATTTATATTGACGGAAAGCGCATTTCTTCGTACAAATCGGGCGCTCTTTATCGAAATTTGATAGCTTCTCTGCCGCAAGACCCACACGATATTTTCATTTGTGAGAGTGCTAAAGAGGACATTTCCACCTCACCCGACGGCGAAAAATACGACTTTGAAACCGTAAAAATGCTCTGCAAAAGGCTCAATATTTTCGAAAATTTGCTTGATCTTCACCCTTATGATCTGTCAGGAGGCGAGATTCAGCGGGCTGCTTTGGTCAAACTTTTGCTTCTTGAACCCAAAATTTTATTGCTTGATGAACCGACAAAGGGTCTTGACAAGCAGTGCAAAAGACAGCTTTCGTCGCTTCTAAAAGAGCTTGCGGCGGAGGGCAAAGCTATAATTTTTATCACACACGACATAGATTTTATCGCTGAAACTGCCGATGATGTCACTCTGATTTTTGGTGGAAAGGCTGTTTCAAGTCTTCCTGTGCGGCAATTTATCATGCAAAATTCTGTTTATACGTCGGCAGCTTCGCGGATTGGCAGAGGTTATTTTGACAAGACAATGACTGATTCCGAGCTTATCTCAAGTGCAGTCAGCCGCAAAAATGAGCGAGGTGATGGCGATGAATAATTCGATTTCGTCGCTAATTTTTGTGTCAGTCTGCGCGATTTTCTTGCTGATCTGCCTTGTCAAGACCGCTCGCCATAGGAGCGCTGGATTCATCTCGATAACGGCGGTACTCACGGCGCTTTCGGTCGTCGGTCGCATCGTTTTCACGCCGATTGCAGGATTCAAACCGTGCACCGCGATCATCATAATTGCTGGTGTGTCGCTGGGCGCGGATGCGGGTTTCATCTGCGGTGCGCTGACGGCTCTCATCTCCAACATCTACTTTGGGCAGGGAATGTGGACGTTTTTTCAGATGGTCAGCTGGGGGCTGATCGGAGTTCTCTCTGGTATTTTCAGGTCGCAGTTGGCCAAACATAAATGCCAAATGTATCTATTTGGAGCATTTTCAGGTGTGCTCTACTCATTCATAATGGACGTTTTCAGCGTGATTTGGCAGGACGGCGGCTTTTATTTGGCGCGATTTATAGCTTATGCGGCAGGCTCAGCGCCATTTTGTGCGGTGTACGCGTTCTCAAACGTTGTGTTTTTGCTGATCTTAGGGCCGCGAATGATACGTTCGATCGGGCGGGTTGTCTTGAAATACGATCTGCTGAAAGAAAATTAGTGTACGATTTTTCGGACTTATCAACTGCATATAACAAAAAAACCGCTGATTTTACAGCGGTTTCTCTTTGTGAAGTGGAGCATAGGGGATTCGAACCCCTGACCCCAACACTGCCAGTGTTGTGCGCTACCAACTGCGCTAATGCCCCGAATTGACAATAATATTTTACCACAAAATCTTGTCTGTGTCAAGTATTAAAATGAATATATAAGTAATAAATTAAAAATATACTGTTAATTATACGATAGCTGAATCTGCCTGCAAATTTATATATGAATAAAATGTAAAATGTGTTGCTGATCTATTGACAAATTGACTTAACTATGATATAATCTAATACTACCCGAAAGGAAGTGAGGTATGTGGCTGAAAGCAAAAACCAGTCTACAAAGCAGATTGCTGACAATCGAAAGGCTTACCATGAGTATTTTGTGCTTGAAAAATTCGAGTGCGGGATAGAGCTTTGCGGCACCGAAGTCAAGGGCATTAGAAACGGCAGCGTTAATCTGAAAGACGCTTGGTGCTCGATCGAGGACGGGGAGTGCTTTGTTAAAGGAATGCACATATCTCCTTACGAAAAAGGTAATATTTTTAACCGCGACCCGCGTCGCGAACGCAGGCTTTTACTGCATAAGCAGGAAATTCATAGGCTGCTTGGCAGAGTTCAGCAGGAGGGGCTTACGCTGATACCGCTTTCTTTGTATTTTAAAGGAAGTCGTGTAAAGCTCTGCATGGGACTTTGTAAAGGTAAAAAGCTTTATGATAAGCGCGACGACATGGCGAAAAAGGCGGCTCAGCGCGACATCGAGCGCGCGATCAAGAACCGCGGCTAACACGGGGGCGTAAAGGTTTCGACGGGGATCTTGAAGCATGATAAGCGAGTAGAGGAGCGCACCCTCTCTAAACGGCGTACGTTTTAAAATTAGACGACAACGATAATTTTGAATTAGCTGCTGCTTAAGTCAGCGCTCGTCTTGCCCTTGAGTACCACGGCTTGGGTAAAGGCGTCGATTAGTGGTGAACGTCATTGGGCGAAGGCTGTGACCCTTTGATGTATTACGGTCTACTGATCTGTCGCGCGTGTCTGTTTGCGCGGCTTTGAGGGAATGGGCATTGCCGAAATAACAGAATACACTCGTAGAAATTCGTGGGGATAGGTTTTCGGACAGGGGTTCGACTCCCCTCGCCTCCATATTTCCATCTTATACCACCTTGTTCTTGATAGTATCACGGTGGTTTTTTGTTGTACGCACCAACCGAGCTGAAACGCTTAGTTTTTATTGATAAATAATAGAAGGAATGGTATGATGAATGAATAATAACGTGGACTGGTACTGTTAGTAAATTTGCATTATAATGGTTTTGAGAACTGAGGTGTAAAATGAATATTTGGAAAATAATAAAAAATGAGGGCTATAACAATGCCTTCTTGATAGATTCGGCTGGTAAGCAACGTTTTGATAAGGATTCTGATTATATGGATATTGTCGATTCTCCGCCGCTGCGAACTCTGAAAATTGAAACTACGGAAAAAGGTTTTCCTGATATAATGAATTACTGGGGAACTAATGGTGCAATTATAGTTAACTCAAAAACTAAAACTTTTATAGAACGTTACTATGGAAACTTATCTATACAATTTTTCCCATGCTATTGTAGCCAATATCCAAAATTAAATTTATGGATTTGGAACGCTTGTGAATATCATGATGTATTAGACGTAGATAATAGTGTTTGTGATAAGATACATAATTTGCAGGGGAAAGAAGTTATCAAATCAGTAGATAAATATGTTTTTAAGAAAGCGGCGTTTGACTTAGATTTTTTCAAGATCTATTTAGGAGAGCGCAAATATACGACATATTTATTTGTATCTGACAGATTTAAGAAAATAATGGAAGAAAACAACGTGACAGGATTGACGCTTGAAAAGGTTTATTCAATATAAAGTTTGTTTTACCGGCGGCCGCAACATTTGGGGCGAAGGATATATTTTTATGAATTGGAAATCTGTTAAGCCTTTAGTTTCAAACGATATAATTGATGAATATGAAAAAACAAACTGACTTCGCATGAATTGCGAAGCCAGTTCGTTACAGGTATTGTATTTGTGGAGGTCTTTTTATTGTCTGCGCTTACTTCTTAGTAGTAACCGTCTTGACCGCCGACCAAGCG
>ENA-OPDA01001986-OPDA01001986.1-human-gut-metagenome-genome-assembly--contig:-NODE-1986-length-12657-cov-1.513569_pt1 | contig 12657 bp, 11 predicted proteins | sample MGYA00241253_ERZ501486 | MGnify/ENA primary metagenome ERZ501486 (study PRJEB25962, sample SAMEA2042510) | human gut metagenome | biome: human gut; feature: human-associated habitat; material: faeces... | reverse complement strand
GGTCGGCGGCGATCTGGAATATATTGATGAAGTTACTCTGCTGCGTGCCCTGGAAGGCCGCGTGGAGCTGTAATGAGGACAAAATGCATGTAAGATCAGTCATGCAGTTTCAAAGTATCTGCGAAGAAAGGTTATAGCCGGGAGCAATTTCGTCAATGGCATGAGCGATCCCGCGGGAAATCTGCGAGGCGAGCGGCATCACGGCAGACAGCCGTGTTGACTGCAGTACCAGATGTGAAAACGGAGAAAAGGATGCTACGATTCCGGTCACAAAAAAGTCACCGACTGCAATCAGATTTTTGTCGACGCCGGCACCGGGAGTGAGACTTCCTTTGCCGGCCGTAATGCAGCCAAGATGTTCTTTTGTTCCAAAGGAAGCATCGACAGCGATCAGCGGATGATCCGGAAAATGTAGATGGATCGCATCGATGGTTTCCTCAAGATTGAGGGCATGAACAGGCATCTTCAGTGTACCAAACACGGGGATGCTTTTTTTGTACCGTTCTTCCAGGGCACTGCCGACCATCGGACCTAAGCTGTCACCGGTCACACGGTCACTTCCGATGCATAGAAGGACAGGTGCGATATCTGAAAAACCGTTTTTTATCAGAATTTTAGAAAGATAATTTCCGAGAAGCTCTGCGGTATCGGAAGAGCCTGCATTAAAATAGCAGATCGTATCGGAAGAAAACATGATTGTCATCCCTCTCTTAAAAATTTGCCGTGTTAAAGGCTTTTACAGTGTATCCGAAAAAAGGAAGGTTTATTCGCATCAATCCGATGAAAAACATGTCGGAAAGTTCTTGAAAAGTATCCCACGGATTGCTAAAATTTGCAGATTCTTTGTGCTACGATAGGGGCATCAGCTGGAAGTAGTATAAAGGAGGATTGGGAGTATGATCGAAATGGTTTACAGGGGAACCTCAAAGGACGGAAAGGGAAAGGAACGGACAGGCCTGCCGAAAAATATCCGGCAGATCGGAGATGCAGGATCAGATAAAAGGGTTTATATAGAAGATTATGTGATCACATTTCTGGAAAAGACAGGCTGTGCGGTGCTGCTCGGTGAAGTCTGGCAGAACGAAAACATGAAGTGTCTGTTTGCGGACGGAGCCGTAGAGATCGCGGAGGGTGAACCAAACGATGATATGTGGGAGAAAATCTACCGGGAAATGAAACAGTATTTTCCGGGAAGAGAAGTGATCGGCTGGGCGAAAAAGATGGAGGATCCGGAAGAAGAACCGGATGAGAAGCTCTTTGATCTGCATCGGGAACAGTTTCCGGGTGAGGACAGGCTGTTGTTTCTGTATGACAGCGAAGAAAATGCCAGCGTTTTCCTGACGGAGAACACCGGGATCCGAAAGCAGAGCGGCTATTACATCTACTACGAAAAAAACGAGCAGATGCAGAGCTATATGGTAAAAGAAAATGAAGGGCAGTCCGTGGAGGCGGAATCAAAGAATCAGGATGGAGCCATCCAGAACTTCCGCAGACGGATCGCAAAAAAACAACAGGACGCACAGAACGTGGAGCAGGAGCAGAAAAGCAAAACTCCGACGATGGTGCGTTTTTTATATGGTGCAAGTATGTTTCTGGTGCTGACGATCCTGGTGATCGGGGCGACGATGGTCAACAACTATAATCGCATGAAAGATATGGAAGTGACGCTTCAGGAGATGGCACTTGGAAGTGATGGGCAGAGCAGTGGCCTGTCAAAAGGAACCGAAAAACAGAAAGAAACGGATGCTCTGGCAGCTTCGGCACAGGCAGAAGGAGAGAATACAAAAGAAAGTGCCATAAGTGATGAAACCGAAAAGACCTGGATCTTGAAAGAAAGCAGCACAGAGAGCAGTACAGAGAGCAATACGACGACAACAGGCGATTCCACAGACAATATGGGAACAACAGGCAGCACAGGAACAGCGGGAAGCAGCACAGCAACCGATGGAACAGGAGGTGCCGGAACTTCCGGTAGGCAGGATAGCACCACATCCGGCAGTTCCTCTGCAAATAGCCGTGCGGCATCCTCTTCGGATGTGACGAAGTATCAGGCAGAATACACGGTGCGGGACGGCGATACGCTGGCGATCGTCTGCCGGATGTACTACGGAAATCTGGACAAGCTTCAGGAAATCTGTGATCTGAACGGCATTACTGATCCAAACACGATTCTTCCGGGACAGAAGATCGTGCTGCCGTAAAAAGAATAAGGAACGTAAAAGGCATGGTTGACTATCCCATGCCTTTTAAACTATAATAACAACATTGCAGGGTACTTAAGAAGAACTTTTGCAGAGCATCAGGAAAATTTCAGAATTGGCACAGTAAGGACGAAATGAGGATGAAAATAAAATTAAAAGAATTATTCAGAAAAAAAGAGGATGATCTGGATTTGGATCTGGACGAAGAGCTCAACGATCCGGATATCCGCATCGAGACATATGAGATGACGGAAGATCCACAGGCAAAAGAAGAACTGTGGGATAAGATTAAAAAACATCAGAAGTTTGTACATAACCGCAATGCGATCACCATGGGACTTCTGTTTATCCTGCTGTTCGGGCTGGGGACATTTTTATTCTTTCACACCGGAAGCACCTATCTTACCTCAGACCGCATTGAGAGAAATGACGTGAGCAGTACGCAGTATCTGGAGTTTGGAGATTATTTCCTGAAATACAGCTCCGACGGGGTAGCCTGTGTGGACAGCAAATCGAATATAAAATGGAGTACGACCTACAGTATGCAGGCACCGTTCGTGGATGTCTGCGGTACGACTGCTGTGATCGCAGATCAGCAGGGGATGCAGGTCTATGTATTTGATGAAGAGGGACTGAAAGGACAGTTCCAGACAAAACTGCCGATCCAGAAGGCAAGAGTGGCAACGCAGGGTGTTGTGGCGGTGATCCTAGCAGATGATGATGTGACCTGGGTCAATTTTTACGATGCATCCGGGACACTGATCGCCGAGAATCGCACGACGATCGACGATTTTGGTTATCCGCTGGATATGGCACTTTCTCCGGACGGGATCAAGATGGCAGTGTCCTATATGCGGGTCAATGGAAACAAGATCAGTACACATATTGCGTTTTATAACTTCGGAAGTGCAGGTCAGATGGAGCTGAACAATCAGGTCGGTGAGCTAAATGTGGACGACGTGCTGGCTCCGCAGATTTTTTTCTGTGACAACAGCACGGCAGTTGCCGTCCGCACCGACGGGTTTACGGTATTTTCCGGCAGCCAGTCTCCGAAAGAAAAGAAAACGGTGAAGTTTGATCAGGAGATCATCAGTACTTTCCATGACGGCAACCGCATCGGCTTTGTCTTTGACGGAGGCGACTCTGGACATAAATATCTGATGAAGGTCTACAATACCGGCGGTAAGAATACCATGCAGAAATATTTTGATCTGCAGTACAACAGTATTACCCTGCAGAAAGACAAAATCGTGCTGTTCAATGAAAAAGAATTTGCCATTTATAAGTTAAACGGTCAGAAAACATTCCAGGGAAAATACCGCAAGCCAATCCAGAATGTGCTGAGTATCCGTGGATTCCGCAAATATATGGTGATCACCGAGGACAGTGCAGATCTGATCCGGCTTGGATAGCAGAAAGGAAATTATGAATTTACTTACGATCATTATCTTACTGGTACTGCTGGTATTTGCGATCAATGGCTATATGAGAGGTTTTGCGAGGACGCTGACCTCTCTGCTTTTTTTCGTGTTTTCCGGTGTACTGGTCTATTATTCGACACCCTATGTCAATGATTTTCTGAAAACGCAGACACCCGTCTACTCATTTGTGGAGAGCAAATGCAAGACGCTGGTGGAAGATGCGATCATGGACAAATTGGATAAAGAAACACAAAAATTTGCACAGCAGAGCGATGTGCCGCGAAAAGATCAGAACAAGATCATCAAATCACTGCCGATCCCGAAAGAATTGCAGACGCAGCTTCTTGATAATAACAACAGTTACACGTATGCAAATATGGCGGTTCAGACCTTTTCGGAATATATTTCCACCTATCTGGCGGATATGATCCTGAACATGCTGACCTATTTTATTTCTTTTAACCTGGTAAGTATCGCCCTGCATGCCGTTGCACGGGCACTGCGGATCATGACAAGGCTGCCGATCCTGCGTGGCGTCAACCGGATGTGCGGAGGAGCACTCGGATTTGTAAAAGGGATCTGCATCGTCTGGCTGTTCTTTCTGGTAGTGGCGATCTGCTCCAACACAGAGATCGGAAGCCAGCTGCTTTCGATGATAAAAGAAAGTCCGATTCTCACCTTTCTTTATGAGAGCAATGTTTTTTTGCGGTATATCCTCAAACTTTAAAATTCAAGAATGCCTCTGCAATCCGCCGGAGGCTATCTTAGTGGGAGTGCAATCCTTTGCTTCTCATCACTTGACGAAGATAAAAAAAGGTTGACAAAATACTGTAACTGTTATATGATGCAAACGTAACAAAAGTTAATACATTTGTAACAAATATAACAAAAATGCCAAAAAAGCGTGAAGTTATAGGAGTTCAGGAGGTTTTTTTACATGAAAGCAAGAATGAAAACGGTACTTTGCGGCAGTGCGACGGTATTTGCATTTACAGTATTATCTTCCACAGTTGTTTTTGCAGCACCGTCTACAGACAGTAATAATATAGAAGACAGCGTGTGGTCTTATCGTGCAGTGGCAGATGTAGATACACAGGTCAACATCCGTGCAAATGCATCCACCAAAAGTGAGATCGTCGGCTATCTTCCAAAGGGAGCATCTGCAGACCTGATCGAAAAGGGCGAGAAATGGTCACACATCATTTCAAACGGCGTGGAAGGATATATCAAGAATGATTATCTGAAACGTAAAGACGTTTTGGAGTACGTTTTGTATAAGGTTTTGAACATGGATTATGATGAGTTTACCATTCCTGAATCATGTAAAAATGCATTGGATGAATATAAGGCTTATGTAGACCCAATTCGTGAGTTTATGGAAGAAATCATGCCAAAGGTAAAGTGGGATTTGCTTCCGTATACGTTTTTGTATGATTTATATGTATGTTGGTATCGTGAAACACATACAGGTGACCGCAATATTAAGAGTCAGAGGTCTTTTATCAAAGATATCAAGCTTTTGGTTGAAAATGAATATCCGGCATGGGTAAATACAGATGATTCATCAGGAAAACGTCCGGGCAATTTGATGGATGATATGGAGCCTTTGATTGGTGCGTATAATGTTGAAAAGTGGATGAATCCGCTTTATAAAACTAATATGGACCCATTGTTGAAGTGTCATCCTTTGAATTTATCCACACGATATCGTGGAATTTATCGTTTAGTTCCTCAGAATGGTTCGGATGAAGATAATATTGTGGATGTGGACATTGATGTAACAGACACATCGGACGCATCTGATACATAATTTTTACAGTATCTCACCCGCAATGACGGGTGAGATATTTGGTGTTGTGAAATAGCGTGTAAAATGGTATAATCTATGCATATATCGGATAAAAAGGAGCAGTAATTAAGATGAGTTCTAAACAAAAATCGGCAAAGAAGTCTAAGACTGGTGATAAGATTTTAAACATCTTTTTGTATGTGATTGTATTTTGTGCAATTGTTGTTTTAATCTTTTGTTTATCACAGATTGTTCCAAAATTATTGGAATATAGACAGAGTGATTCGTCTTTTGAGCAAATGCAGGATAGTAATGTTACAAAATATGACCCGATTACGGCAAATAGTGATTCGGATGTGAGTTCTGATGTGGATGTGTCGGATGCGTTATCAATTGATTGGGATGCATTTCAGGGTACCGAAATTGTTGCATGGTTTCAGTTGGATGATATTTCTTATCCAATCATGCAGCATACAGATAATTCTTATTATCTTCATCATTTACCGGATGGTTCATATAATGGTGGTGGGTCTATCTTTTTGTTGAACCATAATAATCCATTGTTTACGGATAAGAGTAGTTTTGTATATGGTCATAACATGGGAAATGGTTCTATGTTTGGTAGATTAAAGAATTATATGACAGATGCATCGAAAAACCATTTGTTTTATATTTATCTTCCAGATGGTACAAGACATGTGTATCAGTTTTTCAGTGTTGCGACTGTTTTTCAGGAGTCAAAAGCATATACGTGGTCATTTGCATCGGATGATAGTTATATGGATTGGCAACAGTGGATGTTAGACAAGAGTAAGATTGGTACATCATGTACATCGTCAAAAGACGCAAGATATGTGACGTTATCTACTTGTAATGGTTATGCTGGAACAAATCATCGTCTGGTTATTTGTGGACAGGAAATTCGAGTAGATAAATTGCAGAGTCCTGCAAGTTGGTATGATAGTTATCTGGAACAGTATAATGCGAAAGCAGCAGCAAAACAGCAGCGTGCGGATGATATTTTGAGTCAGTTACAGGCTGTACAGAAATCAAAGATGGATGCTTTGGATAAAGAGCGAAATGGTTTACAGTAAGATTTGCGTAGACGGTGATTTTATTTAAAATCGCCGTCTTTTTTGTTTAACTGCGTCATATTCTTAAACCGTATAAATTGTTATTATTGGTTGATAAATCAATATTTTTATGATATAGTTATTTTTACAAAATAATGAAATTGCGTCAAATGTTAGGGCGTGTGAAAGGAGAATTTTATGGCTGGTGGAAAAAAATCAGATGTCGGAATGCCATCGCATCGATTGACGCTTCGTTTATCTGAGGTTGATTATGAGAAGTTGGCTTATTGGGCAAAGAAAGAGGAAATGTCAATTAATGAGTTTGTTCCTGTATTACTGGAGCAGTATATCGGTATTAAGAATGGTGATTATCAGTTGCCGACATTGGAAATACAGCGATTAAATCAGTTGATTGAGACTGTAAATGTATTGTCTCGTAATATGCAGTCATTAGAGTCCATTACTGTAAATGGATTTGATAGTTTATTGTCATTGACAAAAGGTGATAACTATTTGTTGGAAGATGATGATAGTGATATATAATTTTTACAAGAAAGGGGTGAGAGAATATGGCAATTGATAGTTTGGAAAATTTGATGAATGGTATGCCAAAGAAATCAAAGGATGGGAAGACCGATAGTGCGGAAATTTCTGTGCATGTGCCTAAATCTGATGACACATCACAGCCAAAAAGCACAGAGTCAGCTGTGTCTGATTCAATGTTAGTTGCAACGCCAAAGAAATCCGATATGAAGTCAAAAACTAAGCGTCGTTCCGTGCCGGATTATAGTACAGGTACTGGTGTCTTTCGTAACATTCCGTCGAATGTCATTAAGGCTGTGCGTGCAGAGTTTTGTGATGCAACGAATAATACGGATGCGTTAATGGCATATTTGGCTTGTCATGGCAGTGGTTCTGTTGCAGAGCGTGCCAATGCTTGTTTGACGGAAACACAGCAGCAGTTAGTGAAGAATTGGGATGGTGATTCTTATTCTGCGATTGTAAAGCAGATAGAAGCCCTTACCAAGCATCTGGCGAAGTTGTCAAAGACAACGGATGTGATTGAATTGCTGGCAACGTATATGGTGTATGACCGTGTAGGTTTTCGTAATGATAATCCACGAACACCGAAAGATATCAATTTGCGTGAAGATGGTGTTGTGGATGTGGTACTTGCTGCGGAAGAACAGGCAAAAGGTTTTCAGTACGAAAAGAATACTATTCAGGGTAGACCAATTCGCAAATAACACTTGACATTTATACCCAAGTTGGGTATAATGAATAGTGAAGTGAGGTGAGAACAGAATGACAGTAAATGAATTAAGATTAGATGTTGGTATGAGCCAGAGTCAATTTGCGAATCATTTTGGTATTCCGTTACGCACTTATCAGAAATGGGAAATTGGTGAAGCTATTCCAAAGGATTATATTGTTCGTATGATGTACGACCTTTTGGTATATCAGGGAAAGTTGACACGTAAGGGTGGTGAGCCATGATGTCAGTCACATTGTTCAAGCAAAATAGTGCTGAAGATTATGTACTTCGTGGATTTTCGCAAAGTGAGATTTTAGATTTTACGGGTGTTGATGTTGGCTATCATGGTAATGCTTTGAAAGCATCGTTAAAAGGCATTGATAGATATGCATATAAAATTTTGTATGTGCAGACAAACTGTAGTTCCGATACGATTTTGGATACGCTGGATAAATACAGTAACGGTCTTGATAAAGAGTCTGTATTACGATGTCTTGGTATTGCCGGAGCAAATATTGTGAAATTAAAGCAGTTGTTTTCGTCATTGGGTTATGCTGAGGAATTTGCAGCAGCGGATAAAGCACAGCGAAAATTGCATATGAAAAACGGTACGATTGCAAAGTATGGCACGGATAATGTGTTTAAATTATCAGAGTTTCAGGAAAAAGCAGGCGATACAAGAGAAGAACGTTATGGTGGTCGTTATACGTTGTCGAGTGATTCAAGTTTAGCTGATGATGCGAGAGCCACGTTTACAGAACATATGAAAGATGATTCGTTTCGAAGTGCATTGGATGCAAAGAAGAAAGCTACGAATGAAGAACGTTATGGTAATACCTGTGTGATGAATAATGACGATGTATTAGCGAAATATCATGCGACTTGTATGGAAAGGTATGGAGTATCTTGTTATGCACGAACGGCTGATTTTCGAAGGAAGATGAATAATGTTACATCTATGCGTATACAAGATGGCGTTTTTAGTTCATCGTCGTCAGAAGAAACTTTGTATATTTTGCTTTTAAATTGTTTTGATGAATCGGATATTATTCGTCAGTATATGTCGGATGTGTATGATTATGCTTGTGATTTTTATATTAAATCACGTAATATGTATGTCGAGTTAAATGCAACATGGCTGCATGGCGGTCATTGGTATGATGCTGATTCAACTTATGATAATTCTGTTTTATTAAAATGGCAAAAGAAAAATACAGCGTATTATGACAATGCAATTGCAACATGGACAAAACGTGACGTTCACAAACGCAAAATGGCAAAAAAGAATGCCTTAAATTATGTCGTGCTTTGGGATGCAAACTTATCGGATGCAATGCTTTGGATTGCAATGGGCTGCCCTGATGGGCAAGACTGGTTGCAGGAATATTCATGGTTACCAGAACGTAGTCTTGCTGTTAATTTTTCTTATCCGAAAATTGATGTTTGTAATAATCGTTCTGTAAGAGCTGCTGTAAAAGCTGCAAACGGACATGTATTTTATGATAATGCAATCAAATTATGGGATGCGAATCCATACGTATTGTGTTATGGTACGTTACAGGCAAGATTATATGCCAATCGGTATAAATATCTTGGAAAGTTGCCGTATGATTTGTCGGATATCGAAATTTTACGTGGTTTATCAATTTCTGGTTTATATCGTGGCTATTCTGTTTTTGATAATACAGGTATGGTCGATTTGATAAAACGATATGATGTAAAGTCAATCTATGACCCGTGTGCGGGCTGGGGTGAGCGATTATTGACATCTGGCTTACTTGGTGTAAAATATCATGGTTGTGATATCAATATGAGATTATTTGATGGCTATGATAGTCTTATCAATCATTATAATTTACAGAATTGTACAACGTATCTTGGCGATAGTTCAATGTATGATATGCGTAAGCATAATCATGATTGTGTTTTTACGTGTCCACCATATGAATCTGTTGAACATTATACCACTGTAGGTGCTGAAAATTTTTCTCATGAGGATTTTTTAAAATGGTGGAAAAAAGTTGTTTTGTATAGTGTTTCTGATACGACACGTATTTTTGCGTATCAGATAAATACAAGATTTAAAGACGATATGAATCGGATTTTGTTGGATTTGGGTTGGACTTTGACAGAGCAAATTCCGGTTGGAAAAAATGCAGTTAGTCATTTGTCGAAACGAAACGGCAAGAAAGAAAAAAAGAACTGGGATGAAATTCAAGTGTTTGTTCGTAAATAAAATAGTCTTAGAAAATGTTGATTTATGGACAAAAACAGCTTGAATGACATTCTAAAACATAGTATAATAAACAGTGTGTGGAACCAGTTTTTGGTAGCACATAGTAAAAAAGGAGTGTTTTCTATGATAGGTATTCTAGCAGAAAAACCATCTGCAGCAAGAAACTTTGCAAAGGCGTTAGGTGGTTCCGCTACAGGCGGTACTTACAATGGTGAGCAGTATATTATCGTTGCTGCCGCAGGTCATTTATATGAGTTTTTACCACCGGATAAGCAGGTTCCGGCGGCATTAGCATCGCAGTATAAAGATTGGAATATTGGTAATCTTCCTTGGAATGAAAAAGATTTTCTTTGGAAACGTAGTCCGAAGAAAGATACAAAACAGTTACTTCATGACATTGAAAAACGATTATCTACATGTGATGAAATCTGTATTGCAACTGATGTTGACCCTACGGGAGAAGGAGAACTTCTTGCGTGGGAAATCTTAGATGAGTTGCAGTTACATCCGCAGAAGTTTTCAAGAATGTATTTCATGGATGAATCCGTACCAGAAGTACAGAAAGCTTTTGTAAATCGTAAAGTAATACCGTCCATGTTGCAGGATATGGATTATGTAAAAGCAAATTATCGTTCACAGTGGGATATGCTTTCGATGCAGTTCACACGTATTGCTACACACTGTGCAGGTGGTGGTGTTGTACCACGACAGGGTCGTTTGAAATCTGTTATGGTAAAGATTGTTGGTGATGGTTTAAAGGCTTATAACAATTATGTCAAAGTCGTAAAATATCAGAACAAGTTCAAGGATGAAAACGGTGTGATTTATACAAATCCTGAGGAACCGATTTATGATAAAAAGGACGAAGTACCAACCAATATTTATCATTCATCTGATGTTGTTTGTGATAAAAAAGAGATGAAAAAGACAGCACCACCAAAGTTGGTCGATTTGGCGTCTTTATCTGCTGCAATTGTTCCAAAGGGTTACACTGCAAAGCAGGTTTCAGACGTCTATCAGCAAATGTATCAAAATACAATCGTTTCATATCCGCGAACGGAAGATAAGTTCATTTCACCGGAGCAGTTCAATGATTTGTTGCCACTGGTTGATAAAATTGCAGCTGTCGTTGGTGTTGATACAGCATTATTAACGCATCGTTCACCACGAAAGACACATGTAAAATCAGGTGGAGCACATGGTGCGAACAGACCGGGACCTAATGTTCCGAAGAGTTTAGACCAGCTGGAATCAGCTTTTGGACCGTGTGCAGTTGAGATTTATACGATTCTTGCAAAGAACACACTTGCGATGTTTGCAGAGGATTACGAATATGAATCTCAGAAAGGACATGTAAAGGATTATCCGAAGTTCGTTGGAACGGCATCTGTTCCAAAATTTGCAGGATGGAAAGCTGTTTATTCTGATGTTTCAGCAGATGATGATGATGCAGATGATTCATCAAATGGACTTGGTACGGTTGCTGACCCATATATCGCTGATATTGTAAATCCGAGACCACCGAGACCAACGATGAAATGGTTAATGAAGCAGTTGGAGAAATTCGATGTTGGTACTGGTGCAACACGAAACAGTACTTATGCAGAAGTCACAAATGCGAAGACAAAATATCCTTTGATGATTGATAAAAAGGGTAAGATTGATATGACCGATTGTGGTAATATTTCTTATGTATTGATTCAGGGTACGCAGATTGCTGATGTAAAAGTAACCGAAGCGTTGATGAATGAAATGCGTGAGATTGCTGCTGGCAATTTAAAGCCTGAGGATTGTCTTACAAAAGTACAGGATATGGTCAAATCTGATATGAAAGTGATGCTTGCCAATGTTCCAAATCTTGAGAAAGAATTGGGTTCCGATGTATTAGACCAGTATAAGAGACCGACAGGTGCTCCGAAAGAGAAATACAATGGAACATGGAAAGGCAAGAAAGTATCGTTTACACGTGAATGGTCTGGTCATCGTTTTACAGATGATGAGTGTGATGCACTTTGTCGTGATGAGGAAATCGAAATTACGGATTGTGTCAGCTCAAAGACTGGAAAGACATTTGGTGTAAAAGGTAAGCTGGAAAAGCAGACCTTTAATGGACATTCTTATGTAGGCTTTAAGAGTCTTGGATTTTTGAACAATAATGGTTCCAAATCAGGAAAGAATATTCCGGCATCTTGGTGTCAGCATACATTTACAGATGATGAAATGGCTGCATTGGAAGCAGGTACTGAGATTTATGTACAGGGTCTTGTTTCGAAAGCAAATAAAGTCTTTTCTGCATACATTTCATATGGTATGACAGATAGGGGTCGTGAAGGTATTAACATGCGTTTTGAGAATAAAGGCAGACGTTAATTCTATGATTCAGTACACGGGAATTTTGTTTTCCGTGTACTGTTTAAATATATGATATGAAATCAAATATATAGAAAGGAGAACCGCGAAGCGGTGAATTAGTATGGCTGCAAAAGAAAGTTATCATATTCCTTATGGTTTAGACCAGTCTTATCTTGATATGACAATTTCGTTGAATTCAAAAGACGGAACGGTCGGTAAAGTGTTACCGATGCTTGTTGTAGTATCTTATGTCGGTTCATTCTTATTACTTGCAGTTCTGATGATGAAAACATTTATCGGTTCGATGAGTAATATTCCACAGAAAGTATT
>ENA-OPDA01001981-OPDA01001981.1-human-gut-metagenome-genome-assembly--contig:-NODE-1981-length-12680-cov-3.477941_pt1 | contig 12680 bp, 14 predicted proteins | sample MGYA00241253_ERZ501486 | MGnify/ENA primary metagenome ERZ501486 (study PRJEB25962, sample SAMEA2042510) | human gut metagenome | biome: human gut; feature: human-associated habitat; material: faeces... | reverse complement strand
CTTTTATCCGAAGTTATGTATGAGGATTCTGAAACGGTATAGTATGGTGTTGTGAAGTTCAATCAACTTTCAGCATCCGATACCCCACGCCAATGTGTGTTTGGATATATTGTGGAGAGTTCGGTTCTTTCTCGATTTTTTTACGAAGTGTTGCCATAAACACACGAAGGGAAGCAATATCATTATCCCAACTACTTCCCCAAATGCTTTGCGTAAGGAAAGTATGGGTCAGAACTTTTCCTATATTTCTTGTCAACAGGCAAAGCAACTTATATTCAATAGGTGTTAAATGCAACTCTTCTTCATTCAAATAAGCACAACCTGCAGCATAATCTACACGAAGTTTTCCGTTTACAAAAACAACCGCTTCGGCAGGGGATACTTTTTGCATCATCGATAACCTTCTTTGCGTGACTCGTAGTCTGGCAAGCAGTTCCTCAACAGAAAATGGCTTTGTTAAATAATCATCTGCGCCAGCATCCAACGCATCAATTTTATCGGTATCTTCACTGCGAGCACTGATTACGATAATTGGCATGTTTGACCAAGTACGGATTTTTTTAATAATCTCAACACCGTCTATATCAGGAAGTCCTAAATCAAGTAAAACAATGTCAGGATTGTGTGAAGATGTTTCTAAAATTGCCGATTGACCATCGGGTGCCGTCAGATATCGGTATTCGTGCGTTTTTAAGGTTGTTGTAATTAAATTTCTGACAGATGTGTCATCTTCTACAACTAATATTAGTGACTTATTCATATACTTTGACCTCCCCTGCCGGTAATGTAAATGTAAATACTGTTCCGTGCGGCAGATTATCTGAAACAGTAAGTTCTCCGCCGTGGGCGTTAATAATGGACTTGCACAAAGATAATCCGAGTCCTAAACTTCGGCGGCTGTCTGCAATTTGATTTGCACCGCTATAGAACATGTCGAATATCCGTGGCTTTATTTCGTCAGCAATTCCGTTTCCGTCATCCGATATAGATACGATTGCTTGTTTTCCCCGCTTTTCTGTCCGAATAACAATATGAGAGTTTTTAGGTGTATATTTGATAGCATTATCAACAATATTGATGATTACCTGAACAATAAGCTTTGCATCCATTTTTGCAAGAAGAAATTCTTCTTTGCTTTCAACGGAAATATGATGTTCTTCACTCTTTCGGTTAATATGATGTAACGCTTCTGTGATCACGTCATCCATCAAATCTTCCGTTATACGGAGATTCAACCGTCCTTCTTCAATCCGGGTTACAGCCAGCAAGTTTTCTACAAGGTTAATCAGCCACATGGAATCATCATAAATATCCATGTACAGCTGCTTTTTTGTATCATTATCAAAGGAATCGCCGTTGGACAAAAGATTGCTGGCATTACCGGAAATGGATGTCAGCGGTGTCCTCAAATCATGTGAAATAGCACGCAGCAGGTTCGCTCGCAACTGTTCATTTTTTGCAAGAATGGCCGCCTCCTGTTTCTCACGGGCATTTTTCTCATTTTCCAAAGCCAGGGCACATTCTCCGAGAATGGATAGTAGAATACTGTTTTCAAATGGATCAAGAGGTATTTCCCCCATCACGATTCCAATAACTCCATATACCATACTGCTGCGAACAGCAAGGTACAGGCATTTTGCATTGGAAAGCGTTCCTGTTGTAGCTCCGGCACGTTTATTGTTTTTCAATACCCAGCCGGCAACGGCCTTTTCATTTTCGGAAATACACGATTCCAAATTTTCTTCAGTTACAGAAAAAATATGCGGCGTATCCAACACTTCTCCATCAGCTAAATAAAAAACGATATCTTTTCCCAAGAGTTTAATGAGCTGATTTGAAGTTGCAGATACAATTTCATTTTTATCTTTTGCCTGTTGCAATAGCTGGTTTGTATCAAATAACACTTTGGTACGGTAAGCAGATTGTGCCGCCTGTTTTGCTTGGTTTTTAATCCGTATAGCAAGAGAACCGGTTAAAAATGCCGCCAAAAACATGATAATAAAGGTAACAGGATAACCCTGATCATACGCCTGCAAGGTAAATTGAGGTTCCGTAAACAGGAAATTAAAGACCAAAACACTTACAATCGAGGAAATTAGGCTGTATATCTGATGTTTCGTGATGACAGCGGTGACAAGAACACCTAAAACAAAAACAGTAATGATATTTGCTTCGTCAAATCCAAATTTCTGGAAAATCATTCCGACTAAACTGGATAAAATCAGAATCGCAGTAGATTTTAATGTATCAGTGACAGAGAATACGATATGATTCTTTTTCCTGCCCCCTCTTAACTGATACACTGCCGCATTAGAAACCGTATCCGGAATAATATGCACATCCAGGTTAGGGGCATAATCAATCAATTTTTCTGTCAGGGTCGGTTTGCTGAGCAAATGCCGTTTTGTAGCAGAACTACGTCCGATCACAATCTTTGACACACCGGACAAACGAGTAAATTCCGCAATCTGAAACGGAACATCTTCTCCGTAAACTGTTTCTATTTTTGCCCCAAGCTGCTCAGCAAGACAAATATTTGAACGCAGGCGTTTTACATTTTCCTCGCTCATCACCGAAAAATCTGGGGTTTCTACAAATAGAGCCGTAAACTCCCCTTTAAAAGCAGAAGCCATTTTTGCGGCGGTACGGATAATTTTCGCATTGGATGGAGAAGAAGATAGACATACAAGAATATGTTCGCCTGTGTGATAATCTCCATGATTTTTTATGCGGGTATTTTCTGTGAGGATATTCACCCGGTCCGCACATCGCCGCAGTGAAATCTCCCGGAGAGCTGTCAAATTTTCTATTGTAAAAAAATTTTCTACTGCCTGTTTTGCCTGTGTCTGTCTGTATACATTTCCTGCATTCAAACGGTTGATCAAATCCTGTGGTTCAATATCTATTAATTCAACCTGATCTGCATTATCAAAAATAGAATCCGGGATGCGTTCCCGTACAACAATTTCCGTAATGGATGCAACTGTATCACAAAGGCTTTCAATATGCTGAACATTGACAGTCGTATAGACATCAATCCCTGCATTCAAAAGTTCCTTAATGTCCTGATACCGTTTTGCATGACGGCATCCTTCGGCATTCGTATGCGCAAGTTCATCTACAAGGATAAGCTGTGGTTTTCTTTTCAACGCCATGCCAATGTCGAATTCGTCCAGTATCATACCATTATAAAAAACTTCTCTTGTAGGAAGAACTTCTAAGCCATTCAAAAGAGCTGCTGTTTTGGGACGTGCGTGGGTTTCTACATAACCGGCTACCACGTCAATTCCCTGCTGTTTTTCCATATGAGCTGCTTCTAACATGGCGTAGGTTTTACCCACACCAGCTGCATATCCGAAAAAGATTTTCAAATGTCCTTTATTACGGTTTTCTTCATCAGCTTGGATTTCCTTTAATAACTGATCCGGATTGTGTCTGCTTTCACTCATACGGTCATCTCCTTGTACAAAAACATTATATAGAATAATACGTAAATTTCAGAAAAGCATTTTAGCACTGACATTAAAATCGCATAAAGATTATACCACCTTTTCTTCTTTTTTTCCATTCGGGCGTGTAGCCGAAAGCAGAAAACGCTCCGAAAAATCACGCAATTTTTCGACAAATAGACCCTTCATACAATTAATGTCATTTTGCCATATCACTCTCGCTGGTTTCTCAATCGTGTTGATGGGATGTACCGCAATGTCTATAGAGCCTGGAGTAATGACACTTTGCTTTATTTGAAGGGATAAGGAACAATACTCATCTTTCAAAATATCGTTGGAATTTTCTATGATAAAGCCAAAATCAAGTTTATTATTTCCCAGCCCATTTATTATTTCACTTACAGAACCGTAGAACAGGTTCAGCTCATAGTTTGGGTATTCGCTTGAAAATTGTTCTAATAGATCTGCAATAGAATCTATGATTGCAGGTGTTTCAAATCCAATCCTGAGCTTAGAATCTGAAATAAGTTTTTGGGATTGATTTTCCTCGAGAAATTTATCCAGCTTTTCCATAAGAAAATAACCATAAATAAATGCTACCAATACCACTATAAGTAAAACAAAGTCTTTCATATCACCAACTTCTTTCAAAAATTAAATATGAAAACATTTTTGAATATGTTTCGTCTCCCCAAGAACAAGCATGGTACTGTCCTTTAACAACTGCGTATCGGAACTTATTTTCAAATTCATAATATCATTTGTTTTCAGCGCCATAATATTGATGTTATATTTTTTTCGTATATCCAACTGACCGATTGTTTTTCCTATCCATTCTCCCGGTATAGATATTTCAAAGATTGCATGTTCTTCATCTAGTTCTATGTAATCGAAAATATGATCAGCACTATAACGGATCGCAACCCAATCGGCAAGCTGCCTTTCGGGATAAACAATTTCATCTGCGCCGTTTCGTAAAAGAAATTTTGCATGAACATCACGAGCGGCACGAGACACCACCATTCTTGCACCGAGTTCCTTCAAAAGGGACGTTACTTCCAATGAATTCTGAAAGTTATCTCCGATAGCCACAATACAAACATCAAAATTTCCAACACCAAGCGAACTTAAAAAATCCTCATTAGTCGCATCCCCAATCTGAGCGTTAGTTACAAAGGGAAGTACAGCATCAACTCGAGTATCTTCTTTATCTACCGCCATCACCTGATGATGCAATTCATCTAATTTTATAGCAATGTGCCGTCCGAATCTTCCCAGACCGATAAGTAATATTGATTTCATTTTTTTATTCTCCTTAACCTACTGTAATTTTTTCCTGAGGATATTTTGAACCGTTAGGCTTTTTTTCAGAAATGGTAGCAAAAATCAAGGTCAATCCTCCCACTCTGCCAAAAAACATCAGGCAAATCAAGATTATATGGGAAACAAGCCCCAGGTCAGGAGTTATTCCCAACGATAACCCTACCGTCCCGATTGCCGACGCCGTCTCAAACAAAGCGGTCATAAGTGGAATATCTTCTGTTCTGCTAATTACCATTCCTCCGACAAGGAATAAAACGATATACATCAAAAAAATCGTAGCTGCATTTCTGATAGTGCCATCCGGAATTTGTCTGCCGAAAAAATGGGTGTGTTCCTTTTTTCTAAATACAGATAATGCCGATGAAACGAGAACTGCAAGAGTTGTCGTTTTCATACCACCTGCAGTGGAACCAGGCGAGCCACCGATGAGCATCAGCATAATGATAAGCATTTGCCCAACTTCACTGAGTAAAGTCAAATCTGCCGTATTGAATCCTGCTGTTCTCGGCGTAACGGATTGAAACAAAGAAACCCATACTCTTTCTGTAAGAGGCACATTTGAAAACTCAAAATAAAAAAAGTAAAGAGCCGGTAAGAATATCAATATTCCTGTTACCATAAAAATCACCTTGCTTTGCATCCGGTATTTTTTAAAATGCCATTTATGATTCTTTATATCCTCCCAGGTAAGGAATCCAATACCTCCTGCAATAATCAGCATCATAATTACAAGATTTACAATCGGCTGTACAGAATAAGAGGTCAACGAGGAAAAAGGGGTTCTTATACCGATTAGATCAAATCCTGCATTGCAAAAAGCAGAAATAGAATGGAACAGTGAATACCATATTCCTTTCCAAAACCCAAAGTCCCTGCAAAAAACAGGGGCTAAAAGAGCCGCACCAATGATTTCGATAAGAATAGTAGTCCGAATAATAAATTGTGTTCTCCGCACAATACCACCCACCGTTGGAGCCGAAATTGCCTCTTGCATGGTACTTCGCTGCATCAACCCGATTTTGCGTCCGGAAACAACAGCAATCGCAATAGCAATCGTAATAATTCCCATACCTCCGATTTGAATCAGCAGTAAAATAACTCCTTGGCCAAATAAAGACCAGTAGGTTGCCGTATCATTAATAACCAGTCCCGTCACACAAACCGCAGAAGTTGCGGTAAACAAAGCATCCAAAAAGGAGGTACACTGACCGCTTTTTGTAGCAATCGGCAGCATCAAAAGCAGACTGCCTAAGAGAATCACGGATAAAAACCCTAAACTAATCACTTGAAATGATGTTATATGTCGATGTCTTGATCTGTTTGTCTGTTGCATAACTATATCCCCATAATCTTAATTTCTTTTTTATATTGCCTTTATTCTATCTTTATTTGTATTAAATGGGCGTAAGTAAGTTTGTTTTGAAATTAAGATTGTATAAAGATGAGCAGAAGTCTGAAATCTTTTGCTCATCTTTTGAGAGTGCTAGTTACAGGATACCGTCCAACATCAAAATTGACTTTCAGAACATTTACTGTTTTCTCTCCAAAAACACCTAAAAATCTACTGTCGGTGCATTTTTCAATAATAGCTCCGACTTTTTCTTTACTCATATTATTTGCTTTTGCAATTCTTGTATAAACAAAATGAGACCTCTTATGAAGTCTCGCTTTGTTTACGCAGTTTAAACTTTTGGTTAATGGTTTACTTAATAGATATATCATCTATAAATACACATTTAGATTGGTATCATAATAAAGAAAATGAAGAAAATGAAGTAAATGAATTAATTGAAAAAGTAACAGAAGACAAAGAAAAAACGAAAATAGAGTTAGATGCAGATAAAGAAAAATTAGAAGAATATAAACCATCTATTAAAGATTTTAATATAAAGAGTGCAAGGACAAGAAAATATGTTAAAAAAGGAATGTTATACGTAATAATAGTAATGCTTTTAGGGTTTGAGTTTTTCATAAATAAGACTGGTGATGCCCTAAATGATTTAGTTGTTTATGCAAGCGATAACGAACCTATTAAAATAGAACAAAACGCTAAATATGGATAAATTGATTATACTGGAGATAAAATTGTTAATCCTAAGTATTTATATGGTGAAGACTTTATAAAAGGTTATGCTATTGTTAAAAATGGATCAGACCTCCCTTTAATAATTAATAAAGGAGGCAAGGAAGTTATAAAAGCAGGTGAGTATTTTTCTCTTTACCGTGCAAATTCTGATATAATAGCATCTAAGGTAACGAAAGATGGCCTTAAATATGGTATATTAAATTCTAATTTAAAAGAGAAAACACCTTTTAAGTATGATATTATTTCTTATAAGAACGGTGTTTATTCATATGTATTAGATAATGACGTGGGGTTAATAAATGAAGATGGTAAAAAGATATATACATACAAATTAACCGACAGAGATGATAAAGGAATAGATGTTACACCATCTAGTGTTACCAGTGATAATTATCAAAGATATGGAGTTGTAAAGGTTAATAAAACATCATTAATTGTTAATTTAAAAGATGGAAAAGTAATATCTTCTCCTACACTAAACGAAATTGTTCCAGAAGAAAATAACGTGTTTTATGAAGTTATAGCAAGTGGTTCTAAAAGATATATGTACGTAGAAGACAATAAGATAATACTTGAATCAGAAACTTATAACAGCGTATCTATTCCATCTATAAAAACTGGCATATTAAAAGCAATTAATAACTCATTTAAGTATGAGTATATTAGTACAAAAACGCAAAATGAAATAAAAAAAGACTTATCTGATAATAACTCGTTTTATGGGGATAATGTATTTATTTATACGGATTACGACACAAGAAAAAGAACAAGTACAATAAATTTGGTAAGAAATGGTGAAGTTTATAAAACTATAACGAATGATTTTGAAGTATATAAACCTTATAAAAATGGCTTTGCAATAATCAAGTATAAAGATGGAACATACGGATATTTAAATGAAAATGGAGATCTTTTAAATGATACTCACTATGTAGAGGTAGGAGAGTTTGATTCTTATGGGGATGCAATTGCTAAAACAGAAAATGGTTATGGTGTAATAAATAAAGATGGTAAAACCATAATTAATTTTGAAAATAGTGAAATAAAGATGGCACAATCAAATGTAAAATTAAAATCTCTAGCTAACAGAAATAACGTGTTTTATGCAGTTAGAAAAGAAAGCGGATATAGGTTATATAATAACAAAGGTAAAAGGTTTAATAATACTATATATAATGATATTGCATTTGATGAAAATTATCCTATACTAAAATTATCTACTGAAGAAAAGGATGCATTAATTACTACAGAAGATAAGTATGAAATAGGGTTAACATCATTTAATACTGATTATGAAGCACATGAAAATTATATTATCGTAAAAAATGAGTATTATAATTATAAGGGAAAGTTAATATATACTAAGGAAGAAAGTAAAGGTGATTAAAAGTGAATGATATGGAAATGATTGATGTATCTGAATCTACAAATAAAGATGTTAAGAAAAAAGATAAATTTATGACTTATATATACATATCTTTAGTTATATTAGTAGTTCTTGGACTTTTAACTTACTTTTTTGGATATGACTTATTAAAGCCTTTTATAGAGGTGTAGTATGAAAATTAAAGAAAAAATATTAAACTTTCTTATAATACTTATTGTAGTTGCGCTTTATGTAGCAGTATTTATGTTTATATACTCAAACTTTAGAGAAAGAAAAAGACAGGAATTAGCAGGTGGCATAATAGATAAAATTGATAAGGTGATAAAAGAAAATGATGGGGAAGTTATGCCTGAGGCTAAGGTAAGTTATGGTGGCTTTAAATATACCGTCTTAGGAAAACTTACAATTAAGAAGATAAATATATATCAGCCAATACTAAAAGAAAATACGGCAGGAGCTTATAATACGGCACTTGTTAAAATGGCTGGCCCAAACCTTAATGAAAATGGAAATGTTTCTATTGGTGGACATAACTTTATGAGAGGTAACTACTTTATAAAAATCAATAGACTAGTTAAAAATGATGTTGTAACGGTAACAGACTTATCAGGAAGAAAAGTAAACTATTACGTTTATGAATATGGTGTTGTAGATAAAAATTCAGCTAGTTATTTGGCACAACCAGATAATAAAAATGAGAAAATAGTTACGCTTGTAACGTGCACTAAAGGCGGTAAGGAAAGATATTACGTAAAAGCAAGAGCAAAATAAAAAAGGCACTAATTTATGGTGCCTTTTGGTAATTCATATATCATTTTAGTGCCACGAGGAGCAATTATCACTTTCCAAGGTTTAACGTTTTTATATGTTTTTATAACGTTATTATGATTATCGGCCGCAACAACGTCAATTTTATCTAGCATAAAAAACGTATGAATACTTCTGCAATGTTTAAATAAAAGACCATAATTTATGTTTTTCTTAAACATAAGACCAATTAATCTATCTTTAAAACTTTTGGCTGTTTTAATTTTTAGGTTATCAAACTTTAACATAATTATCACCATAAAAATGATAACATTAAAATCTATTTATGTAAATCGCTTTATAAATATCATTGACAAATGATGGTATAAAATGTTAAACTAATGTTAGTTAAAATATGAGGTGTTGAAGATGAAAAAAATGAATAAAAAAGGTCAAGCATTAGTAGAATATGTTTTAATTATAGCGTTAGTAACTGTTATTGCGGTTAGTTTAATAAAGGTATTTGGTGGATACTTAAAAGATTCAATCACCAAGACTTCTTGTGAACTTGTTGGTGAAACTTATGTTAAGGGCGCTAAAGCTGGAGAAGGAACTTGTAAATAGACCAATTAGGTCTTTTTTTGTATATGTTTGACGGTTTATTTATTGATAAAAATGATTGACAAACATTAAATTAATATTTATAATTTTAAAACATAATTGTTAAGAAGGTGATTATATGTCTAATATATTAAAACGAAATGAAAAGGGAAGTTTAATAGTTATATCTGGTCCATCAGGTTCTGGTAAGGATACTATATGTGAAAGATTAAAAGAGTATAAAGAAGATTTTTGGGTATCTGTTTCTTGTACGACTAGAAAACCAAGAAAGGGCGAGGAAGACGGTATTAATTATTTCTTTTTGACAAAAGAAGAATTTGAAAAGAAAATTAAGGAAGATAAATTTATTGAATATGCTAAATATAATGGTAATTATTACGGAACTCCAAAAGATAAGGTAAATGAATATTTGTCTAAAGGGATAGACGTTATATTAGTAATAGAAGTTCAAGGTGCACTTGAAATAAAACATAAAATTCCGGAGGCTATATTTATATTTATTATGCCTCCTACAATGAAGGATTTAATTATAAGATTAAAGAAAAGAAATACTGAAAACAACGACAAAATAATAGAAAGATTTAAAAAGGCATACAAAGAAATAAACGAACTTAACAAGTATAATTACGTAGTTGTAAATGATGAAATAGATAAAGCAACAAGAAAGGTTAATGCCATATTAGAAGCACAAAAATGTATGGTAGAAAGAATTGAGGAAGTATATTTAAATAATCCAGAAGAAGAGATTCACGAACTTCTAATTGATAATAAAGATTTTAAAAATAGTGAATTAAATGTCTAAAAATGTCTTGCAATAAATACTAAGATATGTTATTATTAACAAGTAAAGTAACCTTACATAGGGGGGTTATAAATAAATTATTTTAGTATGATAAAATAATAAAAGTTAATAATAGAAGTAGGAGATGGGTAATAATGGAAAAAACAAGAAAAGTGAAAATAATAAGCTTAATAGTATTAGTGGTCATGATTTTATGCTTAACAGTAGCCTTTGCAGCTCTTTCACAAACACTTACAATTAATGGTAGTGCAGCAGTTAATACGGCCTCATGGGACATACATTTTGAAAATTTAACTTTATCTGAAAAAACTGGAACAGCTGAGGTTAGTGGTACTCCGCAATTAACTGGAACTTCAATTTCCGGAATAGATGTTAGTTTAAATAAACCTGGAGATAAAATTGTATATGAATTTGACTTGGTAAATAACGGAAGCATAGAGGCAAAGCTAACTAATATCAACGTAAATAATTTGATTTCTAAGTCGTCATACATTCAAAAAATATATGATTGCCTTGGAAATATCACCACCGAGTGCATTAATAAGTATGATTTTAATAAAGATGGTGGACTCTCGTCACAAGATGTTTTTACTGTTTATGGTGCGTTTGATATTAATCTTTATGATGGAAGTACTAGGGTACAAGCATATAGAAAAAATAACAGAGGGGAAAGTGGTTTGTGGTTAGAAGCACATGAAACTAGACATTTAAAACTTGTAATAGCATTTAGAGATACTGCAAGTTTCGTCTTTGATGAAAAAATTACCATTTTTGATTCTACTAAGCCTGCTGTAACGTTAACGTTCGAACAAAAATAATAGAACCATTTTGGTTCTTTTTTTGTAATTAAAAGATATTTTTGGCATATAGTTAAGTAGAAAAGATTTGGAGGATAATATGATTAACAAACAAAAATTATGGTTTTTAACTTTATTTAGTTTAATATTAGTATTAAGTGTCTATTATATTACAATGCCAAGTGAACTACTTACAACGGCAAAGACTAGTGATAAAAATGCAGTAACTGAAAAGAAAACAAGTAAAACAAAGGCAAAGGCTAAAGTAAGTAGCACTGATAGTTTAACCGCACTTCAAGTTGAATTAGACGAAGAAAGGCAAGCTCTTGCAGCAGAATATAATGAAGTACTTACTAATAAAGATACATCTACAGAAGAGAAAAATAACGCTTATAATGGGCTTAAAGAAATAGATGAGGTAAAGGCAAAGGAAGATGATTTAGAAAATAAGGTAAAAAAAGAACTTAAATTAGATTCATTTATAAAAATAGATGGTAGTAACGTAAGTGTAACAATTAAAAAGAAAGATCATGATTATTCTCTTGCTAACAACGTAATGAGATTAATTAGTAAAGAGTTTAAAACAAAGGTATATGTTTCGGTTAAATTCCAAAAGTAAGTACCTTTTTTTCTTTTTATCATAAAATAATATAGAAAAAATATTAAAACCTCTTATCATAAGAAAGTGGGGAAATCATGGTAAAAAGAGTACTTACTAAAAGAGAAAAAGAAATATTTGATTTATTAATAACTAATAAGACAACTAAGGAAATAGCTAAAAAACTTGGAATAAGTGAAAAAACAGTTAGAAATCACATTTCAAACGTAATGCAGAAATTAGGGGTTAAGGGAAGAGCTTGCGCGGTAATCGAACTTATAAAACTAAACGAAATTACGTTATAAAATCGCATATATCATGCGATTTTTTCATACTATTAATAGGAGGATTATTATGCTAAGAAAGTTTGCCTATAATAAGATTTTTAGAACAACAGGAATGCTTGTGCTTCTGTTATTACTTCTTTTGTTTCCAGCATCCAAGGAGTATAAGCTTGAAGATGAAAAACTTGCGAAAACAAGCGTTTCATATTCTGCTAGGGAGGCTTATTTAATTGATAAGGATGGCTTTGTAGCAAGATGTAAAGTAAAGCTTAATAGCACAAGCGATAAAGGTATGGCTATTAAACTTACGGAATTATTAATAAATGGAGGAAAGTATGAGAGCTTGGTGCCTAATGGGTTTAAAGCAATTTTGCCAAGTGATACAAAGATTAATAATGTATTAATAAAAGATGATACATTAACAATTGATTTATCAAATGATATATTAGAACTTGATAACAAAAGCTTTAAAAAGGCTTTAGAAGCACTTACGTATAATTTGACCAGCATTAATAATATTAAGTATGTTTATCTTAAAATAGATGGTACTGTGCAAGATAAATATCCAGATGGTAAAAATGTAATA
>ENA-OPDA01001978-OPDA01001978.1-human-gut-metagenome-genome-assembly--contig:-NODE-1978-length-12686-cov-2.741667_pt1 | contig 12686 bp, 18 predicted proteins | sample MGYA00241253_ERZ501486 | MGnify/ENA primary metagenome ERZ501486 (study PRJEB25962, sample SAMEA2042510) | human gut metagenome | biome: human gut; feature: human-associated habitat; material: faeces... | reverse complement strand
TATTTCTATATCTTCTAATTTTATTAATTCTTTTAGTATTTTTAAACTTATCTGAACCACATTTAAACATTTCTATTGATTGTAAATGAGCTATTTTTTTATTAGTATAAGAATTAACTGATTTTAGCTTTTTGCCACAAAAGATATATTGATTCAAACCATCTTTAAATGTTAATGTGGCTATATTATCAAGTCCTAAGTCTATGCTTCCAACATTAGTTTTATTATTTTCTAATTCCTCTTTTTTGTAAATTACAATTAGATACCAACATTTTTGAACTTTATCATAGTTAAATCTTGCTTGTTGTAAGCTATTCCAATCTATAATGCTTTGTAGTTTTTTAGAAACTTCAAAATTAAGACTTTCCACATTAAATAGCAACTTTATAGCTTTTGATAATGATAGCTTTAATAATCCATTATCATATCTTATAGCAAGATTAGTAAATATAATTTCATTCTTATTTTTATCAGTATTTTTAAATTTTGGAGGTCTTGGCTTTGCTTTATATTTAGTTGGATTTATTCCAAAGTCTTTAACACTTGCAAAATAAGACTTCCAATTTTGTTCTAATACTTTAAACATTTGCTGTCTTGTATGGCTATGAAGAAAATCACAATGCCAATTTGACTTGTATTCTTTCTCTATATCGTAATAAGTTTTTACACCATTTTCTCTTAAATCATAGTTGATAATATTATATAACTTAGTTGTATGATAAGATAATTCCTCTACTATTTCTAATTGTTTTTTACTAATACTTGGTTTGAATTTAAAACTTAACTTCATTTTTCCACCTCCTTACATATTTATCTATGTATTTATTATAACTCTACATTGATATATGGTCAACTATGTGTTATAATATGATTAAAAATATTGTGAGGTGAACAAAATGGCAAGAAAGAATATCAACACAACATTAGATGAAGAACTATACAAAAGTATTAGAATATTAGCACTCCAAAAAGGAGTTAATGCTAATGATTTAATCGAAGAAGGAATGAAACTTATAATTGAAAGAGAAGATAAGAAAAACTAAACATAGCGTATATAACATCAATTATCATATTGTATTTTGTCCAAAATACAGACATCATATATTTAAAGATGAATTAGAATATGAAATTTTGAAATTATTTAAAGTTATCTCATATAATTATGGTTTTTAAGTTTTAGAGCAAGAAATTATGCCTAACCACATTCATCTTTTTATATCTGCTCCACCAACTATTGCACCAACAGAACTAGTTAAAATCCTTAAAAGTGTTAGTACTAACGAAATGTTTAAAGCATTTCCAAGTTTAAAGAAAAATAAGTTTTTGGGTAGTGGATTATGGAGCAAAGAATATTATATCGGTACTGCTGAGGCAGTTAGTTCGGAGATAATTAAAAAATATATACAAGACCAAAAATTAAAGTAATGGGCTTACAGCCTCGGGCATGAAGCCACGAGGTTTTACGCCCTAAATCTATAAATTAATAGTTTGCGCAACCATTTCCATATGACTTAACTCTTCTGCTCCAATATCTAAAAATAAATCTTTTATTTCAGGATCTTTTATTCTAAAACTTTGAGAAATATATTGCATTGCTGCCTTAAGCTCGCCATTTCCACCACCTAGTTGCTCTTGCATTAATACTGCATATTGAGGATTAGGCTTTTCAACCTTTACTTCATGTAATAACTGCTTTTTATGTTCAAACATTTTATCATTCCTCCAAATAATAAATTTATATCTTTTTCAGAACATATAACACTAGGCAAATCAATATCATAAGTGTGAAAAATATCGAATTCGGGATTTACAGTATTACTAAGTATTGAATTCATATCAATATTATGAGCAGAAAATATCTCCATAACCAAAGGAATATAGCATAAATTTAAATTATTTTTTTCAATTTCTAAATTATCTTTTAAATTTTCTAAAACATTTAACCAATTATGTATTTGAAAAACAAACATTTCAAATAGTTTATAACCGGAATTTCTGAAGCTTGATATTAATGAACAAGCTCTAAAATGTTGGCTCCAATGTGATTTTTTACCTTTACTATAACTTTGAGTTCGTAAAATCCTTGTAGATGAAGCTAAATTTATTATTTTTTCTTTTAATACTTTCTTTCTGTAAGCGCACTCTAATGCCATAGCTATTGCAGAATCGCTTATTACCTCAGAATTTCTTGAAGCACTTAAAACATTATTTTGATTAGTAGCAGTCAATACAGAATTTAAACCTAATGGACTAATCGGTGATAATTCAATACAGTCAAAATCTTTGCTTACTGTATCAAAAAAAATATTACTTATTTCATTATATACACGTGGATCAATTTTAGAAGGTTCATAAAGCGATGATTTTCTTTGATAATTGTTTAACAAATTTGATGGTTCAACATTATCTGCCCTTTTACTAAATATTTCGAGAATTGTGCTATTAAATTTATTTCCATTTTCATTAACCAACGCATTAAAATCTTCTGGAGTCAAATCAATTTTATCAACGCTCATAAAGTAACTCCTCAGTTAAAAATATTTCAGGCTCTTCAGCACATATACTCTTCCTTAATAAAATAATCGAATAATTTGTCATAGATAAATTTTCATTAAAAATATTTATTGTATTAATCCATCTATCCTTTATAACCTTTAATTCATCATTATTGTATATTTTCAAATGGTTTTTGGAATCTATCATATTATTTACATATTTTTCAATTTGTTCTTTTGTACAATATATAAAATGATAATTCTTTTTATAATATAACTCTAATTTTTTATCTGTAAAATCTAACCAGTCTTTTTCATAATAACATACAATTTCAAAGCCTAACTCTTTATTTACTTTTTTAATAACATCTGCATTAGGTTTTTCTTTATACCAAATTGGAACTATTGATATAAATCCATTTGGCTTTAACACTCTAATTAATTCTTCAAACGCTTTTCCTTTATTATTTATAAAAGAGATTGCATTTCCACAAATTATTAAATCAAATGTATTATCACCAAATTGTGATAAATATTCCGCATTTCCATATTCAAATCTAATTTTATTTTCATCAAGCCCATTTAATTTAATTTTTTCATTTGCATTGTCAATTGAATTTTTATTTATATCAATACCAACTACATTACAATTAACTAATTTATTAATTTCTAAAGATGAAAAACCATTTGTACAACCAATTTCCAAAACGTTTGATTTGTCATTTATAAAACTATTAATTGCTATCTCTCTAATAGTTTTTTTGCCACCAGATGGTCTATTTTCTTCTTTTATTAAAGATATAAAATCGGTATAACTCAATTGTTTTATTTCATCAATACTATATTTTTTCATTATATATACATTCACTCCTTTTATAAAATTATTTGTTCACCATTAAATCTTAAACAAATTTGCATATTTCTAATATCACTAGCTTTTAACACCCACATCAAATATCTTTCTATTCCCATGCCAAATCCTGCTGTTTGTAAAGGATACTTTTCTTTTAATTTAATATACCACTCATATTCTTCTTTATCAACTTCGTGCAATTTCATTGATTTTAATAAATCCATATCATTTTGATGTCTTTCACCGCAACCAACTGTTTCACCAATACCAAATAATAAGTCAGCATTTTTAGTAGTACCATCTAAATCATTATCAAATTGTTGATAAAATGGAACTGCAAGAATGTCATAATTAGTTATCCAAACTATACCGTCATAAATTTTTATTAATTCTTGTTCTGCTTTCCGAGTTATATTTCTCCAACCATCATTATATTCAATATAATCATTTAAATTATCTCCAAATTTTTCCTTTAAGGCTTGTTCAGCTTGATTGAATGTAATTCTAGGAAAATTTCCATTATAATTAGCTATTTTTTCAATATGGGAAATGTCTCCAATGGCTTTTTCTAACTCTTCTTTAAAATTTTCGAGAATTTTTTTTGAAAGATATTTAACATATTCTTCAACTAAATTCATTACATCTTCTAAATTTCCAGGAATTTCAGCTTCACTATGATAAAATTGACATAAATGTCTTTCATCAGCTTTTTCTCCTCTAAATGATGGCATTACATAATAAACTCCTTTTTCATTTAATCTACAACCATATTCTAATAAAAACTGCATTGAATCTGCTAAATATGTATCTATTCCCTCTAAATTTACCTTAACAGGTAGTGAATCGCTTCCTCGTCCCATTGGACTTGAAATTGAACCAGTCGTAACTGGCAAATGCATTGTAATAATTCCTTTTTCTTCATAAAATTTCATAGTTTCCATTGAAACTAAATTTTCTAGTTTTACCAATAACTTATACCAAGGATTGACTAAAACATTTAAATAAAAATCTTTTTCACTTTTCCATAAATTTGGTTCTCTCATTTTATCCCTCCTCCAAATTCTTTAATTCTTTTTCTTGCATAGCTAGTCTTAGCTATATCAGCCCATTCTTTTCTAGGCCCATATGACAAAATATCTGTTACAATTCTAACTCTATCTTTATTCTTAAGTACATAATCTACTGAAACACACTCATCATTAACAAATGCACACACCATAGTGTTTCCTATATCAGTATGAATTTTATATGCAAAATCAATCGGTGTAGAACCTTTAGGTAATTCTATTATATCTCCTTTTGGTGTATAAACATATACTTTATCAGAAAATAATTCTTGTTTAACCCTAGTTACAAATTCTTGATTGTCCCCAAACATTGAATTAATTTCTACTAACGATTTAAAAAACTGATATTTACTTTTTAAATCATCTTGCATTCTATCTCTGATGTTTCCTTTTTTAATATCCCAATAAGCTGTAAGTCCAAAAGAATCTACTTTATCCATATCAAAAGTTCTTATCTGTGTTTGTACTAATCTATCTTCTGGACCAAACACAGTTGTATGTAAACTTTGATACATATTTGTCTTAGGATTACAAATAAAATCTTTAAATTTATCATTTATTGGATGATACTTACTATGAATTAGACCTAAAACTTTATAACATTCATCAACTTCTTCTACCATAATTTTTAAGGCTAATAAATCATGAATATCACACAACTTTTGCCCTGCAGCTATTTTTTTATAAATACCATAAATATTTTTTGTCCTAACCTTTATCTCATTTGGTACTTCTTTACTTTCTAATAATTCTTTAATTTTTAAAAGCATTTCCTGTAAACAAACTTTATTATCTTCTTCAATTTTTTCTTTTTGGTCTGCTATTCTTTTATAATTATCAGGCATCAAATATTGAAGTGATAAATCTTCTAACTCAGATTTTATTCTATAAGCTCCGATATAATAAGCCAAAGGAACAAATATATCCATAGTTTCTAAAGAATTTTCTTTTTGTTTAAATTCTGATTTAAAACCTAATGTTCTCATATTATGAAGTCTATCAGCAAGCTTAATGATAATAATTCTTACATCTTCAGTTATACCAGTAATTATTTTTCTTGTATTAGCATTATTTTGATCTTGCTTAGAAGAAAAATTCATTTTAGAAATTTTTGTAACTCCATCAACTAATGTTGCAACTGTTTGATTAAAATCATGTGATATATCTTCTTTTGTAACATGAGTATCTTCAAGAGTATCATGAAGAAGTCCAGCACACACCGTATCAATATCAGCATGCATTTCTGCTAAAATATAAGCAACATTTAATGGATGAATTATATAAGGTTCTCCACTTTGCCTATATTGACCTTCATGCAAAACTTTTGCATAATCATAAGCTTTTTTCACAGCATCAATTTTTGTTGGTTCATATTCATTAACTTTTGCAATTAATGATTCTAATGTAATATTCAAAATTTCACCTCCATATATACAAAAAATCGGTGTCAAAAACGCACTTGTTTTTAATCACCGATTTTTTCATCATTTTTTATCATAGAAAAACAGCATGAGCAATAAACACAGCAATAGTGTTTTTTTATTTTAATATCTAAATTATGATAATTTTCAATTAAACTCATATGCTCTCCTTCAAATAAATTTAATCAATATTTTACTCTTATTTTTACTAAAGTCAATATATTTTTGCAAAATTTGGTAATTTTTTTGAAAAAAACATAAGTTTTCTATTTTTGTAATACTAAAGCAAGCTCTAATGCTAATAGCAATACTTCCTTCTTTTTATCTATATTTACTAATCCATTTAAACTTCTTTTATCCCAGACAGTTCCATCTAAATTATCTCCAGCATAATAGAAAGTAAAGTATTTCATATTTAGTTTTTTACAAACTGCAGCAATAACTGCGCCTTCCATTTCTACACAAACTACTCCATTATCTTTATAATATTTAATCTTATCTTTAGTTTCTCTATAAAAAGCATCTGTAGTCCATGTAGCACCTTTTGTATAATCAAAATCAAACTTTCTTAATATATCAATAAACTCCTCTTTATAATCAGGATTTATTTCTATTGTTTCACTTTCTGGAGCATAATGATAACTTGTTCCTTCATCTCTATATCCAAGGGTTGGAATAATTATACTACAATCTTCAATGTTTGCATCAAGTACTCCACAATTACCAAAGATAATAACTTTTTCTACCCCAGCAGCATACAACTCTTCAATATCACCAGCTATCCATGGACCACTTACACCCGCCATAAAGAATGTTATTTCCACATCTTTATACTTAATTATATAAACATTCCTATCCATATTAGCACATGATATATACCCTACTTCTAAAGAACTAAATTTTTCTATTACATCTTCAAATAAATGTCTTGAAAAAACACCAACTGCTACTTTAGGTAACTTTATATTTTCATCTTGATTTTCTCTGTATTTTATTCCATGAGGTCTAATAAAACCTTCTTCATCACTATATCTAATCATATTTTATCTCCTTTCATAATTTTATATCTACCACTTTTTACATTTCCTTTTTTAATAAATCAAAAACTAACATCATATCCTTATAAATCATTTTATTCATTTGATTATCATTTATAGTTTCATTTAATACCTTTTCAAAGTCACTAATAAAAACATATTTCAATTTAAAATTATTCTTCTTTTCCCACTCATCATAATTCGTATTATTTAAATTAACTTTCTTATCAGTTACAACATAATAATAACTAAATTTAGTCAATCTATTATTATCTTTTCTAGGATAATTTTTATTTAAGTATTCTATTGTACATATCTGTTTTATTATTTCTTTATCATTTAATAAAATACCTGTCTCTTCTAATATTTCTCTTTTTAATCCTTCAATCAACGTTTCATTATCTTCTAAAAAGCCACCAGGAAACTGATATGTATTATTACAAAAGCCTAATAAAATTTCATTATTGGAATTAATTATAATAGCTCTAGGTCTATAAACAAATTCATTTATATCTTTTAGTTCAAGATTATTTTTATTTATAACCAGCTTTTTCATACTAATTCTCCAATCTTATTTATTTTTTATATAAAATCCTATTTCACTAACTAAATCATTATTTTTTTCTACTTTAATTGTTTTTATACCTAATACATTTGCACCATTTATATTTTTTATATTATCATCCAAAAATAATAATTCATTTGCATTTATTTTATATTTATCTAATATAAACTCATAAAAATCTAAGTTAGGTTTTATTCTATTTATCTCAGCAGATATAATTAAATCATCCAAATAACTTACGTCAAAATGACTATTAATAAATTCTTTTACAAAAGATACATGATTAGTTGCAATAACAATTTTTACATCACTATTAATTTCTTTTACCTTTTTAAATATTTCTCTATCTTTTACTTTATATAACTTATTAATTAATGCCCTTGTAATATCTAATATATTTGTTTCATCATTAACAATTTTATTTGCTTCTTTCAAATACTCTTCATCACTTAAATTAGGTCCAAATAATCTTTCTAATTTTTCTTCTTCATTCGATAAAACAATATCTCTTTCATTAACCAAAACTCCCACTAAATCAAACGCAATAACTTTAATCATAGTTAATTTTCTTTCAAGAATTCTGCAAGTTTTTTATAACCATCAGTATTCCAAACATGACATCTTTCATCATCATTATAGTTTCCCATTGTTTTATCATATCCTTCTGGAATAAAGATAAAATCCCAACTCCAGCCAAAGGTTCCTGATTTTTCTTTTGCAATTGTACCTTTTGTAATTGATTTAAATACTATCGGATTTTTTCCATATTCACAATAAGCAAAAGCTTCAATAAAACAAGCATTTCTATTTTCAATTCCTTCTAGAAGTTTAAGAAGTCCATCCTCACCTATTCTTTCATCAACATAATGAGTATAAGGGCCTGGAAAACCACCTAAAGCCTCAACAAATAAACCAGTATCATTTTTTAAAACATTACACTTTAATTTATCACTAGCTTCTTTGGCAGAATGCATTGCAATATCTTCAACACTATCTGCTTGAATTTCAGTTGTTTCCATTTTAACATGGTTAACCTCAATCCCTAAAGGTTCCAATATTTGTTTGGCACTTAAAATTTTTGACCAATTACCTGTTACAAAAGTTATTTTCTTCATTTAAATCATCTCCTTATCTATGATTGTATCAAACTTTTAAACAAAAATCATTAATTAAGTTCTTTTTCATAATAATTTACTATTGCAACTTCACCATTTGCATATTTACAAAAACCAGTTTTAATATATTTAGTAAAGCCCCAATTAAAATATATTTGTATATTTCTAATCTCTTTTGGTTCAACTCCTAATGTTAATGATTTAAAACCTTTACTCTTTAAATCACTTTCCACAAACTTATATAATTTTGAAAAATATCCTTGATTTTCATATTCTTTATTTGTTCTAAATGCTGATAAATAAACTTTACCATTATCAACTAAATCATCTTTATTTTCTATACATTTATCTTTACCAGATATAATTGCGGTTGCCTCAGTTATAATTATTCCATCAAGTAATCCCATATAAACTATTCTAGTATCCATATTACTTAAAGACTGTTCTTTATATATTTTCCATTCTTCACTATCATTATGTCTTTTTATTTCTTCATCCCATTTATCTATAATCTGATTCCTGCTTGCTATAACACATTTATAATTTTCTAACATATTCTACCTCATATTTTCTTTATATCAAATAAACCTCTTGTATGATATCCTTCACTTTCATAAAATTTAATAGCATTTTTATTATAAGCAAATACTTCAATTGAAATGTATTCACATCCAATACTTTTAAAATATTCTTCCATTATTTGCATTAGCTTCCTACCTACACCCTTACCTCTTGTTTCTTTAGCAACAACAAGTTCGGTTACTTCTCCACATTTTGGACATTTATAATCTAAATAGTCATACTCATCATATTTTCTAACCGCTCCCATAATTAGACCAATTACTTTTTCATCTTCAATAGCTAAAAAACATTTACCATTATTTTCATTTACTTCTTCTAAATCTATTAATGCCATTTTATCTCTATATTCTGGATGCAATTGATCAAGTTCATCATCATCAATACTTAAAATATATTCTTCTAATTCCACTAATAAATCTTTTACATCATCAAGATATTTTTCTTCATATTCTATTATTTTCATATTACCTCCATATTTAAACTATTTACATATTTATTAAAATCTTTAAAAGACAACCCACTTTCTATATTATAAATTTCTGTTAAAGGTCTAGGAATACCTTCAGAAAGTTCAACATAATACTTATTTATCTTTTCTTTTGCAACATCTTCACTTTCATACTCATATATTCCAATATTATACCAATTTGCATGTTCTATATGATAAACTTTATTATTAATAAAACATAATATAAAAGCATGCATGTGTTCTTCTTTATCTAATTCATTAAAGTCATCTGGTTCATAAATTCTTGTTACAAACATTTTATTAGTTACATTAATTTTATCTAATAAATAATGCATCAAATTAACTTGTTCAATACAAGTTCCAATTCCATGAGATAAGATATCATCAATAGTCATAGTTCTATATAACTTTCTAAAGTTCTTCATATTACCAATATGCACTTCACCATTTATATCTATCCATCCATATCTAATATTATCTTTCATAAAATCTATTACATCATAAATATTATTTACTTTTGTTATATCAGGTAATACTTTACTTGTATTTATTCTTACAATAACTCCATCAACATCATTATCAAATTTTTTCCATTTTGTTTCTTTGTAAATTTCAAACCCTAAACCCAAAAATAATTCTAAAGTATGCTCTCTTTCTTTTTCAAAATTATCATATAAATATTTTATTCCATTCTTATTTGCTTCACGAATTAATAACTTCAATGCATCTTTTGCATATCCTTTACTTCTATATTTATATTCTATCAAAATTCCACATTCATAAATATTATCTTTTTCATTATACTGATAATTTACATATCCGACATACTCGTTAATTTCACAATCTTTTACATATGCAAAATACCTATTATCATCACTTAATATCCTAAACCAATTTTCTTTATTAAACTCTATACAACCAGTTTTATAATGATAACCATTATATGTTACTTCATAACCGGCATTATAGCTCATTGTTTTTGCATCACTTTCTAATTTTTCTTTATAAAAATATTCATTCTTCTTAGGAATAACTAATTTAATATTTTTCATTTATACTCTATCATAACCCCACCAATCAGGGATTAATTCCTCCAACTTAACAAATTCTTTTGTTTTTTCATCTATTAATATTTCTATATCTTTGCTATTTTTAGAAAGTTGCATTAAATATTCTCTACATGCTCCACAAGGAGAAGCTACTACTCCACGTGAATCAATACAAACCAATTTTAAAATTTCTTTTTCACCATTTGTTATCATATTAGCAATAGCATTTCTTTCTGCACACATTCCAAGTGAACAAGAGGTATCGATACATACTCCGGTATAAATATGATAATTTTTAGTAAGAATTGCGGCTCCAACACCTCCAGCACTAATCATTTTCGAAACTTCTCTACTATTTCTTACATTTTTAGCTTTTTCATATAATTCATCCCAAATAGTATTTTCACTATATAAATATTCAATATGAATTGCATAAACCCCAAAATTTTTTATTGATTCTTCATATCCATCCAACTTATAGACATTTTTAATTGCCTCATCATAATCATCTGTGCTAGATGTTGTATATTTAGTTCCTTCTAAAGTAAATAATTCTTCAAGAGTTTTATAATAATTTACTTCTTTTACTTCCGCATAAAAAACTTCTAAACTATTACTAGTAAACTCTATTATATCATTTGAACTAATTTTGCTATAATTTATTTTTCCCTTTTTATTTGCCCTAATTTCCACTCTTTTAGTTTTATTTTTGATAGCTAGAGCTGCCCTATCATTAATATTTAATTTGTATACCATTTCTCCTCCAATTTCAAAAAAATTCTGCTCAATGCAGAACTTTCTCAAAAATGAAATGATATTTAAATATATTTTAAATAGCCCAAAGTATGATTAATTCTGCATTACATTTTTTTATTATTTGTAAATTTTTCATCTTAATCACACTCCTTTCTTTGAATAATTTACAATATTAATATATTATAAATTATTAGTTATGTCAATTATTTTCTTATTATTTTTATTTAATATTTTTTTCCTCTTTTAAATATCAAACTCTAATACTTCCCCATTTTTTGGAAAAAACGACAAAAAGTCTGTTTTACTGTTATAACCAACAATATTAAAATACAAAGCCTTGATAAATGCTCCATGAGATATTATTAAGATATTTTTATTATCATAAGTCTTATTTAAATAATCTAAAAAATCTTTAGCTCTTTTTAAAACTTCTTTAATTGCCTCAATGTCATATTCATCATAATTAAGTTCATAATCCCAGCTTTTAGCAGTTGCATCATAATTAAATGGTTTTCCTTCAAGTGTACCAAAGCCTCGTTCAACTATTCTATCATCAATTATTAAATCAAGTTTATTATTAGTAATAATCTTTGCAGTTTCTATGGTTCTATTTAATGGAGAAACATAACAAATATCAATTAAATTTACATTAATTTTATCTTTTAAAACCTTTGCTTGAGCAATCCCATTTTCATTTAATGAAATATTTGTTTTTCCTTGACATATCCCATTTTTATTCCAATCTGTTTCTCCATGTCTAACTACATAAATTTTATTCATAAGTCTTCCCTCAAAATATAGTTATTTTTCCAAAATTTCTTTTAACATTATTTCTGCTTTTTTTACAAAGAAATTACTTTCATCAATAGATAAATTATAACTTAATAAATCACTTTTCATTTCTTCAACATTCCTATATTTTCTATCTATATAATCACCAGTTGATTCCATTTCAATAAATATATATTTATCATTTACAAGTTGCACAACTAATTCTTATTTATCATTTGCATAAACAATACATTTATCACTTATATCAAACAATCTTTTATAATGTATTGCTTCCATAAATTTAACAGCTTTATCAACATCAGTAATTGGACATCTAACTTTTCCTTGTTCTAAAATATCGCCATTTTCAGCATATTTTTTATATTTATATAATAAAACTTTTTCAAAGCCAACAATATCTCTAACTAAAATACATTTTTTTAGAATATCTAAATAACTCATATTAGAAATATTAACGTTTTCATCTATCATATAAATATCATTTA
>ENA-OPDA01001975-OPDA01001975.1-human-gut-metagenome-genome-assembly--contig:-NODE-1975-length-12700-cov-12.513721_pt1 | contig 12700 bp, 13 predicted proteins | sample MGYA00241253_ERZ501486 | MGnify/ENA primary metagenome ERZ501486 (study PRJEB25962, sample SAMEA2042510) | human gut metagenome | biome: human gut; feature: human-associated habitat; material: faeces... | reverse complement strand
ACAACGATGAGGACGCGCTCCTCGATGTGGTGCCGAGGGAAACGAGCCACAGCAACAGCGTCCATGAAAGGACGGAAAGCTGAAACATCAAGTGTCGGGCAATAGAGTTTGGTAGGCCGGTAACGGTTCGAAGAAGTTTGGCCCGGGGAAAGGAAGGCCCATATCTTCCGTAAACGAGAAACAGAGGACCCTATGCGCAGAGAAGGCTACATCATGGAGGAGGTAACGGACTACGGCAACATGTCGGAGGCGTTTGACGCTGTGTTGCGGGGCAAGAAGCGAAAGACGTGCAGGCAAGGTCGCTATCTGCTGGAGCACCGTGACGAGGTGATAGCGGAACTGACGGTAAAGCTGAAGAACGGTACGTTCAAGCTCGGTGGCTATCATGAGCGCATCATCTGTGAATATGGTAAAGAACGGCATCTGCAGATATTGTCGATGAAAGACCGCATAGCGGTGTATGCTGTGATGAATGTGGTGGACGCACATCTGCACAAGCGTTTCATACGAACTACGGGGGCGAGCATCAAGGGACGTGGTACGCACGACTTGATGAAGTGCATACAGCGAGATCTGAATGCAGACCCAGAGGGAACGACATACTGCTATAAGTTTGACGTGAGGCGATTCTATGACAACGTGAAGCCGGATTTTGTAATGTGGTGTTACCGCAGGGTGTTCAAGGACGAGGTGCTGTTAGGACTGCTGGAACACTTTCTGCACCTTCTGCCTGAGGGCATCAGTTTCGGGCTGCGCAGCTCGCAAGGGTCGGGGAATCTGTTATTGTCTGTTTTCTTAGACCATTATCTGAAGGACAAGTACGGCGTACGTTATTTTTACAGATATTGTGATGACGGCGTGGAACTCGGTAAAACGAAAGCGGAACTATGGATGATTCGTGACATCATACATGAACAGCTGCAGAAAATTGATTTGGTGGTAAAGCCCAATGAGAGGGTGTTCCCGACTGCTGAGGGAATAGACTTTCTGGGCTATGTTATACGGCCAAACAATGTGCGTTTAAGGAAACGCATCAAGCAGAAGTTCGCAAGAAAGATGCGCGAGGTAAAATCGAGAAAAAGAAGGCGAGAGCTGACAGCATCCTTTTATGGGATGACAAAGCACGCCGACTGTAACAATTTGTTTAATAAATTAACAGGCAAAACAATGAAAAGTTTTAAGGACTTAAATGTGGCTTACAAGCCAGAAGACGGCAAAAAGCGCTTCGCGGGTACAGTAGTAAGTATCCGCGAGTTGGTAAACATTCCTATCATCGTGAAGGACTTTGAGACGGGCATCAAGACGGAGCAGGGTGAAGACCGCTGCATCGTATCGATCGAGATGAACGGCGAAGCCAGGAAATTCTTTACCAACAGTGAGGAAATGAAAAATATCCTCGCCCAGATTAAAGAAGTGCCGGATGGCTTCCCATTTGAGACAACGATCAAGACGGAAGTGTTCGGCAAAGGTCGAACCAAATACGTTTTTAGTTGATGAAAAGAGCACAAGGAAGTTTGGAGGTGAAACTGCTTGAATGCGTGAACCCCATCAAAAACAAGTGGCGCGTTCGTTGGGACGTGCAAGAACATGATGACGGAACTGCTGACTACATGGAGGCAGAACTGACACACAAGCCGACTGACGAGGAAATAAAAGACCTCGTAAGAAAATGGTACAACCAACAAACGGATGCAGCAATATTGTCGGGCTTCAGCTATGAAGGAGCCTCTGTGTGGCTCTCGCAAGAGAACCAGTACAACTATAAGGCTGCATACGATTTGGCCGTCCAGACGGACGGGAAAACGCTGCCAGTGACATTTAAGTTCAGCACTGATGAAAGTCCAGTGTATCGTACGTTTGAAACACTGGATGAACTTGCAGACTTCTATACGAAAGCCGTTAAGCATATACAAGAGATGCTGGAAGATGGCTGGAAGAATAAAGATGCAATAGATTTGAGCAAGTACAGCGCTTAAAAATCCCTTCGGGGGAGGATGTAAAAAAAGCCCCCGGCCTGTTAAAAAGCAACGCCAATCACTTTTATAACAACGCTCACAGCGCACGACCGGGGGCATATACCCTCTGCCGCGCTGTGAGCATTTTTGTTGTCATAAAGTGATTGGCGATACAAAGGTACATAATTTAGTTGAAAATGAAAGTATTTGAGATATTGAATTTTAACCGAGAGCCGTTAAAAAGGCTACAACAGGCAGGGATACGCATCGAAGATGTGGAATATATAGACTTGTACAACGACTATCGCGTGATGCTCGGTGGTGGCGAAAAGGTCTCATACATTGTGGCGACACTTGCAGATCGCTATCATGTGAGTGAGCGCAAGGTGTACACGCTCATCAAGCGATATGGTCGAGAGTGTAGCACTCAGGTGCTCGGGGGATAAAGTGCAAGGCTTTTGAAAACGTGCTGCAAAAGGCTTGCAGTGTGATTTGCTCGTGGTGTTACTTTTTGATGCGGAAGCGTGGTAACTTTGCCGTATCGAAAATAAAACACGATGAACAAATACTATTTATTATTGGGGAAGGTGCTTGCTGAAGGCAAGACCCAACAGAACAAAAAAGGCAAGATAAAATACTTGCTCAATGAGCAGCTGACGCTTACACCAGCTGATCTGCTCGACATATTCGAGAGCCACGGTATAGCGAGAAAGAAGCTGAAGGAAGAGCTGAAGCTTTTTATGCAGGGTGAGCGTAGCGTGGAACGATACCGTGAAGCAGGCATCTCGTGGTGGGACTATTGTGGTCAGACATTGGTGAATAGTTACCCGACCTATATGGAGAAACTGCCGCCACTTATTAAGCGCATCAACAAGGAGAAACGCAACAGCAAAAACTATGTACTGTTTCTCGGAGCAACGGATGCAGAGAGCAACCAGGCACCATGCCTGAGCCTTGTGCAGTTTCAAATAGAGGACGGTGCATTGGTTGTGTCGGCGTATCAGCGCAGCTCCGATGCAAACCTCGGACTGCCTTCAGACATTTACCACCTTTATCTGATGGCTCGACAGATAGACTTGCCGCTAAAGTCTATCACGCTGAACCTGGCGAATGTACACATCTATGAAAACAACATAAAGCCCACTGAACGACTTCTCGCTGGTGAGGATAATATAAAATTTGAACTGAACGTATGAGAGGGAAAATGCACATGGCAGCACCTCTGCCTTTTGTCGGACAGAAGCGCATGTTTGCAAAGGAGTATATCAAGATTCTGCCCCAGTTCAACGACGAAACAGTGTTTGTGGATTTGTTCGGTGGCAGCGGTTTGCTGTCCCATATAACGAAGCATTTGCGTCCAGAGGCAACTGTGGTATATAACGACTACGACAACTACCGCGAGCGATTGTCACACATCCCTCAGACAAATGCGCTGCTCGCTGATTTGCGAGAGATAGTTGGCGACACCCCAAAGCACAAGCGGATAGATGGTGAGATGCGTGAGAAGATGTTTGAACGTTTGAGACATGAGGAGCAAACGGTGGGCTATATTGATTTTATAACCATCTCGGCATCGGTGATGTTCTCGATGAAGTACGAACTGAGCATCGAGGAAATGGAGAAGCAGACATTATATAATAATATCCGAAAGAACGACTACCCGACAAGTGAGGACTATCTGGAAGGCTTGACGATTGAATCATGTGACTATCGTGAACTATACGAAAAATATAAAGACGAGCCGAATGTGGTGTTTATAGTGGACCCTCCTTATTTGTCCACAGAGGTTGGAACATACAAAATGTATTGGCATTTGTCAGACTATCTCGATGTGTTGAATGTGCTCAAAGGAAAGCCATTTGTTTATTTCACATCAGATAAGTCGTCTATCATTGAACTTTGTGAATGGTTAGGCAAGAACAAAACGCTCGGCAATCCGTTCGAAGGTTGTAAGCGTTTCGAGTTCAATGCGCATGTGAACTATGATGCAGGTTACAAAGATATGATGCTCGTGAAGTCTAATGCCGCATAATTTGAACCTCGTTTGAACACTGTTTGCTCGTCGTTCAAAAACCATAAAAGCAGCCCGTTTTGGACTGCTTTTTTATTGCGTTGAAGTGTCGTGTGTGCGATTTTTTTTTGCACGTTTCGTTTTTCCCGATTTTTGCACGTTTCGTTTTTCAAATCGAGCACATTTCGTTTTGCCGGATTCATATATTGAAAATAAATTCCCTACAAAGACTTTAAAAGTTCTTTTCTGTGGTCTACATTCCCTAAGAAAGTCACACCAAGATTTCAACTGCTCAGTGAAATATACTTGGTCTGCATCTATTTTAACAGCATATTCAGATGTTATCTTTTGCAGTGCAAAGTTACTATAGGTACTAAATAAAGCGGGATCACCTTCAGGAAGATTTTTTGCCACATCAAATTCTTCTTTAGTAATATACATTCCCAAAACATGATGCGGGTATTTAAAACTTTTTATTTTGTGAGGATATTTTGCAACCATCTTATTTATCTCATCCTCACTATTATCGGTACAGTCATTGAAAACTATAATAAGTTCATCCAAAGCATCAATGCACGATTCAACACATCTCTCTATAAAGATTCCTTCGTTCTTAACACGAAGAAAGCCTGATACTCTTTTACTCATTTTTCAATAATTTATGTCTTACGTTTTGCAAATATTAAATAAACAGCAATATGTAAATCATCCAAGCATATTCATCAATTTTTTGTCCAACCACTCAATGCAATTGTTCCTTTTAGATTCTATAACATCAATTGCATGATTAAAATTCAAATTCAACGAAATTGCAGTTGGAGGTTGACATGAATCCCATATACGTGATTCCAATTTTGTCATTGCCAATAACTCCATAACTCTACTGTCTTTCATTCCATCTACAGAATAAAAAGGTGTCTCGAACAGAATTGAAAATACTGCGACATGAAAAGAAGCTCCTACAGTACATGTCGCAAATTTGCATAAATTCAAGAATTCTTTTGGTCCTGTTGATATGTAGGACTTAAAAGTTTTGTCCACAATCCAACTATTACGCTTCCAACTATCATATAACTGTGTGACTACAACTGGCAATCCCAATTTCTTAGAAATTACCATAGCAGCATCAAACACAGGCTTTTCATACCACGGAGTATATAAAAATATATATTTCCCCTTCACAATAGGAACATTTCCCGCCATAACATGCCAATCTTGGATTGGCAACAATAAGGTAGGATCTATCATTATAGGACACTCAATACCAATCAACCTTTTTAATTCTTTCTGTGCCAAAGAATCTCTAACACTTACCACATCATAATTTTGAATTAGAGACTTTATTTGCTGTTCCATTTCTGTCCTGATAGAATGAAACGGAGTTGGCCCTAAACTTGGTGCATAAGCAACCCTATGTGCAGATTTGGCAAATGGCAAAAAGTAAGCCCAATCAAAATCAAAACAATATGTATTCCAAATTTGATCACTTCCAGATATAATTACATCGTATAGCAGATTAGCCTCTTCGAGTTCTGATAAAGACGAATACTCTTTATCTGATAATTTATAATGACAAGTCAAAAACTCCTCAAACAATTCATACTTTCTGAACAGACTATAACAATAAGGAAGATATTGGATAAATCTTTTAATCTTTCCTTGAATAGTTCCACGCATAAATGGTGGTTTAAAGTGTTCTGTTTGAATATTTGTCCTGAAATTAATTATCTCACAATCTAATCCCATGCCCAAAACAGTTTGTTGAAGAGCGTATGCCTGAAGCATAGAACCATAATTATGGGAAGCATGAAAAGTTATTATGCCTATTTTTTTGTGTGTCATATTCTTACTTACAATCAAATTTGAAATTTTATACCCACAATCCGTAACAAATGATTCACACGATTTTTCCACCTTTTAAATCTCTCATACCTATCAATTATAGATATTGCTTGAAAAATAGTTGAACTGTCATCCCGTAATACTTTCCAAATATCCCTTGAATACGGAGGTATTTTAGGACCGGTTTTCATCTGTCCTTCAGATACCACCTCAAAAGGATATTCAATAAAAGTACAATTACATTGATGTAGGACATTCTCTCCTCTTTCTGTGAATACAATAACAGCACTCACCCCATTCTCATCATCTTTATAGGTATTTCCCCATAAATCCCCAATACGAATGTCTGCAGATGAATTGCCATACTTAAATTTACAACGCTCATAACATGCTTTTCCTAAACAGCTGTCACCAAGGAAGAGTCTATAAAACATATCACCTTGTGACAATTTGGAAAAAATAAAAGTTCTTCTCCCCCTTATTAACATATTGTAGGAATCATGCCAATCCACCTTTTCACCTGTATTTTTATCATCAATTGACATTACCCAAGAGTCGTGCCAACCAGCAAATTTATTTCGCCAGGAAACATATGTCAAATTACCAACCTGCATTTCTGCCCATGCGACATATTTTCGCCACATTTTCATTGACGGCACACCATGGCAAAAGAAATCAAGCAATATAAAATTATCCTCACAACGAAACTTCTGAATATATCGTCTAAAAGAATCAATCTGGCATGGAGTACCTGTAACAAGATATTTCTCTTTTCTATTAATAGCCTTAAAACCATCAACAGTATAACTCTGGATATACTTACTTCCAATGGATTGAATAAGTTCTTCCACAGTCGTGGCTATATAATGTTCTGCTTGGTTCTTATCGATATTGTATTTTACGCCACAAACCTTATATCCTTGGCTTAGCAATGTGCGACCTATTTCAAAACCAATACCGCCACTACTACATTTACTCCTTACATTGTCGTCTTTGCTCCATGCTGCATAGCTTTTAATACAAGCACCTTTTAACGACAATCCATCATTTGTATAAGAACAGACATCTATACATAAGCCACAATCTGTACACTTTGACGCATCTGTCATATACGGTTCATAGAAGCCATCAATATTGAGCCTTAATTCTATAATATGCCTTGCGCACACAGTAGCACAGACACCACAACCAAAACAATCTCTTATGTCAGCAATGTTCATTTCCTATCTCTATTCAAATATGAACGTCCTACAAACCAAGGCAGGTAATAATACATGAGGTATTAAAGGACAATGTGCAAATACAACAAGTACGATAAGAAATGCCTTGCTATAATCTATCCAATCAATTCTACTCGAATTCATGATAAAGCATTTTTTAAAAAAGCATGTGCTTTTATTTGTTCTTCTTTATATATTTTCCTTATCAAGTTATAGTCTATTTTTCTATTGGATAAATCATCATAATTTTCAGATAAATCATTTAATAGAAGATGGTTTTTAGTTTGATAAGTTTCCAGTAAATCCAAAATGCGACTTCCTCGCTTATTACATGATGCAATATAAGTGTAGAAATTCTTTGTTTCCATAATAAGTGAAAATACGGTTGCATGATAAGAATCTGTTATCACCATTTCTGCATGAGCTATCAATCCAAGAAACTCTCTAGGTCCCGCATCATTCACAACTTCATAACTTCTATCTATCGGTTCTGACAAAAGTTGATTAAGATATATCAAACGTAATCCTGACTCATTACTAATTTTAATAGCAAACTGCAATAGATTTGAATCAAAGCCGACTGTAAAAAGCAAAATATACGGTTCTGATTTTCGAGAATATACCGCTATTTTTTTCCAAAATCCAGAATCCAATAAGAATGTAGGATCAGCAACTTGAACGACTGGTTTCTCTATAAATGAAGCTAACAATTCCTTTGCCTGATGTTCACGCACAGATATTGCATCATATGAAGATAACCAACGCCTAAAGTCCTGTTTTTCGTTTTCCAACAATTCTGTAACCCCTATACTTGAAGCATAAGAAATTTTCTTTTTACCCTTCGGAACAAAAGTCAAAAAATATGGTTCTAAACAATAGGGCTGAGTTGGATTCCAAACTTGATCACTACCTGTCATATATATATCATAACATGGCGGAGTTGCATAAAGTTCATCAATCCCCCAATAAGGACGACTTAAATTAAGACCTTTGTTAAATTCATCAAATTTGCATTTTGAATCTATAGAATAATAGGTCACATTCTTTGATTCATGCCGTAATATTTTTTGCAAAGTAGATTTAATCAGCCTTTTTATAGAAAAAGGTTTCCCACGATAAGGCACAAATTTCTTACTTTTTACATAACCATCTTCATGAGGTCTATGCAGATCAATAATTTCACACTCTATTCCTGACTGTTGAGAAATATACTTATAAAGTGCATACGACTGTAAACTTGCCCCATAGTTAGGTGAATTATGAATTGTCAAAATACCTACACGTAACATTATTTATTACATCTGAATGTTTTTAAAATCTTCAATATTATTCGCTTCAAAACATTTTCAGCTCTATATAGAAAATGTTGAAAAGATACTATATATACAATCGGAAACATCGCATATTCAAAATTACCATCACAACTTCTAATTCTATGCTCAAAAATTTTTCGAGCAAAAGATTTTTGTGAAGGATGCTGTAACTGTCTATCTCCCTCTATCGGCTCTTTCACAGGACGTTCCTCAGCAACAATATTTCCTTTTTTAAGTAAATTATCAATAAAGTTTTTTCCTTTATCTGTATTAACCAATATACATGAAACCTGACGATTATCAACAATATTACTAGGGGCATACTTTCCGAGCCCTTTATAATCACTGATTGTAATATCAGAAATACGATGTTGCCTTGCAAACTGACAATGATAACAATTTTCTCTATATGAAATCATACGATGATAACCGACTTGGTAACTGTCGCGATTCGCTGTCCGTTTAGCATAAAAGCAATCATTCTTTGCATTATACAAAGTAAATGTAAAAGTATCTGTTGAATAAGCCGGATCACGGAAAAAAACAGATATAGCTTTATTATCTTTTTTATGTTCAATACTTCTGATATGCTGAATTAAATAATCAGCAGGCGTTACACCATGACAAACCAGATCCACCAATAGAAGATTATCAAGATATCTATAGAACATCTTTTTAATCGCTGCAATCTGACACGGCAAAGCTATCACAACTATTTTTGCACTAGATTTAAGGCGTATGTCCAATTCTTGAAATAAACTTTTTATAGAACTAAAGACGTACTTTGAATTCTTAAATTCTTTTATTGAGTTCAATTTGTCTGATACTTTCAAACAAACTTGAAAATCATTGTCAAAAGTTGCCCCAACAATATTCCACCCTAAATCAAGTGCATACTTATATATTTCCGTGCCTATTCCACCTGATGCACTAGTACGCCTTTCTTCTGTATCGGAACTCCATGCAGCATAAGCTTTTAAAGGCACAACACCTTCAATTGGATTTAAAGCAGGACAAATCTTACTGCACTTTCCACAATTAATGCATTCGTTCTCATTAATAACGGGATAAGCAATATTATATGTCTTATCATCTTTGAAATCAATACACTTTCGGGGGCAAACATAAGCACAAGCATTGCATCCTGTGCATGTTTCTTTACTCGCTAATTTCATAATATAATCATCATCCACCATTATTAAGATGGAAACACTTCTTTACAGAAGTAAATAAATATAGAATATTTTAAAAGATTTTTCTCTTAATTAGTGCAATTTTCCCTCTTATGAATGTTCGTTCATTCTTGCTACATCCTATAAAATAAATTGTTATAGACGAAGATAAAGTTGTTAACAAACAAATCAAAAAGAAACGCACAATACCATCTGACATCTGCATATAAAGAAGTAAAGGCAATATCATAGATATTAACGTTACAAATAAAACATTTCCACATACATTATATATATAGCGTTTCATTGAGAAATCTGTAATACTTCGTAAAAACAATAATCTTAACAACAGACAAGAAACTGCAACTATTAAAGCAACTATTAAAGTTGATTCCGGCGGGAAACCAACTTTCAAGCAAAGGTATGATAATGGAAAATTCATCAGAAGCATACCGCCTACGACAATCTGATAATTACGAACCTTGCCTGTTGCAGCCTTTAATTGAATCAATGTATTAGACAAGACGTCACACATTGTTACAATTAGAATAAGCCTCACGAAATTAACCGTATGTTCTGGATAATGTTTAAGCCACAAAGTCAGCACAAACTCCGTTTCGAACATCATCGGCAAAGCAAACAACAAAAGTATATAGTAAGAAAATCTTGAACCTCTCTCTACTAGTGAAATCATATAGTCATAATCGCCTGCTGCATAGGATTTCGTAATCTGCGGTTTAAGGGCTGTCATAAAATTACTTGCAAATGATGATAATACATTATTCACGGTATTGGCTATTCCACGCGCAGCATTAACAACCGGTCCCATAAATAGGTTTAACAATACATTCACACCTTGATCCTTCAACAAGCTGGCCGTACCTCCAATGAAATTCCAGCCTGCAAAAGAGCTCATCTCTTTCCAATAGCTGACATCAAAGCTCAATTTTAATTTACATTCCTCAAAATTACGAGTGCAATAACTCCAATAAATTGCCTGCATGATGCAAACCACTCCCACTAAAAGCAATGCATATACAATCAGACGATCGAAAGTTAACCCAGAATAAGCTATAAACAACACAATCAGCAGACGCAGGATGATGTCAAGTATACCTATATAGGCAAATGCACTCATACGTTCGTGAGATACGATTGATGCACTGAACGGAACACTCAAAAGATTTATCACAAATGTAAGCACTGACGCATGAAACACCCAATTGGCAGCATACAACCTGTTATCGGGAATTGTCATGTGAGTATTCAGGAACCAAAGGCCTATTGTTTCTGCAAGGATTATTATTATGCCTGACAAAACAAGCTGAATACTTAATGATGTGGAAAAAACTTTTTTGAGAGCTTCCATGTCTCCTTTTCCCAACTCAAAAGTCAGGAATCTGCTGACAGATGAAGACAAAGAACTGGAAACCATCGAAAACATCGCAACCACACCGCCTACAACATTATAGATACCATAGTCTTCAACGCCCAAGGCCTGCAAAACCACACGCGAAGTGTATAATGATATCAACATGCCAAAAAGCATGCGGACATATAGCATCAATGTATTCTTTGCAATCCGTTTTGTATTTTCCTGTTGCGTGGTCATTTAATTTATTTACATCAATAATTTAGCACAAACCGGCTGTTGGTCTGCATATCGTTTTATCTCTTTTGTGTATTTCTGCTTTCAGCCGTCTTTTTGTTTACTATTGAGTTCCGTATGTTTCTTCTTGACATAGCACGCTATGCTGCTAAAGAGCGAACGAAAGTCTGTTCAATATAAAGCGAAGATACCGGCTGAACCATAACGCCCGGCTCGGGTTTTGTATTTATATATTTTCGTTTTATGGGATTTACGAAAGTAGTTTCATCATAACAATTTCTGCCTGTTGGCGCCAGCAGAAACAACAAAATGGCATAAGATAAAGATTCGTTATTTCTTATAATATCTGTATATATTCAGGCTGCACTTCAATAGATGCAGTCAAGAGGTTAGACAAGTCAATAAAGATGCGCTTCACTTTTGAGCCTTGCATCTTCTGGAGTTTTCCTACATAGTCGTTCAGAGGGCCGCCGATGATGCGCACAGTTTTGCCTATCATACTAGGAAGGATATCCTTTGGAGCATAAAACTGCGGATTGTCCGCAGATTCAACTGCACGTATAAAACGCTCCATATCCGTGTCCCTTACCGTCATGGGAGTTCTAAATCCGTCGCGCAAGTAGCGGTATTGCAGTGTACTGGTTCTCTCGACGATAGGATCAAGAATTTTTCTGGTGACATGCACGAACAGCAAGTCTTGCATAAAAGGAACTTTCTGGGGGATGCGTTTTTTCTCTTTGGTCACAATTTTCCACTTCATAGGAGTGAATATCTCGATTTTCATCTCGCTAAGCATCTTATACGCAGGAAGCTTGGCATTGTTTCGCTTCAGGTCGCGCATAACGAACCATTGGGGCGCGTCACTCCTAGAAAAAGCTATAATCTGCTCTTCTTTAGTCATAGTCAGCAATGTGTTGGTTACTAATATATTAATGCCTTAAAGGCATACCTTCTAGTCCTGCGAGTTAACGTAAATTGCAGTATAACAAGCAGTTATGAGTTTTTGTATCTAGACTTCTCTCATTCTCGTCAAGCATTATTAAAACGCTTTTTTAAATGACTTTATCAGTGTAAAGCTTATTTATCACCTAGTTATTTTTGCTTATCTCCTAATAAGAGACGGTCATTTACGTGAAACATTTTTATTTACGGACTTTCAAACATTTTATTTGTAAAGAAAAAATCAGCAAATAAACGTTTGCGGTGAAATAATCGAATAAAATTGTTAAAATAATTGCATAAGTAATTATTTTTTGTACCTTTGCATACAAAAGACCGTCTCTTATTAGGAGATGGTCTTTTTCGTGAAACGAATCAAGTCCTTTTTGGATTACATCATTCAAAAAAACGAATGACTTTAAGAATAGTATTTGCGTCTGTTACTTTACTGAAAAGCGTAAAATATGGTGAGGTTTATAAATCGAAGAATTAACTTTATTTTCGGACAATGATGCTTATTAGGCGATGCTGCTTTTGCCTTCAGCACAAACAGCACGGACATACACCAATGTCCCTCCACAATGTTGGCGCACCCGACAAACCCTGTGGAGTAGGCCGTGCAGATGCTAACCCAAAACT
>ENA-OPDA01001973-OPDA01001973.1-human-gut-metagenome-genome-assembly--contig:-NODE-1973-length-12711-cov-3.684893_pt1 | contig 12711 bp, 9 predicted proteins | sample MGYA00241253_ERZ501486 | MGnify/ENA primary metagenome ERZ501486 (study PRJEB25962, sample SAMEA2042510) | human gut metagenome | biome: human gut; feature: human-associated habitat; material: faeces... | reverse complement strand
AATCCCACGATATGCAGTTCTTACGCCTGCTCCTGAATATATCTGATAACATCACCTACTGTTGCCATATTTTCCAATTCCTCGGAAGGAATGGACACACCATATTCCTCTTCAAATGCCATTACCAGTTCAAACAGATCCAGGGAGTCCACTTCCAGATCCTCCTTGAAACGGGTTGCCTCCGTGATTTCTACATTCTCCTGGTTTAACTGTTCTCTGATGATAGCTGCTACTTTCTCTAACATGTTTTTACTCTCCTTATGCATTTAATTATTGTGTTTCTGATACCTTGGTTTACTACTTTGTCGTCTCCGGCGTATTCGCTTTCCCTTCGCAATTGTTGTCAGTATTGACCTTTTGCATTTCAAGTCTATCTAACACCAAATTGTTTTGACTATCAAAGTATTTAAACGCAATATACTACGAAGATGTTGTTCTGTCAACATCTTTTTTATTATTAACTCTGCACCATATTTTCATCGCTCTGGCGGTAAAATCAGGATTTTTCGTTTCTCCCCTTGCCAAACCGGCATTTTTCAGATAAAATAATTTACGTTGTAATCTTTTGGAGACGTATCGAAGTGGTCATAACGGGGCGCACTCGAAATGCGTTAGCCTTTAACTAGGCTCGAGAGTTCGAATCTCTCCGTCTCCGCCACATACAAGGCTCTCAAATGACGATATTACGTCATTTGAGAGTTCTTTTTTTACCCTGATACGGCTTCTGTCCTTTGTTTGTCCTTTATACAGCTTTGGGCTGCCCTTTGTCCGTGTCGTGCTTCTTGAAGTCAAGCACTGATGCGATAGCATCTCCTGCTCTCGCCTGAGTCTGATTGAACACATGACAGTAGATAGAAGTCGTAGTAGTTATCGTCGAGTGACCTAACGCTCCCGACACGGTGGCTGCGTCTACGCCCTCATTGATGAGAGCCGAGGCATAGAAGTGTCGCAGGGAGTGTATATCACAGAAACGGAAATTGTTTTCTTCACAGAATTCTTTCAGCCAGAAATACGGTGTGTTGTTGTTCATCGGTCTGCCGTTCCACTTCACGAACAGTCGGTCATAGTCCTGCCACTTCGTTCCGAGCTTTATACGCTCTTCGTCCTGTTTCGCTCTATACTCACGGAGCAAGTCCATGACGCTCTGAGGAAATTTCAGCGAACGCTGAGACTTCTTTGTTTTGGTGGTGTCGGTGTAGATGCCTTTAGAAGCAGTGTAATTGCTCGTCCTGCGGACGCTGATAACATTATGCTCCCAGTCAATGTCTTTCCACTCCAAGCCGAGCATTTCTCCACGTCTGAATCCGCTGTATATCGCCAAAGTAAAGAAAGTGCGGTATTTCAGCGGAGCAGTTTCAAGGAGCTGAAAGAGCTGTGCGACTTCTTCAAGAGTGTAGATGTCCTTCTCCTTCTTCTCACCCTTCGGAACGGTAACACGCTTGCAGGGGTTGTCGGTGAGCATTTCCATCTTTACAGCGTAGCTGAACACATCGCTGATGAAGCTGAGATGATGAACGGCTGTCTTTCTCGACAGCGGTCTGCCGTTTTTCAGGCTTTTGCCGTTAAGTGCCAGATCGTTGATGAACTGCTGGATATGACGGCTGGTGATCTTGTCAAGTCTGAGGTGCCCGATCGCAGGATACACCCTCACTGTGAGCTGTTTCATACGCTCATAGGAAGTGTTGCGGAGATTGAGTTTTGCGAACTCCTCGAACCACTGTTCAGCGAAGTCCTGAAACTTCACGTTTGCCGTGACCTGCCCTTTCATGCACTTATCCTCAAAGAGGATCGCCTGCTTCTGAAGCTCTTTCTCGATCTGCTTCTTGTTCATACCGTCCGCAGGCTTCCATGTCATAGTCTGCACGACCTGATTACCTGATGTATCATATCCGCAGGAAACTCTGATCTGATAGGAGTTTCCTCTTTTTCTTATAGTAGCCATAAGTTGATTCCCTTTCTGTCAACATAGATTTTATGGCATACTCCTGTTACTCTAATGTTAGCGCACTATCGGGCTTTTGTCAAGAGTTTTTTCTATCTTTTTCGGGAGTATGCCCAAATCTATGTCCTTTGCTCTATGGTGTTTGTGGATTTTCTGTCTGTTGCCGTTCAAACAGCGTAAAATCGCCGTTCTCAGCGTACAGACTTATCTGTTTGCTGTCTGTCCGTTGAAGTAGGCAAGCAAGTCTGCCTTGTTGATGAGCATTTTACCGTTTACACCGTCACCCGTCCTCAGATACGGCAGCTTACCCTGCTTGATCAGCTTACGGACGGTATGTTCGGACAACCCCTTGACTGCTTCGGTGCATTCCTTTACGGTCAGCATCTCCACGGCATCAGACTTGACCTTGGATACCTGTTCGGGATCATTGGCTTCGATAAGTTCGCTCAGGATATTTACGAGCTGAGCGATAAGCTCGTTCTTTCTGCTTGTTGTCATAGTTGTAAAAACCTCCATAGCAGGTACTTCCCCGGCTTTCTATCTTTTTTATATGTTATTCCAGCACGTTTTTTCTTGTAGTGCTGTTGTACTTGTACTGCTGAAAATCGGAACTCAGCCCACAGGCAGAAATAAAAGCCTTAGCCTTCCTCAGTTCACGGGAAAGCTCGTCCTCACGGCTGATACGCTTGGCTTCTTTTTTCAGCTTTTTACGGGTGAAAAGTCCTTTCTGCTCCTCAGCTTTCTTGTAAGTGGCAAGCTCCGAAGAAACAGCAGACAGCTTTGCTTTCAGTTCATCACGCTCCCGTACAGCTTCATCACGTTCCTTACGGAGCTTCTTAGACTGCTTCTGCGATGCAACTTCTTTCCTTGCAAGGTCGGTGACGTTCTGCCAGTCCTCCTGTGACACTGTGACCTTACCGCCGAACACGGTCTTGCCCGTTTCAATGCTGTCGATCTCCGCAAGTTTAGCAGTTTTCTCCTTGACAGCTTGAAGCATTTCTCGCTTCTCGCCAAGTTTCGCTTCGACCTGAGCATTTTGCTCTGCCAGCTCGTCCGCCTGCCTGCGTTTCTCCTTGTATTCCGGTATCTCTAACGTCCCTCTCGCTTTTTCGGGAGCAAGGGGCTGAATACCATGTTCAAGGCAGATTTTGTTCAGCACCTCGACCTCGGCAGCTCGCCAACGGGCAATAGCCTGCTTGCCCTCACCGTACCCCATTTCTTTCAGAGCTTGGGCGATACCGTTCTGCGTGTCCTGTCCACGCTTGTAGTGCCCGACGGGAATGTAGTCGATGTGCAGATGGGGAGTTGCCTCGTCCATGTGCAGGACGGCATTAAAAACATAGAAGTTCGGGTTGCGATCCTGGAAACTTTCCATGTACTCTTTCAGGCAATCAGCCACAAGCTGAAAGTCCTCAGTGCCGTATCCCGAATCTTCCATCTTGCCAATCTGCACAACGTCCTCATAAAAGCTCTTACGTTTGTCGGCGGCAGTGCGGACAGTGTTGCTGGGCTTCACACCAAAAAGGTGTTCGTAGTAGCTGCCGTGTATCATACGATCATTCCTTTTCTGCCGAGCATTATATCGCTCAGTGGATTCAGCAAAAAGCTGCTCGTATGCTTCACCGATTGGCTGACGCACAAAGGTGATGTTCTGCGAAGTGCGGAGCGGATCAACATTGTCCGCCACGAACTCCCTGTTATTGTGAGTCAGAGACCCCTTTCCCTGACCGAATGAGATTCTTTTCTGTTTCATAGTTTTGCCTTTCTTGTTCATTGGATTTACTTCTCTCTTTCTACGAAATCCAATCAAAAAAATATAGGCATCAACTCCTTTCATGATTGCTAAGGCGGAAGGGCTATCGCCAGCCCTGACGGGCAAATTTTCCCTGAACGACACAAGAGATGGTCGCAGGGAAAATAGCTGCGGAGCAGCGATTACAAGGGGCAGAGCGCCGCTTGTAACTCCGTAGTACTTGTGGCAGCATAAGACCGCCACAAGAACTACTCCGCCCTGCGGGGCTATCCCTGACGGGAAAGAAACGGCTGACGGAGCAGCCGAAAATGTGGGCGCATTTATTCAAAAATCCGCATTAAAATTTTTCAGAATCATCATTGTAAAAATGCTGATTCCACTCATGAACTTTCGCTCAAAAGTGAGCTAAAGTCTATGCGATTATCCTCAATTTTAACTCGGACAAAAATGTCCAGGTTCAACATTTTATTAAGTGGAAAATGCTCAACCAACATCAACCGCCGGCAAGCAACATTTCAGTCCGGCTCTTGCAAAGTCCGTAATACCGCCGTTTCAATGTCAGCCACCACAAAAACCACAAAATCCGGTAAAATCAGATTTTTGGATTCACCTGAACCATCTGAGCCTTTTTGTTGTTGGCGGCAGTCACATCTTCATAAGCGATATACCCATACTCCGCAAGAGTGTCGAGCGCCGAATAGAAGTCCTTTGCCGTTGGGAAAAGATTGCATCGGCAGGAATGATACAACTCAGATTTCAAGCCCTGTTTGATATTCTTTGTCTTGATGATCTGAATGATCTTCTCAGCCTTGACAATGTTCCCGCCGGGAGCGTTTACGCTGAAACCATAAATCGCCTGATAGCGGTAGTAGTGGGCTATGCTGAACGACCTCACAAGCGTATCGTGATTCACGCTTTCATCGGACGGCTCAACACCTCTTGAACAGCAGTCGGCACAGTGAAGAATACAGGCTATCCGAAGTATCAGCCCGTGGAACTTACCGCCCCAGTCTTGACAGCAGCACATTGATTCCTTGATCTCTTTTTCGATATAATTATTGCAGTAATCTATATATTCCTCGCAAGCATGACGGGACAAATGCAGTATCGTTTCCTCACCGTTGTGATCTTTCTTTCATCTCAGGAGCTGATGAATAAATTCGTGGTATTGCTCTCCGACCTCTTTTGATATAGGTGCGGTATCATATCGCCGTTTTCCCACATTACTCTTGGCGAAGCAGGGAACAAAACGTGCGATAAGTCCGCTTGACCTGAAAGCCGTATCATTCATCATGTTGTCCCATATATAAGGCTGACCTGCGAGTGCAACAGAAAGATAAGGACGGGGAATTTCCGTTCGCCCACGGATAACTCTGTTGCAGATATACTTCTCACCGTTCCACGATTTCAGAAGCAAGTCGAGGTTTGAAATACCGTCGTTGTACTTGCCGTTGAAGTTGGAAAGCATTCCTGCTTCGTCTGAGATCATCAGCAAAGAATCATTCTCACTCAGCTCGATCACAAGGGATTCAGGCGTAATATCGTCCACGGCGATACGGATAGGAGTTGTGTTGCGGATATTGTCAACCTGCACACGGAGCTTTGCTATGGCTGCGGTGTCAGGCTCGTCCTCTTTCTCCATAGCCTTGACACGGGTTTCAAGAGCTTTAATGTCCTGCTGTGCCTTGTACATCTCCTCACGGTGGTCTTTGTTGTACTTGCTCTCAAAGCTGTCGAACGGAGCTTTGATAAAGTGCATAACAGGGCTTTTTCTTTCAGAAGGTTGTGCTATGATGATAGAATACAGCACAGGCGGTTCGGTGTGGTCTGCTTTTCCTGCAAGTCTGTACAGACCTGTGAAGCAGTAGCCCACGGCTGAGAGCATTGCCGTCCCTGCCATTCCCACATCGGTGGAAGTCGTGACCGAGATCGCCTGCGCCATATTTCGCAAAACAGGCGGTAACGCTCCGAGGGGGAACGGGATAGTATCTGCCGTATGCCGCAGCGGACGGGGTTCTACCCATTTGATTTCATTCATAAGTTTTGTTTTCCTCTACTTTTGTAATTTATCTTGTATTTCTATTGACATATTGCGTTTGATGTGCTATAATATGAAATGGAATAACACGCTGCAATCTTTAAATCATGTTATATGCTACCTAAGTAGCATATGTCAAGCAAAAATAATCGAAACTGAATAAGTTCCGCTTTTTGCACAAATTGGAGGGACACAAAATGACTGTCTTTTGGAGAAAATACAATGAATTATGTGATGAGCGAGGAATCAAGCCGAGGACATTAGCCACCGAGCTGGGCATTTCGGCTGCGACCGTCACCAAATGGGTGAATGACGGTATGCCGAATCTCGACATGATAACGAGAATAGCGGAATACTTCGATGTTCCGATAGATTATCTTATCAACGAGGACGATACACCCATTATTCCGCAGGCAAACAAGAAAAGAAGCGTGTTCAAGTCGGTAAGCTCACTGTCACAGCGTTGGGTGAGCCTGCGCCGTGGAAGCGAGATCAGCCTGGAAATGCAGTTGAAGATCATTCCTTATGTGAATTGTACGGTGCAGTTTCTGAATAATGATAAGTATATTGAATACGTTCCCGAAACAGCATACGACACCGAGCATTTGAAGGACACTGAAACGATATTCGATATTCTGGGCATTCTCGATCACTGTGCCGACACCGAGAGCTACCGCATCGTGCAGGTGCAGCTCTCACGAATTGTGCTGTATCACCTGAAAGAAAAAGGCTTTGACCGTGAAGCACTCCGCACTGAGCATCTCGATCAGGAGAAGATGGAGTATCTTTACACGGGCAAGGACAGCGGTAAAACGCATAACTACGGTCTGAACTTCTCGGATATGGATTTTCTTAGGGAGTTTACGGGGCTGAGTTATCAGGTTATGTTTACGGGGATAGAATAAGGCTATGGAGCTGAGGGGCTTGCTTCTTGGCTCTGTTCTTTTTGAGAGGAACTTTGATTCCGGTGGAGTCGAAGTTGAATGACTAAGACCGATAAGATCATTAAAACAGTTCTCGAAATCTTGACATTACGCCTGAAAAATGGTATAATAATATATTAAAACTCTTTTATTATTTGTGTATTAGGAAGGATATAGAATGGTAGCTGATTATATTCGTGAAAAACTTAAAGACGGTCCTGAGCAAGAATTAGTTGTTGGTCCATTAGTAGAACGTCTTGTATCCAATGGTTGGAAAATAGAGCAGATTGTTTACGGAAAAAATGAATGGAAAGTTCCTAAAACTCCTTCTGAAGCATCCAAAAGAGAAAAAGGGACTTCATTTGATTATTTTCCAGTTGACATAGCGGTATTTGAGAGTCCAGAAACTTGCGGAGATTATCGTCATCTTCTATTTTTAATAGAATGCAAGCAGCCGAATATTGATGTTGGATTACAACAACTTGAAACATATTTATCCTTAGAACCTCATGTTAAACTTGGAATATGGGCGAATAATCCTGATATTTCTTCAGATACATTATTTGTTTATAAAGATGCTAAAGGATTGAGCTTCCCAAAAAAGAAAACGGTTAAAGACATTCCCTTAATAGGTGCTCCAATTAGTCCAACGTCAGTTAATCTTACTTTTAACGATTTAGTAATACCGACAAAAGATACGTTATACAAAACATTCTCCGAATTATTAGACAAAGTTGTTGCGCAAGATGGAAACGTTACTCGTAGAGAAGAACAACTCGATCAATTATGTAATATAATACTTTTAAAACTTGATAGTGATAAACAGGGTAAAATTGATCCAAAAAACGAAGTGTATTTTCGAGTTTTTGCTACTGAAAGTGGTACGGGCGATTACATTAAGGAAAAATTCAGTACTTTCACCGATATTTATCCGGATATATTCATAACACAATCTGATCAGGAAATCCGTTTTGATAATGCTACAATTCATGATATAGTTGAAAAAATATCAAAATTCAACTTTATTGACATTGGAGCAGATACGGTATCTATTGCTTTTCAGGTGTTAAGAAGTGCGGCATTAAAGCAAGAAGAGGGTCAGTATTTCACGCCAAAACAGGTAATTCAAGCTGCAATGAAATTGATGGACTTGAATCTCAATGACATTATTATTGACCCTGCTTGTGGCACTGGTGGATTCCTTATTCAAGCTCTTATTGAACTTAAAGAATTATATCCAAATCAAGAAAGAGAAATCTCTCGTTGGGCTCAACTTCATCTCCATGGTATTGACAAGGACGCTATTGGCATTAAACTGACAAAAGCTATTATGCAGATTTTAGGCGACGGTTCTGCTCATTGTGTTAGAGGTGATAGTGTTCTAACTCATACATGGGAAAGTAAATATCCTCATTTACTAACAAATTCATTTAAAAATGGAAGATTTACAAAGGTGTTTACAAATCCTCCCTTTGGAGCGCCATTAAAGATTAAATATAAGGACGCAAAGAAATCAGGATTAAGCATCACAGAATATGTTGATACAGGTAAAGATATTGAATTAGGACTTGCAATGTTTAATCGATGCTATGATTTATTAAAGGATAAAGGAAGGTTATGTATCGTTCTTCCAGAAACATATTTTTTCTCTCCTTCATACAAATTTGTACGTGATTGGGTAAAAGATCGATTAAAACCCATCTGTGTTGCCAATGTACCGATGGATGCTTTTCAAGGCTTTTGTAGAGCAAAAACTAATCTCTATATCTTTGAAAAAATCGACAAAAAGAAAACTAATGTAAACCTGGAATCAGATTTAGTTACATTCCTCAATCCTCAGACTTGTGGAATATATAAGAACGGAAGTGATAGGTTTATCGTTAATAGTGCAGGAGAAAGAACCAAAATAATCGATAACGAATTGTTAAGATTAGCAATTAAGTATCAAAATGGGCAGAATGATGAGATGTTCACCGTTCCACTTGCAGATACATATAAAGCTGATGTTCTTGTTCCTCAATATTATGACTACTCATTACAGCGCCCATTTGACGAATTAAAACTCACTCATAAATTCGAGCAAATCTCAATTGAAGAACTGATTAATAAAGGTATTATAACTGTATCAGGTGGACATGGAAGCCCAAGTAATGATATGAGGAATGGAAATATTCCCTATGTGAAAGTATCTGACATTAGAAATATGAGAATAAATGTAAATCCTACAAATCTCGTCTCAATAGAATTGGCGAAGAGATTTTGGAAAACAGATAACGGAAAAAGTAATTTATGTGCTTGGGATCTTATATCTCCAAGCCGTGCAAGCAGTAATATAGGTGAATTTGCTATTCTATTACCTGGAGAGGAACAGATTGTACTTACCAAGGAAGTGTTTGTAATCAGAGTACATGAAAATGACCTTGGCTATTCTCCATTCTATTTATTATGGGCATTATCATTAACCGAAACCCGTAAACAATGGCAGAGAGTTACACTAATGCAAACTAACAGAGAAGATGTTGGTCAAAGATACAAAGAAATTCTTATTCCTCAACCGATTTCTAAGGAATGGGCAGAAACGGTATCTGCTCCATTTAGAAACTACTTCACAAGTATAGCGACTGCCAAAAAGGAATTTGTTTTATCAACAGGTAATGATAAGTTCACCTATATAGCCAGTGTAAGTGCATTTGAAGAATAGGAGGTATTATGCCCAAAAGTGTAATTCAATATGATCTTTTAATCTCCTGTCCTGGTGATATTAAAGATGAGGTTAATTGCATTAAAGAAGTCGTTGATCAATTCAATGCAACTTTTGCAGATTCACTTGGAATCTCAATTAGAACTAAGCATTGGAGTAAAAACTCATATCCTCAATCTGGTGGTAAACCACAAGCACTTCTTAATGAACAATTTGTAAATGATTGTGACGCAGCCATTGCCATCATGTGGACAAGGTTCGGAACGCCAACAGATGAATATGGTTCTGGTACCGAGGAAGAAATAGAGATAATGCTCCATGATGGTAAACAAGTCTTTATGTATTTTTGCGACAAACCACTTAATCCGTCACAAATGGATTCAGAAGAATACAAACGGGTTAAAGCATTTAAGGACAAATATAAGGATAGGGGTATTTATTCTACATACACTTCGATTGATGACTTTAAACGAGATTTCTTTGCACATTTGTCACAATACTTTTTGAGTTTAAAAACTATTGAAAGAATAAATAATGAAAGACATTCATCACTATTGTTAAATGGGCTTGATCGAGAGAATCATATCTCTGATAATGCGGTAATAAGGGATTTCAAACTTAAAAGCGAATATGACGAAAATGGGTATATTGCTAAACTTAGAGAATACTATTCCGAAATCGACTCAATTAAGACAGCAAAAATTACAGGAAATCCTTTGCTTACTGGGACTTTATCTTTTATGCCACCAGCAGAGATTAGTGATAATATTAAGACATACATCACAGAAATTGCTAAACACCTCAACATAGAATTAAATGAGAATTTCTTTGATCTTGGAAATCTACATAAATCATTAGATGGCTTACCAATGTATTCCTCTGTTAGTGGTTCTGACCAAGAAGAAAGAAAATATCATTTAATATACAAGCTATATGACACCATAAAAGATTTTCTAAAATGGATTTCGGCTGACAAGGCATTAACTGGAATGAAATCTCTCGGGCTAATTCTAACAAATGCTGGAACAGACTATGATGAAGATGTAGAAGTTTCATTATATTTCCCCAAAGGCTCTCTTGTTACCGTTGATACATTTCCCGAGTTGAGTGTAGATGATAAGAATTATCTAATGAATGATAGAGATTTAGATGAAATATTCCATATTCCTTCTACGGCTGAATTTTTGGATTATGCAGACTCAGTTAAACTTCCTAAACAAGTTTCAGTACCAGTTAAACCAATTCAAGGTATATTTGGATCATCATATGATAATTCCGGTGATTTTACGGATTATTTATCAGATGTTTGGGGATTTGAAACTTATACTACTGACAAATGCTATGTAGTAAAAATACATTTTGATTATATCAAACACAATACTTCTGTTGCGTTTCCTTCAATAATATTGTTATTTAATGATGTGACGGATATTCCGTATACCATTACTTCTAAAAGAAACGCAGAAATAATCAACGGAACAATAACAATAATAAAGTAGAAGATTACGATAAAGCTAAAAGCGATTTGAATATGAGTTGCATCTCATAAATAAAGTACATAAAGAATATAATTATTTAGCAGAAAGGAAAAATTATGAATCTAAATATACGGATATGCGATATTAGAAACATTAATAGTTTGAATGTTTCGTTACCATTTGAAAAAGGTATGTATGCTCTTGTTGGAGAAAACGGATGTGGTAAGAGTACACTTATGTTACTATTATCTCTGGTAATTAAGCCTTCTTCTGCGAAAATGATTACATCTAAAGATCTTTCTCCAAATTCATATGTTGAGATTTCTATCGGAGATAAAATTGATAGGTGGACACCAGATAAGAATAATAAGCTTTCTACTGGCAAAAAGGTAAAACGTGAAGACGGCTCATATTATTATAATCAAGATGTTCGTTTTAATGGCTTTTATGAAGGTAGCATTTTTTATGGAACACGTTTTTTTGATTATAATAAAGTTACAAAATTTATTGGTAAAGCAGATATTCATGAAAAACTAATTGAAGCAGATACTTTTGTTGCTAAAACTTTAGGTTATATTCTTCATAATGATAAAAATTGGTATAAAAAACTTAAAAAGATTAAATCTAAAAGAGTTGCAAAAGAAGAAGGCTTTATTGGCATTCCATATTTTTATGAAATTGAAAGAACAATAAACAATAAACTTATTAGCCAATTTCAAATGAGTAGTGGCGAAAGTATGCTAATATCATTGATAGATTTTATTAATAACATCATAAAGAGGCATACTTATGATCGAATATTATTATTAATTGATGAAGTTGAATTAGCTTTACATCCTGCTGCTATTGATAGACTTCACATCTTTTTATCGGATTTAATAAAAAATTCGGATTCTGAAATAATAGTATATTTTTCAACGCATTCTGCAGAACTTATTCACAGAATAGCTCCTCGAAATATATATTTATTAGAAAACGACACTAAGACTATTGAAATTATCAATCCTTGCTATCCAAATTATGCAATAAGGAGTCTTTATATTCCAAATGGTTTTGATTTCCTGTTATTAGTTGAAGACGAATTGGCTAAAGCTATTGTAGACAAAGTTATTCGTGAAAACAATCTTGCATCAAGTAAATTAATATGTATTCTTCCTTCTGGAGGTTGTAATCAAATGTTGAAATTACACCACGATATGGTAACATACAATACTTTAGGAGTTGGGAAACATATTATCAGTATTTTTGACGGAGATGTGAAAGGAAATATAGCCAAGCAAGAAGAATATAAACAATTGCCTAAGTGTTTTTTACCCATTCCAAGTGTAGAGAAATACCTAAAATCCAAGTTAGTTGATACACCAGATAAAAATTTCATAAAATTGTTAGGTGATAAGTATTTCAATCAGCGTTCGCTAAGTGATATAATCAAAGACTATTTAAATGATGATAGAACGTCATCTTCAAATGACAAAGACGGAAAAAATTTCTATTCGATCATATGTGCTAATTTGGATAGAATTGGTATATCAGAATCAGACTTTATTAAGTATTTGTCAAATGATATTTACGAATATGAAAAACCTACAAAATTTGTGGAATCGATAAGAAAATTACTTTCATAAATTAATTCAAAAACGGCTGAATCCAAAAGCACAGCCGTCTGCTCTCAAATATAAACCATACACTCAAACACAGTTTCTCTCGCCATGTTGACGAAGCAGTTCTCCAGACCTAGCATCTTCTCAGAATCACCGCTGAGGACAGCTTTCTGATAGCAACTGTCAGTCTGTTTCCAAAGCTCAACCTGACGTGAGATAGCTTCACTGACTTTCCGTTCCATATCATCAAGGTACTGCATGATCTTGCCCTCATT
>ENA-OPDA01001960-OPDA01001960.1-human-gut-metagenome-genome-assembly--contig:-NODE-1960-length-12776-cov-2.595786_pt1 | contig 12776 bp, 13 predicted proteins | sample MGYA00241253_ERZ501486 | MGnify/ENA primary metagenome ERZ501486 (study PRJEB25962, sample SAMEA2042510) | human gut metagenome | biome: human gut; feature: human-associated habitat; material: faeces... | reverse complement strand
ACAGCGCCGATGCCGCAGTTGTCATGCTCAAACTGCGGGCTGTACAGCCCGGCGGGGGTGCTGCGCTCGGTAAAGTTTTCCATGCCTTGTCTGCTCCTTTCCCAATGCAAAAGAAACGCAGCTACGCACATAACGCTGCGGCCTTTGGGGTAACAAAAAAGACGTCCCCGAAGGGGCGTATAAGCCCCTTGTGGGAACGTCTTTGTTCTTGCCTGCATCATACCATAGAACCAGGCGCTTTACAATCCTAAAGCAGAAGATTTTACGGAAATTAAGCGCAAAACGTTTGAAAATTTCATTATAGAAGTTTAAACTTAATAAAATTAAGCCGCGAGCGATAAGAAAGCCTCCCTTTGACAAGGGAGGCTCTACTCCGGCAGCTGGTTCACCATTCTCTAAAAAACACAACAGCGCAGGGCTGCACTGGCTCTGCGCTGTTGTTGGTAATAAAGCGAAAATTACGCCGTTTTTTCCTCGTTCTGCTTTTTCAGCTCAGCAAGGATGTCGGCCAGCAGCTCTTCCTGCGTGGGGGCGGCGGGGGCAGCAAGCTCCTCCGCGGCGGGCTCCTCATGCTTGCCCATCTCCATCAGCTTGTTCATAGCCTTGACGATGCAGAACAGCACGAACGCCATGATCAGGAAGTTGATGACGGCGGTGATGAACGCGCCGTACTTAAAGACCAGCTTGCCGTCGCCAAAGACATCCCACATCATGGCGTCAAAGTTGACCTTGCCCAGAATACCCAAAATCGGGCTGATGAGGTTGTCTGTCAGGGAGGTGACCAGCGTGGAGAACGCACCGCCGATGATAACACCGATGGCCATGTCCATCATGTTGCCCTTCAGGGCGAAGGCTTTGAATTCCTCAAAGAACTTTTTCATAAGTAACCTCCTCAAAATTCAAAATGTCGATGCAGCGTTTTACTTTTTCAGCAGCTTTGCCACGGTCTGGGCCGCATTGTCCAGATAGTCGCCCGCGAACATCTCGATCATGCCCGCATCGGCCTCCTTGGCCAGCTCGGGGTCGATGGGCATCTTCGCCAGCACCGGCAGCTTGTATTTGTCGGCGATCTCGTCCACATGGCTGTCGCCAAAGACGTTGATGTGCTTGCCGCAGTCGGGGCAGACGGCGTAGCTCATGTTCTCGACCAGGCCGAGGATGGGTACATGCATCATCTGGGCCATCTGGACGGCCTTGCCGACGATCATGCCGACCAGCTCCTGCGGGCTGGACACGATGACGATGCCGTCCACCGGCAGCGTCTGGAACACGGTCAGCGGCACGTCGCCGGTGCCCGGAGGCATGTCAACGAACAGGAAATCAACGTCCCACACGACCTCCTGCCAGAACTGCTTGACCGCGCCCGCAATGACGGGGCCACGCCAGACAACGGGGGCCTCGGGGTCGTCGAGCAGCAGGTTGATGCTCATGATTTCCACGCCGGTACGGCTGGAAACCGGGTTGATGCTCTCGCCGTCACCGGTGGCCGGGCCCTTCACGCCGAACAGGCGGGGGATGGACGGGCCGGTGATATCGGCATCCAGAATGCCGCAGTGCGCGCCCTGACGCTGCATGGCAACGGCGAGCAGAGAAGTGACCATGCTCTTGCCTACGCCGCCCTTGCCGCTGACAACGCCGATGACTTTCTTGATTTTAGAAAGCGGATGCGGTGCCTTGAGCAAAGACTCCGGCTCGCCGCAGCTTCCTCCGCAGCTGTCGCAATCGTGATTACAACCCATGATAGAGTCAACTCCTTCTAAATAATTTTCTTTGTGAGTGCTGTCATTATATCATATCCAGCATATTTTGCAAGATACTGTGCAAAAACGCAGCAAACAGCCGAGATATGGAACAAGTAAAAAGGCTGGCATCTTCGGATGCCAGCCCTGCCAGAAAAAGAGAGATTTAAAAGTAGGAAAAAACAAGGTTAGTTTGCGCGCTTGTGGAAGAAATGTCCGTGACGTGCGCGCGGTGCAGCGGTGTGCTGCTGCGGCTCTGCAACTGCCGGACGGTGAATCTTTGGCAGATGAATGCCGGCCTTTTGCGCATCGCGCATGTATTTCGGCACCCAAACGTTGCAGATATAGAAAATGATAGAGATAGAGGTGCCAATAACCCAGCCGAGCGGATATGCATAGCATACACCGGCAAAGCCCATCATCGGAACCATGATATAAGCCAAAGCTACACGCAGAGCCAAATCTGCGAGCGTGGTAATCATAAACGGACCCATGGCGCCGCCGCCGCGCAAAGCGCTGTCGCAGCAATTCTTGATGCCGACGAGCGGGTAGAACGGAGCGACAATGAGAAGATACTCAATGCCGACACTGATAACCGTGCCATTGGAGCTGCTGCCGAGGAACAGCTGTAAAATCGGCTGACCGGCAACAAAGAACAAAACGATAATCGAGCCGATGACCAGCTCAGACATGATGATGCAGTCGCGCACGCCCTGACGCACACGCTTGATGTCCTGCGCGCCAATGTTCTGTGCGGCGAAGCTGGACAGTGCGTTCGGCAGCGCATTCATAACCATGATGGCAAAGGTGGAAACCTTGAGCGCTGCGGAGAAGCCGGCAACCGTGTTGGAACCGAGCGGATTGACCAGACCCTGTACACAGAAAACACCGACAGATACAAACGACTGCTGGCAGATAGACGGAATCGCAATCATTGCCATGCGGCCGAGCAGATGACGGTCAAAGCGCTTTGGCTTTTCCGTCGTGTGAATGCGGGACAGGCGGCGCACCAGCGTGACAACGGCGAGCAGAGAAGAAATGCCCTGCGCAATCAGCGTTGCCCAAGCGACACCGGAGATACCCATGTTCAGCTTGCTGACAAAGAAAATATCCAAAATGACATTGAATGTCGTAGAGAATGCGAGGAAATACAGCGGCGTGCGGCTGTCGCCCAGACCATTGAAAATGGCGGTTGCGGTATTGTACAAAAACAGGAACAACAGACCGGCAATGTAAATGCGCAGATACACCATGGTCGGCTCAAAAATATTTTCCGGCGTGCTGATGAGCTGCATCAGAGCCGGACAAGCAATCTCGCCGATTGCGGTCAGGGTCAATGCCAGCGTAATCAGAGAAATCACAGCGGTGCTGACCGCGGTGCGCATGCGCACGATGTCATGGGCGCCGAACAACTGGGAAATGACAACCGAACAGCCGACACTTGCGCCGGTTGCAACGGCGATGAACAAAACCGTGATCGGATACGCCGCGCCGGTTGCCGCCAGAGCGTCTACGCCGAGAAAACGGCCGGCAATCACACTGTCTGCCAAATTGTACAGCTGCTGGAACACCATGCTCAGCAGCAGCGGAATGACAAACTTAATCAGAATTTTAAAAGGCGAGCCTTTTGTCATGTCTGTAATCATATTTTTCCTTACCTCTTTGCAAAACGGAGATGATCTCTTTTCAAACCGTAAGCGATTGTATCACAGAATATGACCAAAATGTAAGCAGAAAATTATACAGGTTTTCAAAAAAATGGAATAGGTATTTTGTACAAAATTCATTGTGAAATTTTGGGCAAATCTCCCAAAAGACAGCGGAACCGCAACAATCAAAAAGCCAGCCCGTTCGGGAGGGAACAGGCTGGCTTTTTTTTAAGATCGGCTGGTGATTGTCAAATGGCTGGTATCGTATAAAACACGCGCGTGATTGCTGCGAATCAGTTGTTTTTCGATACAATTTCCCGTCTTCGGATCAATGATGCGGCGATAGACCTCACCGCAACGATAGACTATGCCGTTTTCTTCGACAAAATGCTCATCTTCGGAGAGAATGTGATAGGTATATTCCTGCGCTTTGTCTGCGCGGAGTTCGCCGCACAGATATTTGTCCGTCACATAGACAATCAGCTGATAGGTCGCATCGGTTGGATTGTAAAAGCGGTAATCCAGATAGTTATATACAATCGATGTGCCCGTGCCAAATGGAATCTGCCGATTGAAATCCGGAAATAAATCCAGCCCGTCATGGTGATGATGCTCTACAATTTGCAGCGGGGTATGTAGAATCATCCAATGGATGAGGTTGGTAAACTGGCACATACCGCCGCCTGTGCCGCGTTTCGGTTCTCCGTTGGAAATGGCAAGTCCCTCAAGATATCCCTTTTTCGGACTGAGCGAACCGACGAGATGCCAAAAGGAAAAGGTTTCGCCGGGACGGATCAGGATGCCGGTAACCTTTGGCGCGGCAAGAGACAGATTGACCGCTTTGTTTTCCTGCAAATCCATGTGGACATTGCCCAACTTGCGGCGAATCAAGGACTTGTGCCGATAAATGAGCATCGGCAATGGCTCGTCAGATTTTTCGGCAGCAAATGTTTTTCCGCTTGTCCAATCGCGCAGATGCCGCATGCAGCGGCATTTCTGGACAGAAATTCGATAGGTAGTCGGAGAAATCTGACAGAATAGCTTTCTCTTCATGATACTGGTCTCCTTTGTTTTGTACAAATATTCGAGGATAGGATATAGTATACACCTGTTACCAAAAAAAACAAGTTCAGAAATTATGTATGAAATGTGATACCGGATGCGCACAGGAAACGGCACATCACCGCATGTCTGAATACATACTGTATAATTCTTTGTAAATTCCGCCCTTCGCAATCAATTCCTCGTGAGAACCCTGTTCGGCGATGCCGTCCTCGGTGAGAACGAGAATTTTATCCGCGCCGCGGATGGTCGTCAAGCGGTGCGCAATCGTAAACACGGTTCTGCCGTGCGCGAGCTTTTCCAACGACTGCTGGACAAGGCGTTCGCTCTCGTTGTCGAGGGCACTGGTGGCTTCGTCCAGAATCAGCACCGGAGGGTCTTTCAGGAACACACGCGCGATGGAAATGCGCTGCTTCTGACCGCCGGACAGCTTGACGCCGCGCTCGCCGATAAATGTGTCGTATCCGTTGGGCAGAGAGGAGATAAACTCGTGTGCGCCGGCGAGCTTGGATGCCTCGATGATTTGCTCGCGCGTTGCTTCGGGTCTGCCGTAGGCGATGTTGTGCAGGACGGTGCCGGAGAACAGATAGTTGTCCTGCTGTACGACACCGATGTGAGAGCGCAGCGAATGCAGCTGGAGCTTGCGCACGTCAACGCCGTCCAGCTTGACACAGCCACTAGACACATCGTAAAATCGTGGAATTAAATTACAGAGAGTAGTTTTACCGCCGCCGGACGGGCCGACAATCGCGATGTTCTGACCGGCATCTACGTGCAGGTTGATATGACCGAGCACCTCGCCCGCGTCGTCCTCGTAAGAAAACGAGACATCTTCAAAATCCACTTCGCCGCGCACATGTTCGCAGGGAATGGCGTCCGGTGCGTTGGTGATGTCCGGCTGTTCGTCCATGATTTCCAGAAAGCGGTCAATGCCGGTCATGCCGCGCTGGAACTGCTCCATGAACTCGACAATGCGGCGAATTGACGTCAGCAGTGTCTGGACGTACAGCAGATACGCGACAAAATCACCCGGATGAATTGCGCCGTGCAGCAAAAAGACACAGCCGAGCACTAGAACGACGAGATTCATCAGGCCGTCAAACGCGCGCGTGGTTGCCTGAAAGCCGCCCATCCAGAAGTAATTGCGCTTTTTGATGGCGAGCCAGCGCTCATTGCCTTCGGCAAATTTTTGTTCTTCTGCTTCTTCGCGGGCAAAGGACTTGACGACACGGATGCCGAGCAGAGAATCTTCGACCTGTGCATTGATTTCACCGACCTGCCAGCGCGATTCTTTGAATGTTTCGCGCATGCGGCGGTTAAACTTATAACAGCAGACAAGCATAATCGGCAAAACGGCAAAGGTGAACAGCGTCAGCGGCACGTTGACCGACAGCAGAATGGCGAACGATACAACGATTTTGACACCGGCAATGAAAAATTCCTCCGGACAATGATGAGCAAATTCCGTGACGTCAAATAAGTCGGAGGTGATGCGCGCCATGAGCTGACCGACCTTGGCGTTGGCATAGTACCGGAACGACAGCTTTTGCAGGTGGCGGAACAGGGTGGTGCGCATGTCGGTTTCAATTTTCGCACCCATGACGTGACCGATGTTTGCCATATAATAGGAGCCTGCGGTGTCAATGACGCGCAAGACAAAATACAGCACGCCCAAGCGGACAATCAGATTCGCTGTCAGTGCGGAAAGATTGTACTGGGCGAGATTCATGACGTATCGCACGATGACCGGAAGTGCCAGCTCGCAGATTGTCGTCAGCGAGGCACAGAACAAGTCCAAAATCAGCGTGGGAACATACGGCTTAAAATACGGAGCAAAGCGGCGAAACAGCTCAGCAGTGGAGCGGGTTCGTCCATGTGTTTCTTTCAAAATGATTTCATCCTTTCTAAAAATATCAAACAAACATAGCATACATCAGGGATTCTGTCTTGACAAGAGGGAAAACGAAAAAGAGGGCGTGCGGGGTCTTCACATCGGTTAACTGAAAAGAGGTAATTTTTTCAACTCAAAACCGTTATTCTGAATAGGGGGGAATCGACAAAGGTATGAGGTGAATAAAACATGACAAGCGGAGAGGCAGTTCGGTTGCGAATTGAAGAATTGTGTCGGGAGAACGAGATTACGGTGAATAAATTGGCTACGATGAGCGGCATTACACAGTCCACACTCAATAACATCATCAGTGGAAGAAATCGGAGCACGACCATTGGAACCATACAGAAAATATGTGATGGATTGGGAATCACGATTCAAGAATTTTTCGAATCGGATTTGTTTTACCATCTAGAACAGGAATTGCGCTGACGGGGTAAAAATCCGTTCAGCGTTTTTTCATGTGTGTCCAAATCTACACGAAAATCTGCGTCAATCTATGGTATAATAAGCAGGACATGCAGGAAAGAAGGGTCGCCATGAAGAAAAACAAATTGCCGATATGGGCGCTGGTCGTGATGGACTTGGCGGCGGGCGCCGTGTGCGTGGGATTGGTTTTGCTGGTCCTGTATGTGCTGCCGCAGGGCACGACTGTGTCAGAGCAGAAGACACAGGAGGCGACGGCTCAGTTTGCACTTCCCTCACAGGGGAGCGGAGAATCCGCGGCGAGCGCGGAGGGCGGACTTGGCATTCCGGCGGCGAGTCAGAACAACTGGAGCCATGCGGACACCATTTCGCTGGCGGCGAACCAAGACGAGATACAGGCGTTTTCGCAGGCGAAAAAGACGAGAAAAACGCTGATTGATGACAAGACAGACCGGGCAGAAATCAAAATTGAACAGATTACCTGTACGGCAGATGACCAGCCGATTGTCTATTTTTCGGCGGATGTCTATGTCGCATCGACGCAGTATGTCAAGACGGCGTTTGCAAAATCCATGTACGGCAAAAACATTCGGGATTTTGTCAGTGCCATGGCAAAGCAAAATCAGGCATCGCTGGCGATTTCCGGCGATTCCTACGGCGAGAGCGACAGCGTGTGTGTCATTCGCAACGGCGAGGTATACAGCAGGAATCCAGGCACTTCCGATGTCTGCGTGCTGTTTTCTGACGGCACGATGAAAACATATGCTGCGTCGCAGTTTGATGCAGACACCGTGATTGCGCAGGGCGCGTGGCAGGCGTGGACGTTTGGACCGGCGCTGCTGGACGGCAGCGGGAACGTGCCGGAGTCATTTCACTCGACAGAATACCTCAATAAAGTCAATCCGCGCGCGGCGATTGGATATGTCGCGCCGGGGCATTACAAATTTGTCGTGGTGGACGGCAGACAGGACGGGTACTCTGCGGGTGTCACCATGTCGCAGCTCGCCCAGCTCATGAAAGAAGAGGGCTGTTTGACCGCATATAATCTGGACGGCGGCAAGTCGGCGGCCATGTATTATAACGGGGCTGCTGTGAGCAAGCCGATCGGCGGCGTTGGCAGAACCATCAGTGATATCATTTATATTCCGGCGGAGAAGTGAGGAGAGGACACATGAAGATTTTGAAGGCACTGCTGCCGCACATCACCATTGTCCTGTGCATCTTGTTTCTTGTGCTGTGGATTTTGGACTATTTTAATCCGATGATGCATTTTTTGACCGCGGCACTGCCCAAAGCGCTGCTGCTTGTGTTCATCGCCAGTGCAGCCGCAACGGCAATCATGGCTGTTGCATATCAGAGAAAATAAAAAGATAGAATATAAGGAGGAGTATCTATGGCATTGCCTGTCGCATTTGAACAGCGCATGCAGCGATTGCTCGGAGAGGAGTATCCGGCATTTCGTGATGCCTTGGCGCGCCCGCAGGCGCGCGGTCTGCGCGTCAGCCCGCTCAAGATTGCGCCGGAACAGTTTGCCGCGCAAGCACCGTTTGCGCTGACGCCGGTTCCGTGGGCACCGGAGGGCTTTTTCTATCCCGATACACAGCGGCCGGGACGGCATCCGTATTATGAAGCAGGCGTATATTACATTCAAGAACCGTCCGCAATGGCAGTTGGTGCGCTCGCGGATGCCAAGCCGGGAGAACGCGTGCTGGATTTGTGTGCCGCGCCGGGCGGCAAAACCACCCATCTGGCGGGGCGCATGCACGGCGAGGGCTTGCTCGTGGCCAATGAAATTCACGCGGGCCGCGCGGCAATTTTGGCGCAGAGCATCGAGCGCATGGGCGTGCAAAACTGCATCGTGTGCAATGAGACGCCGGAAAGACTGGCACAGAGATTTCCGGAATTTTTTGACTGCATTGTTGTCGATGCGCCGTGCTCCGGTGAGGGCATGTTCCGGAAAGACGACAATCCGGCGCAGAGCGAATGGACGCCGGAGCTTCCGGCATTTTGTGCTGCGCGGCAGGCGGAAATTTTAGACCGCGCCGCAGACATGCTGGCGGGCGGAGGCAGATTGATTTATTCCACCTGCACATTTGCACCGGAGGAGGACGAAGGCACGCTGTCCCGCTTTTTGGAGCGGCATCCGGAATTTTCCGTGCAGCAGGTGCCGACGCCGGAAAAACTCAGTCCGGCACATCCGGAATGGGCGGAAAACGGAAATCCGGATACACGCTATGCGTTTCGCCTGTGGCCGCATAAGCTGGATGGGGAGGGGCATTTCGCCGCCGTCCTGCACAAAAACACGGGCGGCAGATGCGATGCACCCGTATTACAAGAAACATACAGCAAAAAAGAACGGGAGCAGCTTCAGACAGCCGAGCAGATGATTGCCGATTTGGTAAAACAGCTGCCGGAGGGCAGGCTGGTACTGCGCAAGGATAAGCTGTGGCTGCTGCCGGAAGCGTGCCAGCTGGATGTAAGCGGTCTGAAAATCAAGCGCATGGGCATCGAAATCGGCACGCTCAAAAAGAACCGTCTGGAACCGGCACATGCCTTGGCACATGCGCTCGCGCCGGAGCATTTTTTACAGGTGTGCAATCTGAGCGCGGCGGACGGTTCTGCGGAGGCATATTTGCGCGGCGAAACCTTCCCGTATGACGGACAGAAGGGCTGGACGGCGGTTGCCGCGGACGGCTTTGTCATGGGCTGGGGCAAATGTGCCGGCGGTACCATGAAAAATCATTACCCAAAGGGACTGCGTTGGGTCGGAAAGTAACAGAAAAGAGGAAAAATGTATGAATCCATCTGCACAGGCATTCATTGAGCGCTTACAGCGCGGAGATATTCGATATATGGAGGACGCACAGCCGGACGGCAGCCATTATGTTGCCGTTGAAGTTGCGGGAAAGAGCGGCAAGCTGTACAACATCGCCATGGTATTTTCCGCCGACGGCGCAGAATTTGGCATGCGTTGCTATAAGCTGGGACAGGTGCCGACCGAGCGCGTGCGCCCGATGCTCAAGACACTCAATGCGCTCAACGGAGATTTTGCGTGGGTGCGCTTTTTCGTGGACAGCGAGCAGGAAGTGGCAGCTGCGCTGGATGCGATTATCACACCGGCTTCGGCGCCGCGCGTGTGCTGGGAAATGCTCGTCCGCATGTTCAGCGTGCTGGATGCCGCACAGGAGAAAATCAATGACGTACTCCAATGAACCGATAGAAATTGACGGAAAGATTTTTCAGCCGCTGCTGCATTTGCTCTATGTCGAGGAGCCGGACTTCGGCTGTGAAGGCGTGCCGGAAGACGGCGCAGTCTGCGGCAGCATTGTCGCGGAGGATGCCGCCGGACGCCGTACCATGCCGATTGAAGAACAGACGCTGTTCGCCAGCCGATTGGACAACGACACGTGGATCGGTATGACGGATGGTGTTCTGATGCTGCTGGACGCAAAAAAACATCTGTCGCCGCTCAATGAAGCGGAACAGATGTGGTGGAAAACCAAATGATTGCAAAAGCCCGACTGCTTGTTGCGCAGTCGGGCTTGCTTGTTATGCAGATGCTTGTTTTTTGCGCATCAGTACGGAAATGCCCGCGGCCGCCGCAATATACAAAAAGATTTGCGGCAGATACGCATAGCGCGGCTGTACCTCGATGAGCAAAAAGACACAGAAAAATGCCATCAACGTCATAAAGGGGAAAACCGCACAAAAATCAACGGGATTTTCCTTGCGGCGCAGACCGGAACCGGCGCCCAGAAGCGCGAAACACACAGCAAAGAAAAATACAACGCGATCCAGATGTATCGCGTACTCATATACATGCACACCGACCAGACCATGCCATGTCACACCGGCGCGATTGACAAAGCCGAGCGAGAATCCCAGACCGGGAGAGCCCCAAAGATTTTGGACTTTTGCCAGCATCAGAGACAACAATGCGTGCGGAGAACAGAAAATGCGGTCGTGTACCACCTGCTTTTCGGTTTCCAATGCCTGCGCGAGCACATCAGGCGCCGTATCCACCTGATGGTATTTGCCGAATGTCTCCATGTCTGCGACAGAATACATACCGCCGGTCTCGTGATTGAAGCCGAGAATAAATTTCCACTCCTGCCAATTGTTTGTCAGGCCGTATTGATTGATGCCGGAGGCGGAAATTGCCCACGAAGCAGCTGTGCTGCACACAACATAGACTGCGGCAGTGATGACAATGCCGAGCAGCATTTGCCGATTGCCGCGCAGAGAACGGCGCATAATCAAAACAAAAAGTGCGGTGCCGAATAAGCCGGCGAGAATGACAACGCCTTCCGGTCGCATGAGATTGCCGATGAACAGACAAAAGCCTGCCGGCAGTGCCCGCCGTACGCAAAAAGCGCGGTCTCCGCCGCTGGTCAAAACATACACGGCGAGCAGCAGAAAGAACGCGGATATGTGCTGATTGGTCAGCACGCAGGTCATCAGGGTGGGGAACAGCGTCACGAGATAGAGCAGAGCAGCTGCCTGTGCCGCGCGTTCCTCGACAAACCGGCGGGCAAGCAGATAAATCAAGCCGTTGATGCCGGATAAAAACAGGGCGTTGATGAGCTTGATGACGGCTATGCTGCCGGTGACGCGCAAAATGACGGCTTCCCACAGGACAAAACCGGTCTGATATGCCCAACGGTAAAAATATCCGTGATGCTGAAAGCTGAAATCTCCGGCAGCTGCTTTTTGTGCTGCCTGATACAGCATGGCAAAATCGGATTCCAGCGGTGTCTGTACGGCAAAAACAGCAATCACGTGCACGAGTGTGCTGAGGATGAGCAAAAGCGGCAGAAAATGCGGGATTTTACATTTGTATGGCGCGACGAGTGCGAGCGCGGCGAGCAAAATGCCCAACCCAAAACCGCTGCTCACGGCAATCACACCGAAAGCGGCAATCACGCATACAAAAAACAGCTTGCGCAGGCCGGTGCCAAAACATGTCATGCGGGAACCTCCTTGTTACTTGGTTTCTCGAAAGGCAAAAAAGCGCTGGCCGATATAGTTGAAGCCGGTGAACAATACCATGCCGGCGAACATCGAGCAGTTGTCGCGCAGGGAAACCGATGCGCCGGACAGCATCCAATTGACCGCTGGCTTGGCGATGCCATAGGCGAGCAGATAGCACACCGCGATGTTCAATGCGAAGCGCACAGCGGTGGAACCGACGTTGTCTTTGTTGCCAAACGTAAAGGTTTTGTTGAGAATATAACTCAAAATACTCGTCAAAATATAGTTTGCGGCAGAGGACACCCAGTAGCTGCATCCGGCGAGGTTGTATAAGCCGAACATGATTGCCATGCCGACCAAGGTGTTGACGACACCGACAAGCACAAATTTTATTAGCTTGGCGTCAAAAAACTGCGTGCGCAGGGTAGTGATCAGGTTGTGCAAAGAGATTCCTCCTATCAGCCGCGGTAATGGCGTTCATACGGTGCCCAAGTGCGCTCGCTGATGATATAGCGCGGACGGTGCTTGGATTCCATATAGATTTTTCCGATGTATTCGCCGATGACACCGAGGGAAATCAACTGAATGCCGCTGACAAAGCAGACGATACAGGTAGTAGATGCCCAGCCGGCAACCGAATGGCCGAGAATGGCCTGCACAATCGCCCAAATGACGCCGATAAAGCTGATGAGACTCACAATAGCGCCCAGACCGGCAATCATGCGGATGGGCTTGACGGACAGGCTGGTGATGCCGTCAAACGCGAGCGCAAGCATTTTGCGCAGCGGATAATGGCTTTCGCCTGCGATGCGCTCGGCGCGTTCGTAATAGACCTTGGCGCTCGGAAAACCGACCAGCGGAACCATGCCGCGCAGGAAGATGTTGACCTCGCGGAAATCCGCAAAGCTTTCCAATACGCGTGTGCTGATCAGACGGTAATCCGCATGATTGAATACGACCTCTGCGCCCATGGCATTCATGACATGATAAAAGCCCTCGGCGGTAAACCGTTTGAAGAAGGTGTCTGTTTTGCGCTTG
>ENA-OPDA01001959-OPDA01001959.1-human-gut-metagenome-genome-assembly--contig:-NODE-1959-length-12780-cov-3.011709_pt1 | contig 12780 bp, 10 predicted proteins | sample MGYA00241253_ERZ501486 | MGnify/ENA primary metagenome ERZ501486 (study PRJEB25962, sample SAMEA2042510) | human gut metagenome | biome: human gut; feature: human-associated habitat; material: faeces... | reverse complement strand
AATGGAGCGTTTAGCATAACGGAACAAAATCAATAAATTTTTTAGGGGTTTTTCTTGATAATTCTTCTACAGTGGCGTCTACCTTGCCTGTGGCAAATCAGAATATATTATCGCATGATTCCCCACAATTTTCTTACTTTCATACATTGCCGCATCCGCCTCATGATATAGCGTATCAAAAGTCGCTCCATCTTTATCCGAACATAAAGAAGCTCCCAGACTCACATTAATTTTCTCTCCCTGCATTTCCGGTATGGAAATCTTATCTATTTGCGTAAATAAACGTTTGAAAAATGATTCCGCTTGTGCTTTATCTGGCATTCCTGGAAGATACATCGCAAATTCATCACCTCCAAGCCGCATGACAATATCATTCTCACGGCAGGCTCGCTGAAGGACTGCTGCAAGCTTAATGAGAACGGTATCTCCAACAGCATGTCCATATGTGTCATTGATTTTTTTGAATTTATCACAGTCTAAAAGGCAAAACAGTCCACCTTTCTTTTTTTCAAGGAATTCTGTAATCTTTCGCTCCCCGCTTCCACGGTTATTAATACCGGTCATGGAATCTGTTTCAGAAAGATACAGCAGCTTTTTCTCCCGGCGTTTCTGTTCGTCAATCACTTCCACACAGTAAAGAACATGCCACAGACGGCCTTTTTCATCGCTATCTACTTTGATAAAGCGCTCGCGGCACCATCCGGAAACTGTACCTATAAATTCATGAACGATTGTGTTTGTTTCCATTAATCGTCTGTCTAATGTTGATAAGTCCACAAACTCCAGTACACTTGATAAATACATTTCTGTACAGAAGTATTTCATAGTTGTATATACTCTTTTTGAAAAATTCTCCTGATCAAGCTCTTCACATTCTTTTTCTACATGTTTTACATTTTTTATCTGCTCATACTTTCCTGTTTTTATATCAATTAAATGCATACATAAATAAATCTCAGAAAGTGCTGAGTAGCTGCTCATACTTGCGTTATATTGCTCTTTTTGAAATGTATTTCTTATTTTTAAAAGAGAAATCAGCATGGTTCCGATCATATCTAAAAACATTGTTAATGCATTGTAATCTACAGCCGGTGGATTATCTACACCAAAAAATCCCTTTATCTGCCCTTTATGGCGTAATGGGCTGACAACTACTTTACAAACATTCTGGTACTTGAGCATATTGTAAGATACCTGATGTACTCCTTTTAATTCTTTAACATCAGAAATAATAACACTTTTTCCCTCATCAAAAGTATCATACCACCAATCAATTACTTCCATATTCACACCCTGCAAATGCTCAATCTGCGGAGTAATTCCTTCTGCACACCATTCATAAGTATTATTTGTTACATGATGCTCCTCGTCATCCTCAAAAATATAAATTCTGTCAGACCCGATATGTTTTCCAAAAAAACTGATAAATTCATTAATTTGTCCCTCGGGAGTATCGTATTCAAGTGCTGAACGCAGTGCCTCATTAATAATTGTTTCGTATTTCTTGATTGACTTCATATATTCCGCCCCTCCCATGATACTTTTGTAAATATTTTTTCTTGATCTACATATATCTTTTCTTAGGTACGCCTGCCAGAAAATCTTTTAAGAATATTCTTGTTCAATTCCTCTGTTTTATTATAAGATGTGTCTATAGCAATTAAAAATACTACTATAATTAAAAAGACAAAAAACAATATATCCTATCATAGTTTCTGGATAATTTTTCATTCTTATCTTATTTTCTCTATAAAGGTCCTAATAATATAGTATAAAAAACTATTTACCTAAAGTATATTTAAAAAATGCTTTCCAGTCTTTTTTAATGCAGACACTCTCTATTTATAGCAAAATTATTCATCTACTCTTTTCAAAACACACACACTCTCCACATGAACCGAGTGACTGAACTGATCTACCACAGATACCTTCTCCAAGGTATATTTTTCCTCACACAGTATCTTTAAATCTCTTGCTAATGTTGCCGGGTCGCAGCTTACATAGACAATGCGCTTCGGTGCCATATCGAGCATTGTGTTTAAGAGCATCGCATCACAGCCCTTTCTTGGTGGATCAACAACGATGACATCTGGATGAATCCCAGTCTTTTCATACTGTGCAGGTACGACTTCTTCTGCCTTTCCAACGAAAAATTCAACATTATCCATATGATTTAATGCGGCATTTCTCTTGGCATCACCGATGGCTTCTTTAATGATTTCTACACCGTAAACCTGCTTTGCTTTCTGCGCCAAAAAGAGGGAAATAGTTCCGATTCCGCAGTATAAATCCCACACAAGTTCCTGCCCTTTCAGCTCAGCGTACTCTAATGCTTTAGAATAAAGAACCTTTGTCTGCTGTGGGTTTACCTGATAGAAAGAAAGCGGCCCAATCTGATATTTAATATTACCGATATAATCTTCAATATAATCCTGGCCCCATACAGTCTCACAGCGAAGTCCCAAAATTTTATTTGTCTTATCAGTATTCGTGTTTACGATAATACTTGTCATTCCCTCGATTGTTTTTAAGTCATCTACAAGTTTATCAATATGTTTCAACTGCTTTTTCGTACCATTTACAATAAGACATACCATAATCTCGCCAGTAGTAAATCCTATGCGGGTTAAAATATGGCGCACCAAACCGCTGTGATTTTTCTCATCATATGCAGAGATCTTATTTTCTTTCATATAAGTAAGAACTTTTTCAACAATCGGGTGAGTTACTTCTGCCTGAATCGCACAATTTGTATTGGCCACGATGGAGTGGGTACGGCCCGCATAAAATCCGGCAACAAGGTTCCCCCCTTTGTCATAACCAACAGGGAACTGTGCCTTATTGCGGTAATGCCACGGTTCTTCCATTCCGTATACCGGCTCCATCTTCTGCTCAATATCTTCTTTTCCAAAACCGCCGATACGCATCAGGCAGCCTTCCACAAGACTCTTTTTAAAAGAAAGCTGTTTCTCATAAGAAATCTGCTGTAACTTACAACCTCCACACTGTCTTGCGACCGGACATGGCGGGGTTACTCTGTCTTTTGATGGTGTTACGATTTCTACCAGACGGGCATAACCGTAATTCTTTTTTAATTTTGTTATGGAAACTCTCACTTCATCACCGATTACCGTGTCTTTAACAAAGAAAGGGAAGCCCTGGTACTTGCCAAGACCTTCCCCTTCTTTTGTAAAATCTTCGATTGTAAGTGAAATTTCCTGATTCTTTTTCAAATTCAACTTCTGTTCTGATTTCACTTTATTATTCAATCCTTTTCTCCTAAATGACTTGTCGCTCTGATATTGCTTTCAAATAATTTATTGTAACCTTTCCACTCACCGCTCTGACGGCTCTCTTCTGCAAGTGCTTCAATAAACGTCTCCATCTTTGCATCAGTATTATCTGCAAAATTAAGAGCTAATGCCTCAATTAATGCCGGCTTCTTAGGGGAACCGTATTCTAACTCACCGTGATGTGCTAAGATACAGTGCTTTAATTCATTCGCCAGCTTTGCTGGGAAACCATTAATATTTCTAATCTTCTCATCAATCATCATCGTTCCCATTACGATATGGCCAACCAGCTGTCCGACATCTGTATAATCGTTCTCCGGGAAATCAGAAAGCTCATCAATCTTTCCGATATCATGACAGATTGCTGCTGTAATAAGTAAATCTTTATTCAAAACCGGATACTGCGTACAATAAAAATCACACAGTTTCGTTACGCTTAATGTATGCTCTAACAGACCGCCCATAAATCCATGATGTACTCTTTTCGCTGCGGAATGTGCCTTGAACTTGGCTGCAAATTCCTTATCTCCAAAGAAAGCAACTAACAGCTGTCTTAAATAAATGTTCTGTACATGATTCACATAGGAAGATAATTCCTTAAACATTCCGTCAATACTCTTGCTGGAACATGGGATATAATCCTCCATTGCAAATTCGCCCTCTCTGGCTTTACGCAGTCTTCTGACATTAAGCTGCGGACTGCCCTGAAAACTTGTGACATTACCCTCTACACGGATGTAATCCATCTGTTCAAAATTCTCGATTCCATTATTCAAATCCCAGATTTTTGTGTCAATGACACCAGTCTTATCCTGCAAAATCATGGAATAATAAGTCTTTCCCGCTTTTGTCTTCGCAATATTTTTTACTTTACAAAGGTACACTTCAGAGACATTATCTCCTTCTCTGAGTTCATTAATATAACGCATATACGTTTCCTTTCTAATCCATCTCTTTAATTACTTCACATATTATAGCTTAAATTTAATAGGCTGACAACCAAGAAAATGCTCTATTTCGCAGATTTTTCCGCATTTTTAAAGGCTTTACGCCCCGTCTTCATTGACAAATGAAGTATTTCATGTCACAATTACTTTTGCATTAAAATTTTACATATTTTTTGAAAAATTTACTAGTCCATAATTTTTCAGGAGAATACTGCAAATACAAACGCAGGTATTAATTTTTTGTATAATTAAGGAAAGGAATAGTCCGGCACAGTATCGGACTGTAGGTAAGCATTATGATTAGAAAACACATTTTTGCACATGGCCGCGTACAGGGCGTTGGCTTTCGATTTACAGTAACCGCTATTGCTCAGACATACAATATAACGGGCTGGGTCCGCAATCTCTATGACGGTACGGTAGAGATGGAGGCACAGGGATTAGAACACCGCATGGAACTTTTCCTGCAGGAACTATCTTCCGGCCGTCCCGGCAGAAATGGTTTTATCCGCATTGATAAACTGGATATTACGGACGTTCCTCCTGTAAATGTTGCAGATGAAAAGGGCTTTCGTTCAGTGTATTAATATATTACTTATATACTGTAAACTCGCGTTGATGACAGTTTAATCCCACTACGCAGTCGTATTTTTATTATATTATCAGCGATACAACATTGCCTGGCATCATTTGCGTTTTATTATAAAATATATGAAAACCTTACTACACTTTCTAAATTTCTTATCTCTAATTTTGTAAAATGATTGTAACTACTTAAAATCAAAATTTATAAGACTATATTTTCAATGTTCTTTTTAATTATGTAATTACTTTATCATTCATTATCTGAAACAGATATTGAATAATATAGATTTATTAAGATTTAGATAGTGCAGCTTAAATTTTTGAGAGGATTTTATTTATGAATACAAAGGCACTAATCACATTAGAATATGATAAAATCATTAAAAAGCTGGAGACTTTTGCTTCTTCGACCATGGGAAAGGCACTCTGTAAAGACCTGCTTCCCTCCTCTAATTACGAAGAAATCTTGTCAGCACAGACAGAAACAAAAGATGCACTGACCCGGCTTTATAAGACGGGTTATCTTTCTTTTCAGGGACTTTCTGATATCCGTCCACATTTAAGATTATTAGAAATTGATTCCACATTAAATACAAAGGAGCTTCTCGATATTGCCCGTCTTCTTTCTATTACAGCACAGGCTGTAGAATACGGCGATACGGAAGATGACATAATGGCATATGACTCCTTAAACAGATATTTTGGAGAACTTGATTCATTAGAATTCCTTTACCAGAGAATTACACAGTGTATTTTATCTGAGGATGAGATCAGTGATGATGCCTCTTCCGCATTAAAAGACATTCGCCGCGAAATCAAACAGACAAATATCTCCATCCACAATAAGCTGACTTCTGTTATCAACTCACAAAATAACAAGACAATGCTTCAGGATGCGCTGATTACCGTCCGTAATGGTCGTTACTGTGTTCCTGTAAAAACAGAATATCGTAACGCCTTTCCGGGTATGATTCACGATCAGTCTTCTTCCGGTTCTACACTTTTCATCGAGCCGATGGCCGTTGTCCAGTTAAACAACCATTTGAAAGAATTAGATATTAAAGAAAAAATGGAAATCGAAAAGATTCTCCAGTCTTTAAGCGCACAGGCCGCTTCCTGCAGCCGTGAATTAGAGGAAAATCAGAAGATTCTGACAAAGCTTGATTTCATTTTCGCAAAGGCAAAATATGCAAAAGAATATCAGGGAACCGAACCGATTTTCAATACAGACGGAATTGTAGATATCAAGCAGGGCCGTCATCCATTACTTGACCCGAAAAAAGTCGTTCCAATCCATATTTATATTGGCGAGGACTTTAATATGCTTCTGCTCACCGGACCAAATACTGGTGGTAAGACCGTTTCCTTAAAAACAGTCGGTCTCTTCCAGCTTATGGGACAGGCAGGACTCCACATTCCTGCATTTCAGGGTTCCCGCCTTGCTGTATTTTCTGATATTTTTGCAGATATCGGAGATGAGCAGAGTATTGAGCAAAGTCTCAGTACCTTCTCGTCTCACATGACCAATATCGTAAAAATTCTTGAAAAAGCTGACGACAGAAGCCTCTGCCTGTTCGATGAGCTCTGCTCGGGAACCGACCCGACAGAGGGTGCGGCACTTGCCATCTCAATTTTAAACAGACTGCACCAGTATGGCGCCATCACCATGGCCACCACACACTACAGTGAGCTGAAGGTGTATGCGCTTTCCACAGACGGTGTGGAAAATGCCTGCTGCGAGTTCAATGTGGAGACTTTAAGCCCTACCTACCGCCTGTTAATCGGTATTCCGGGAAAGAGTAACGCATTTGCAATCTCATCAAAACTTGGTCTGGACGAAAACATCATCGAGGATGCAAAAAGCAGAATTAATGATAACGACCTTGATTTTGAGGATCTGATTGCAAGCCTCGAGTCACAGCGACAAACTATCGAAAAGGAACAGCTTGAAATCAACAGCTACAAGGCCGAGATTGAAAAGCTCAAGAAACAGCTCGAAGAGAAAAATGAGCGCATAGACAAGAGCAAAGACAAGATTTTACGCGAGGCAAATGAGGAAGCCTACAAGATACTGCAGGATGCAAAGGAACTTGCCGACAAAACCATCCGCAATTTCAACAAATACGGACAGGGGCAGGCTCCTATGAGCCAGATGGAAAAGGAGCGCTCTGCCCTTCGTGACAAGATGAATGACAAGGAAAAGAAGCTGTCAGACATCAAGAAAAACACTGCCAAGGCAAATCACAAGGCGCCTAAGAAGCTGCGCATCGGTGATTCTGTGCTTGTGCTCTCCCTCAATCTGAAGGGAACCGTCCACACTCTGCCAAACGCCAAGGGCGATTTGTATGTGCAAATGGGTATACTGCGCTCGCTGGTTAATATTAATGACCTCGTGCTCTTAAACGACGATGTATCTCCTGCCAAGAAGTACGGCGGCAGCGGAAGCAAGATAAAGATGAGCAAATCGCTGTCAGTTTCATCAGAAATCAACCTGATAGGAAAGACTACGGATGAGGCACTTGCTCTCTTAGATAAATACTTGGACGACGCATATATCGCTCATCTTACATCTGTGCGCATTGTCCACGGAAAAGGCACCGGTGCACTGCGAAAGGCTGTGCATGGACTCCTTAAGAGGACAAAAACTATTGCGGAATACCATCTCGGTGAGTTTGGTGAGGGCGATGCCGGAGTAACCATCGCAACCTTTAAATAACGACAATGTACTTTTACGGAATATAAATAAATTTTAAGAAGGAGATTAGAAATGGCTGTTAAACAGAAAATACTGATAGTAGACGACGACAACAATATAGCAGAGCTTATATCTCTATATCTGACCAAGGAATGCTATGACACCAAAATCGTAAATGACGGTGAGCAGGCTCTTATCGCGTTCGAGCACTACAAGCCAAACATGCTTCTTTTGGACCTCATGCTTCCGGGCATGGATGGATATCAGGTATGTACCGAAATCAGAAAGCAGTCAAATGTACCGATCATCATGTTATCCGCAAAAGGCGAGGTATTTGACAAGGTGCTCGGACTTAAGATCGGCGCCGATGATTACATTACCAAGCCATTTAATATTCTGGAAGTAAAGGCAAGGATCAAAGCAATCTTACGTCGAAGCGCACATCACGATGTGAAAGAAGAAGAATCAGCAAAGGTTGTAGAATGCAGAGGTTTAAAGATTGACTGCGAAAGCCGCAGAGTGCATATTCATGGCAAAGAAGTGAACCTGACAGCGAAAGAATTTGACTTGTTAGAGTTACTGGTATTTCATCCAAACAAAGTATACAGCAGAGAGGATTTGTTGAATACAGTATGGGGATATGATTATCCGGGGGATGCAAGAACGGTTGACGTGCATATCCGAAGATTGAGAGAGAAGATCGAAGTGAATCCGGGAGTACCGGACTATGTACATACAAAGTGGGGGGTAGGTTACTATTTTCAGTCCTAAGAAGAACAGATTTGCCTTTTTACATAGTATGCAGTTCTTTATTTTCTTGTCAGTTTTTCTTCTGACGACATTGATATCAGTTTTATTTAGTAAGTTGTTAAATGATGGATATCGTCAGAAAACATATGACCAGAAAGTGGATAGTGTGGTCAGTCAGTGTAGCTGGCTTGGTGATCAGGTAGTTGGAGTCGATTTTCATTTAGATGATGGCTCCAACTCTCTTTCTAATCAGATTGATGAACTTGCAGCAAGTATGAATGGACGGATCATCGTAATTAAGAATAATTATAAGATCATCAAGGATACTCATACAGATTTTCAGTCTAGATTCTTTTTAAATGATAATGTATTGGATGTTATGGATGGAAAGAAGACAAGGATTGTATCAGAGAGTGGAAAGTATATCGAAGTGATGGTTCCAATCGTATCAAAAGCTGGAAAGCAGAATCATATCCTGGGAGCTGTGCAGGCGACTGTACCATCTGAGGATATGATGGGAGCAGTTACGGAGATGGAGCATCGCAGGAATATGCTGCTGGTAGCATGTATCATCTGTGGATTATCAATGGCAATGATCATCAGTTATCTGCTGACGAGGGATTTAAAGAAGATTCAGAGAGATGTTGATTTTATTGCGGCTGGTCATGAAGATGAATCCATTGAAGAGACAGGATTCCTAGAAGTACGCAGTATTGTGCAGCGTTTTAATGAGATTCTTGGAAGAATGCAGACGTTGGAAGATTCAAGACAAGAGTTTGTATCGAATGTATCGCATGAGTTAAAGACACCAATGACATCGATGAAAGTTCTTGCAGATTCCTTAATTCAGCAGGGAGATCAGGTTCCGGCTGAATTATATCGAGAATTCATGCAGGATATCGTTGCTGAGATCGACCGTGAAAACGTGATCATTTCAGATCTGTTATCTCTGGTGAAACTAGACAAGAAAGCAGCGCAGCTTCAGATCACAACAGTAAGTATCAATGAATTGTTGGAGATTATCATGAAGCGTTTAAAACCATTGGCTCTACAGCGTAATATCGAATTGATCTTTGAAAGTTTTCGTCCAGTAACAGCAGAGATTGATGAAGTGAAGTTGTCTTTAGGGCTTACGAATCTGATCGAGAATGGTATCAAGTATAACAAAGATGATGGGTGGATCCGCGTGACACTGAATGCAGATCATAAGTATTTTTATGTGAAAGTTGCAGATTCTGGTGTTGGAATTCCTGAGGATTGCCAGGATCAGGTATTTGATCGTTTTTATCGCGTGGATAAAGCAAGATCAAGAGATACTGGAGGCACAGGACTTGGATTAGCGATCACAAAGAGCGTTGTTTCTCTTCATAATGGAGAGATTAAGTTATACAGTAAGGTTGGTGAAGGAACAACATTTACACTTAGAATTCCATTAAAGTATAAAGGCTAGGAGGAAGAGATGAAGAAAAGAAAATTATGCATGATCTTTTTGCTTTGTCTGGCTTTGATGACTTTAGTGGCAGGATGCCGGTCAAAAAAAGAAACCAATGACCAAGACAATCAAAAAGGAACAGCAATTTACTATACTAATAATGATGTTACGAAATTGATCATGAAGAAAGAAAATGTGAAGCTTGAAGGGAATCAGCAGCAGAAAGTGAAGATTTTATTAAAGAAACTTCAACAGACTCCAAAGAGTGATAAGATACGCTCAGTGATTCCAAAGAGAATTATGATCAATGGTGTATCAGTGAATACAAATATCGTTGAGATTGATTTTTCGACAGGGTATAAACGAATTTCAGAGAATAGAGATTTGATCTGCCGTGCTGGTATTGTATATACACTGACTCAGTTAAAAGATATCAATTATGTATCATTTTCAATTTCTGGAGAGCCAATGCTTGATACAGATGGTACAGCAATTGGTGCTCTTGGAAGAGATAGTTTTGTATTTGGTAAGTTGCCAATGAAATAATTTATGAAACAAAGACCGATGGTTCTTATATTTGCCGGAGTGTTATCCGGAACAGCCGTTGTATGGAATATTATGTCCATGACAGCGGCTTTTTATCTATTGACGGGTATTTGTCTGTTGGCGTCCTTGATTTTTAGTGATAGGCGTTATGGATGGGTTGTAGTTGGAATACTTGCAGGAATTTTATTATCGTTAGGTTTTAAGACTTCCATGAAACTTGATCTGATCCAGGTAAAGGAAAAGGCAACAGAATATACAATGGGAAGAGTTTTAGAAGTATCGAAAACAAAGAAGGGAAAGTTAGCAGTACTTTTAAAAAATAAAAATTTGGAGGGGAAGATCCTTTTATATACACCCGAGGATGAAAAGATCATTCCAGGAGATATTCTTCGGTTTCAAGGAGAATTAGAAGAATGGGAAGATGCAGCTAACCCTGGCCAATTTTCAAGCAGACATTATTATTTCAGTAAAGGAATTTACTATCATGTATATTCGAAAAATATTGAGATTGAAGGACATCAAAATATATATTTTCAGGAAAAGATCTTGCAATGTAGAGAGTACATGAAACATCAGTTAGAAATTCAATACAAAAATGAAGTAAGTGATTTCTTAAAGGGGATGTTAATAGGTGATAAAAATGGACTGAGTGATGAGGTTAAAGATGACTTTAAGGAAAGTGGATTAATTCATTTACTTGCGGTATCAGGACTTCATATATCGTTGGCAGGAAGAAGGGTATATAAATTGGTTCGCAAGTGGTGTGGAAATTTTGTAGTTGGTTCACTGGCAGGAATGACAGGCGCAGTGTTTTATTGTATTTTAACAGGTGGATCGGGATCGTCACTTCGTGCAGTGATGATGTTGGGTGTTTACTTCCTGTCAGAAATATTAGGAGAACACTATGATATGATGTCTGCAGGAGCTTTTGCAGGAATTGTCTTACTTATAATGTGTCCGTACAGAATCTATGATACGGGGTTTTTATATTCATTTACAGCAGTTTTTGTGATCGCAATCTATCAACTTGTTAAACCAAAGATGAAAGGTAAATATTATAAGTTGAAGGAATCTTTATCGTTTTGTATTTTTATCCAGATAGGGATGCTGCCATTAATCATATATTTTCAGTATGAAGCTCCAGCTTTTTCTTTTCTTGCGAATGTAGCAGCAGTACCACTGGCAACGTGTGCTTTTACTTTAGCTTTTCTTTTGATTTTTTTGCCGTATACCGTATTTCATGAAGCAATCTCATGGATGATCCAAGGGGTTTTGTGGATTTCCAGACAGTCTTATGGGATGTTGACGATCGGACATGTACCATTTTTATGGGTACTCTTATTTTATTTTATGACCGGATTGTGGATATGGAAGAAAAATGGACAAAATCGACATATCAGGATCAGTCTGGCTTATGTTATCATGATCATTTTGATATGGATTCCAATGGCAAGAAGAAAGAGTCTGGCATTTCTTGATGTTGGGCAGGGAGATTGTTTTGTAGCAGATACGAAGTCTGGGGCGATCATATTTGATGGTGGAAGCAGCAGTGAAGATCAGGTTGGAAGATATCGGATTCTTCCGTATATGAAATATCTGGGGTATCAGAAGATTCAGATTGCGGTGATCAGTCATATGGATATCGATCATTATTCTGGGATCAGGGAATTACTTGAGATGGGGAAAATTAAGTATCTTGGGCTTCCAGAGATTCCAAAAGATGAGACAATGAAAAAGATCATAGGTATAGCGAAGAAACGAGGAACAACTATTTTTTATCTTTCAAGAGGAAGGCAGATCACTACAAAAGATGGAAGTTTGAAAGTGTTGCATCCTCAAAAGAACAGTCAGATGGAAAAGAATGCGGCATCGTTGGTAATGCAGGGAAAAATACTTGGATATCGGGTGCTGTTAACGGGAGATGTGGAAAAAGAAGGCGAAGAAGAACTATTATCAGAAGAATTGGAAAGAGCAGATATATTAAAAGCAGCACATCATGGGTCAAAAAATTCCACGAGTAATGAATTTTTACAAAAGGTTCAGCCGAAACAGACGGTCATCTCTTGTGGAAAACAAAATAGATATGGACACCCACATTTAGAAACTATCCACAGACTACAGACATATCGCACAAAGATTTATAGAACAGATCGAAGTGGTGCGATTATTTTTTTCAAAAGAAGAGATGGTTGAAAATCTTCAAAAAAAAAGGTATACTATCAAAAGCTATAGAAAGAGATGCAAAGAATATGAAGAAAATATTAGAAGATATCAAGACAAATACATACGAACGTTTTTATCTATTCTACGGGGAAGAAAAATATATGATCTCCCAGATGAAAAACCAGTTAAAGAAAGCATTAGTTTCAGAAGATGATACGATGAACTATTCTTATTTTGAAGGAAAAAGGGCTGATGCGATAGAGATTGTTGAACTTGCTAAAACACTGCCGTTTTTTAGTGATCATAGGTTTTTGATCTTGGTTTGATCATATGGCCGTTGGCATCATAGCGCACCCATTTGCCGCCGTT